>Ga0302326_10009560_pt1 | contig 21137 bp, 17 predicted proteins | sample Palsa_T0_3_FD_202264 | JGI IMG/M metagenome (GOLD analysis project Ga0302326, IMG submission 202264) | Peat permafrost microbial communities from Stordalen Mire near Abisko, Sweden - Palsa_T0_3 | ecosystem: Environmental > Terrestrial > Soil > Palsa > Peat permafrost | place: Sweden: Abisko... | reverse complement strand
TCGGCGTGCGCCTCGGCGTCCTTGATCATCCGGTCGATCTCCTCCTTGGACAGGCCGGAGCCTTCCTGGATTTTGATCGTGTTCTCCTTGCCGGTGCCCTTGTCCTTGGCCGTGACGTGCACGATGCCGTTGGCGTCGATGTCGAAGGTGACCTCGATCTGTGGGACGCCGCGCGGGGCGGGCGGGATACCGGTCAGCTCGAACGAGCCGAGCAGCTTGTTGTGCGAAGCGATTTCGCGCTCTCCCTGGAAGACCTGAATCTGCACCGACGGCTGGTTGTCGTCGGCCGTGGTGAAGGTCTCCGACCGCTTGGTCGGGATCGTGGTGTTGCGCTCGATCAGCTTGGTCATCACGCCACCCTTGGTTTCGATACCAAGGCTCAGCGGTGTGACGTCAAGCAGCAGAACGTCTTTCACCTCACCCTTGAGCACACCGGCCTGCAGCGCGGCACCCACCGCGACGACCTCGTCGGGGTTGACGCCCTTGTTGGGCTCCTGGCCGCCGGTCATTTCCTTAACCAGCTCCGACACCGCGGGCATACGGGTAGAACCACCCACCAGCACCACGTGGTCGATCTCCGACACCGCGATGCCGGCGTCCTTGATCACCGACTGGAAGGGCTGACGTGTGCGGTCGAGCAGATCCTGAGTGATCTTCTGGAATTCCGCGCGGGTCAGCTGCTCGTCGAGGAACAGCGGGTTCTTGTCAGCGTCAACGGTGATGTACGGCAAGTTGATCGAGGTGCTCTGACTCGAGCTCAGTTCGATCTTGGCCTTCTCGGCCGCTTCCCGCAGCCGCTGCATCGCCATCTTGTCCTTGGTCAGGTCGATGCCGCTGGTGCCCTTGAACTTCTCCACCAGCCAGTCGACGACGCGCTGATCCCAGTCGTCGCCACCGAGGTGGTTGTCACCGGAGGTCGCGCGGACCTCCACGACGCCGTCACCGATCTCCAGCAGGGACACGTCGAACGTGCCGCCACCGAGGTCGAAGACCAGGATGGTCTGTTCCTTCTCGCCCTTGTCCAGGCCGTAAGCCAGTGCGGCCGCGGTCGGTTCGTTGACGATCCGCAGCACGTTGAGGCCGGCGATCTGGCCGGCTTCCTTGGTGGCCTGACGCTGGGCGTCGTTGAAGTACGCGGGCACGGTGATGACCGCGTCGGTGATGTCCTCGCCGAGGTAGCTTTCCGCGTCGCGCTTCAGCTTCTGCAGAATGCGGGCGCTGATCTCCTGCGCGGTGTAATTCTTGCCGTCAATCTCCACCGACCAGTCAGTGCCCATGTGACGCTTCACCGAACGAATAGTCCGGTCGACGTTGGTCACCGCCTGGTTCTTGGCGGGCTGTCCGACGAGTACCTCGCCGTTGCGCGCGAACGCCACGACGGATGGCGTCGTCCGAGCACCCTCTGAATTGGCGACGACGACGGGGTCGCCGCCCTCTAAGACTGCGACGACGGAGTTGGTGGTCCCGAGGTCGATACCGACCGCACGAGCCATGGTGAATCCTCCCTGATTATCGATCTGTGTATGCACTACGCTTCTGAGTGAACCACGCTCAACATTGCCCTCTGCGAGGTACCGCTGTCAAGTCAAGGTTGAGTCTACATCACTCAATGTTGTCAGAGTGGTCAACGAGGGCTCCCAAGAGTTTGTTCCCGATCGGTTGAGGCGCCCATCACACCGTGGGATAGTTTCGCCACCACCTCCTCAAGCGGTCGTGCCCGGCGCCGCAGCATTGCCCCACGACGATAGGAACTCAATGCCTTCGCCGCCCAGCACACCCAGCCCCGCTGCGGGCAATAATTCTGCTGCGCTAGCTCGCGAAGACGCGGGTTATCACCACGATCTCAGCAACCGCCAGATGCAAATGATCGCGATCGGCGGCGCCATCGGGACTGGGTTGTTCATGGGCGCCGGAGCACGGCTGGCGTCCGCCGGGCCCGGTTTGTTCGTGATTTACGGGATCTGCGGTGGCTTCGTGTTCTTGATCCTGCGCGCTCTCGGCGAACTGGTGCTGCATCGCCCGGCGTCGGGCTCGTTCGTCTCCTATGCTCGCGAGTTCTTCGGGGAGAAGGCGGCTTTCGTCGCGGGCTGGATGTATTTCCTGAACTGGGCGATGGCGGCCATCGTGGACAGCACCGCGATCGCGAGCTACTTCCACTATTGGACCGCGTTCCAGGCGGTCCCACAGTGGACGCTCGCACTCGTCGCCCTGGTGGCGGTGGTGTCGGTGAACCTGATCTCGGTGAAAGCCTTCGGCGAGTTCGAGTTCTGGGCGGCGCTGATCAAAGTGCTGGCCCTGATTACTTTTTTGGTCGTCGGAATCGTCTTTCTGGCCGGCCGCTTCAAGATCCAAGGCCAGACCACCGGGCCCAGCCTGTGGGCCGACCACGGCGGATTCCTGCCGACCGGCCTGCTGCCGCTGGTGCTTGTCACCTCTGGGGTGATATTCGCTTACGCCGCAGTCGAACTGGTCGGCACCGCGGCCGGGGAGACCGCGGACCCGGAGAAAGTCATGCCACGCGCGATCAACTCGGTGATCGCCCGAATCGCGGTCTTCTACTGCGGATCAGTACTCCTGCTGGCCCTGCTGCTCCCGTACACCAGCTATAAACACGGCGAGAGCCCGTTCGTCACCTTCTTCTCCAAGATCGGATTCAGCGGCGCCGGCTCGCTGATGAACCTGGTGGTCCTCACCGCCGCGTTCTCGAGCCTGAACGCCGGCCTGTATTCCACCGGCCGCATTCTGCGGTCGATGTCGGTGAATGGCAGCGGTCCGAAGTTCACCGGGCTGATGTCGAAAAACGGTGTGCCGTATGGCGGGATCTTGCTGACCGCCGTCATCGGGCTGTTCGGCGTCGTGCTCAACGCGGTCAAACCGAGCCAGGCCTTCGAAATCGTGCTCAACATCGCCGCTATCGGGGTGCTCGCGGCCTGGGCAACGATCGTGCTCTGCCAACTCCGGTTTTACAGCAAGGTGAAGGCCGGAACGTTGCAGCGGCCGCATTTCCGGATGCCGCTCGCCCCCTACAGCGGCTATGCAACACTCGTTTTCTTGGTGGGCGTGCTGGTGCTGATGGCGCTCGACCCTGAGAAGGGGCCTTGGGTCATCGCGGCGCTGGTGGTTGCCGTTCCCGCCCTAATCGGCGGCTGGTTCCTGGTTCGTGACCACGTCGCGACCGCGGCCGACGAGCCTGCCGCCAACGTTCCGCAACTGGCACAGGAGTAATAGAGCAACTGCTCTGTTATTGTTGCGGGGTGCCACGACCGCGCGTATATGAGCCGGACCGGGTTCTGGACGCCGTCGAGTCGCTGGCCGTGGCATCCGGGCCCGCCGCGGTCACCATTCGTGCAGTCAGCGCCGCCGTCGGCGTATCCAACGGCGCGCTCTACCACACGTTCGAGTCGCGCTCGGGCCTGATGGGCCGCGCGTGGATACGCGCCGCGCGCCGATTTTTCACCATGCAGCACGACTTGGTCGACCAGGCGCTGGCGGACGGCGACCCACAGGCGGCCGTCGTGGCAGCCGCTGACGCGCCGGCCGTCTTCGGCGACCGGTACCCGGATTCGTCCAAACTGCTGTGGCTGGTGTCCCGCGAAGAACTCCTGGATTCAGATCTGCCCGACGACGTCGCTGCGGAGCTACACGATCTCCACCGATCACTGATCGACCTGATGATCCGGCTCGCGGACAAGTTGTGGGACCGCAGAGATGCCCGCGCCGTCGACACGATCACCACCTGCATCGTCGACTTGCCAACCTCGATCGTGTTGCGGCGCGATCGTCTGGCCAACCCAACGGCTCGTGAGCATGTGCGGGCGTCGGTGCGCGCGGTTCTCGACGTCGGACCATCACCGGTAACAACCAAAGGAACAAAATAGTGACAATCAGCCTGAGCTACCAAGACAAGATCGCCGTTCTGGATCTCGGTGATGACGAAAACCGTTTCTCCCCAGAGTTTCTCGACTCGGTTGACGCCCACCTCGATGAACTGGTCGGTTCTGGCGCCCAGGGTCTGGTGACCACTGGCGGCGCCAAGTTCTACTCCAACGGCCTCGACCTGGATTGGCTGACCGCGCACGGCGATCAGACGACGTGGTATGTCGGACGCGTGCAGAGCATGCTGGCCCGGTTCCTTACCCTGCCCGTACCCACCGCAGCGGCCGTGGTCGGTCACGCGTTCGGCGCGGGGGCGATGCTGACGCTGGCGCACGACTTCCGGGTGATGCGCTCCGACCGAGGCTTCTTCTGCTTCCCCGAGGTCGACATCCGCATCCCCTTCACACCCGGAATGGCCGCACTGATCCAGGCCAAGCTCACCCCACCGGCAGCGGTTGCTTCGATGACGACCGGACGCCGCTTCGGCGGCGATGACGCTGTAGCCCTGGGCATTGTCGATGCCGTCGCGGGCGAGGGCGCCGTGACCGGCGCGGCCGTCGACATCCTGCGCCCGCTCGACGGCAAGGACCCGGACACGCTGGGGGCCATCAAGCAGACGATGTTCGGCGCCGCGGCGCAGGCGCTGACCGCGAGTACTTAAGAGCCCCAGAGCAATTAGCTTCACCCAAAAAACCTGGACATCGGAGTGGTTAGGCGCATAACGTACGCCTCGGACGGCACTCTATTTTTATAGATCCATGCCGCGCCACGGCCTCGCAGCGACGCGGGAAGGGACGACCCATGACAACGGTGCAGGCTGTACTCGACGAGATCCGCGACCAGCCTGGGACCGGCGACGTCATCCCGGTCTTCGATCCCTCCACCGAAGAGCAGATCGCCGAGTTCACCGACTGCGGCCTCGACGCCCTCAACGCGGCCGTGGCGCGCGCGAAAGCCAGCGCCGAGTCTGGGGTCTGGTCGCAGAAGCCCGACTACGAGCGCGCCAAGATCCTGTGGCGCGTCGCCGAACTGATCGACAAGAACGCCGAGCTTCTCGCCGAGCTCGAAATGCTCAACGGCGGAATGTATCCCGCTCAAGCGGAGATGCAGGTGAAGATCGGCGCGGAGTGGTTCCGTTACTACGCCGGCTGGTGCACCAAGATCGACGGCATCGCGCGCGACGTCAACACCGGTGGGCTGACCGGGGTCGACTCGCACATGCACACCTACACGCTGCGCGAGCCCTACGGCGTGGTCGGGCTGATCTTCCCGTGGAACGGTCCGGTCTTCAACTTCTGCGCCAAGCTGGCCCCGTCGCTCGCGGCAGGCTGCAACAGCGTCGTCAAACCCGCTGAGGAGACGCCACTTTCAGCGCACGTGCTGATGCAGATCCTGGCCGAGGCGGGAATTCCCGACGGGGTGGCGAACCTGGTGAACGGTTACGGCCACACCGCCGGTGCGGCGATCACCGCGCACCCCGATGTGGAGAAGGTCGCCTTCACCGGTTCGACAGAGGTCGGTCGGGCGATCGTGCATGCCGCCGCCGACAGCAACCTCAACAAGGTCACCCTCGAACTCGGCGGCAAGTCACCGGTGCTGATCTTCGACGACGCGAAACTGAAGAAGGCGATTCCGATGTCGGCGTTCGGCACCTTCGTCCACTCGGGGCAGGCCTGTGTGTGCGGCTCTCGCATTCTGGTGCAGCGCGGCGTCTACGACCAGGTCGTCGAGGGCATGGCCATGGTCGCCAATGCCATGAAGATGGGCGCCCCCAACGAAGAGGGCGTCATGAGTGGCCCGCTGATCAGCCAGAAGCAGCTGACCCGCGTGTTGGGCTACCTCGATCAGGGCAAATCCGACGGCGTCGAAATCGTCACCGGCGGGCACCGGCTCGACCGCAAAGGTTACTTCGTCCACCCGACGGTCGTCACCAACCTCGATCCCGATACCAGCCGGCTATTCCAGGAAGAGATCTTCGGTCCGGTCGTCACGATCCTGCCGTTCGACGACGAGGACGAAGCCGTCGCGCTGGCCAACAACAGCACCTATGGGCTGGCCGCTACGGTGTGGACCAAAGACCTTGGCCGCTCCCACCGACTAGCCAAGCGGCTCAAGGCCGGAACCGTCGGGCTCAACTGCGCTTTCCCCTACGACCACTCGATGCCGTTCGGTGGCTACAAGCAATCCGGCTGGGGCCACGAATCGGGCAAGGCCGGCATTGAGGGCTACCTGCAGACCAAGATCGTCTGGGCCCAGATGTGATAGCTCAGAATCGCGCCGACTGTGCGCGTGACGTCACCCCGATTACGTTGGGTTTATGGCTCCCAAAATTGCGACAGCCGAGGTAGTCGGCCTCTCCGATTTACTCGATTTCGTCCGGCCGCGACACAGAATGGTGCTGACCACCTTTCGGGCGGACGGCTCGCTGCAGAGCTCGCCCGTGACCGGCGGCGTCGACGAGCAGGGTCGGGTGGTGATCGCGAGCTATCCCCAACGCGCCAAGAGCGCCAACATCCGTCGCACTCCGAGTGCGAGCGTGGTCGTGCTCTCCGACGAGTTCAACGGCGCGTACGTCCAGATCGATGGTGACGCTGAAGTGATCGACGTGCCGGAGGCGGTCGAATCGCTCGTCGACTATTACCGCGCGATCGCCGGCGAGCACCCCAACTGGGACGAGTACCGCAGCGCGATGCTCGACCAGCGCAAGTGCCTGATCCGCGTCACGCCGCAAAGCTGGGGCCCGGTGGCGACGGGCGGCTTTCCTCCGGCGTGACGGCTGCGCAGAGGCGACATCTGTTCGCGTTGCCGGCAGGCTGAGCACAGCCCGCTGTGACCCGTGAAACAGGGGCTGGGGGCGCGTCACTGCCGTCACTTCCCCCGGCTCCTGCGTACCCTTGATTTGCGATGTTTCTGCATGGGGTCAACACGAGCGGGACAGGCGGCCGGCTGCTGGCCGGCCTGCTGCTGAGCGCAGCTCTGATCAGTGGATGCAGCTCGCTCATCCACGGAAAAGCGGTCTCCTCATCGGGAGCGGGACCCACCGAGCCGTCGTTCCCGAAGGCCAAGCCGTCGATACCTTCGCCGGCTCCCTCGCGGCCCGCCCCGCCGAGCGCCAACCCGCCGGCCGGTGCGATCCCGCTGCCGCCCGACCAAAGCGGCCACGTATTCATCGAGACCAAGTCGGGCCAGACCCGCTGCCAGATCGACAGCGACAGCGTGGGCTGCGAGGCGCAGTTCACCAACTCGCCGATGCAGGACGGCGAACGGGCCAACGGCGTCAACATCACCGCGAGCGGCGACGTGCAGTGGGTGCTGGGCAATCTCGGCGACATCCCGACGGTGACCATCGACTACCAGACGTATGACGCGGCCGGCTGGACGATCGCCGCGAGCGAAAGCGGGACCAGATTCACCAACGAGCACACCGGCCACGGCATGTTCGTCAGTATCGAAAATGTAGAGACGTTTTAACGGTTAGGTACATCACCGCGGTTGGTCGAGGTAGCGGCGCGCGCCCCAGTAGTCTGCGTCCAGTCGAGCCGGGGTGATGCGCACTGGTGCCGTCTTGTCGAATGCCTCGATCATGTCGCCGTTCCCGGAATACATGGCCACGTGGTAGATCGCATCGGGATCGTCGGGGTCCCTGCTGCCGTGCGAGTAGAAGAGCAGATCGCCGGGTTGCAACGCGGATTTGTCGACGGGGCGGCCCCGGCTGTCGGCGGCTTGCGGGCCCGCATCGCGCGGCAGGGTGATTCCGTACACCTGGTAGATGGTGGATGTGAAACCGGAGCAGTCGAACCCGAACCCGGCACGGCCGCCCCACAGGTAGGGGACGTTCACGAACTCGGCGGCGTATCGGACCAGATCGGCTCCGGTGGGATGCGGTATGTCCGTGGGCTTTTCATAGACCGCAACCGTTCGAGCATCCAGCCACTTCGGGCCGCGGTCGGGGGTGGCCACCTGCACGGCCTTGTCGGTGCGGCTCAGGACGGGAAGCCTGGTGTTCGTACTGATCTCGAGGTCCTGATCGGAGAGTCCCGATTCGCGGTACAACCAGGTGGTGATGCCGCGATCGGCCAGCGCGAAGGGAGCGTGTTCCTTCAGTGCGCCGTAGCCCGGCTCGGTCGTCAACTGGGCCTTGGGAATCCAGCCGGGATAGCCCAGGGAGTCCTTAGGTGTGGGCTGGTCGGGAACCAGTACCTCGTCCCAGTCGCCCTGCTCCCCCACCACAAAGACGCGGTCGCCGAAGAGGGCCTGCGTTTGGTTGAGATTGTCCGAGGTGAGCGCTTCCTGCTGGGCCGGCGTCATGCCGGACAGCCAGCCACGAATATCGACCGGATTTGTCAGTGCGCGATGGTCGACCGGACGCGGGCTCTGCGGCGTGGTCCACACCGTGGCCACCGAAACAGCGACAAAGGCGCTGGGTGGCGCCTGACCGGGTGCCATCTTCCGACCCGGGCCCATCATGCCGCCGGGCCCCATCATCGCGGGGCCGGCGTGGTCGTAGCCGCCCGACCGGATGCCCTGAGTCCAGCCAGAAAAGAAGATCGCCGCAGCGACAATCGCGACACCGCCGACGATGCCCACCAAGGCTCCAACCCGGTTGAGCCCGCTGGACCGTTGCCCCTGCAGCGATTTCGGCGCCCGGCCACCGACCACGCGGCATATCCTATGTCGAGTGCGGTGCGATTTCGTGAACGATGACGCACTGCTCAGCGCAGGGCCCGGGCTGCCGCCGTAGCCACATCACCTCGCAGATAAGCGATCGGTGGATCGTCTCGCGGGTCGATCGCGCTCGTGAACAGAATGACGTACGTATCCGAGCCCGGGTCCATCCACAGCGAGGTTCCGGTAAAGCCTGTGTGGCCGAAGCTGCCGATGGGCAAGATCATGCCTCGCGTGCCGGAATAGGCGGTATCAATATCCCAGCCGAAGCCACGCAGGTTTTGTCCCCTGATCGCCGGATAGTGCGGAGCGAGCAGCGGATCATATGTGTTTGGTGTCTTCGCGATGGCTTCTTGGGCGGCGTTGTTGGCTGCCTCGACTTGTTGAGCGGTATGTCCGGGCTGCTCCGGAGTTGTCATCAACTCCAGCGTCGCTTGCGTCAGTGGGAACTTGCTCGGGCGGCCCGCGAGCCGATCAAGCAGGGCCTGCGCATAGATGCTGACGTCGTGCGCCGTAGAGAACACACCGGCATGCCCGGCTACTCCCCCCATGCGGCGCGTCGTCGGGTCAAACACAACGCCCCGAAGCAGGAAATCAAAATTGGGATTCTTGCCCGGATCGTTCTTGCTTTCGTCGTCATGTGTCGTCGGTGCGATGCGCGACAGCAGACTCGTGCTCCACATACCGACAGGACAAGCGCCCGGCATGCCCCCAATTGGCGCAGGCGCCCAGGCGATCGCAGCTCCACGCATCACATGTGGGCCACATGCTTTGGCCGGGGGCAGATAGCGGGTTTCTTCCATGCCAAGCGGCCGAAATACGTTTTTCTGAACGTAAACGTCTTCTGGCTCGCCGGTCACTTTCTCGATCAACGCGCCAAGCAGAATGAAGTTGATGTCGGCGTAGTTGAAAAACTCACCGGGAGGCGACTCCAGCGGCGTGGTGAGGGCACGGCGGATGCCTTCTGATTTATCGGCTCCGTCCAGTCCCCACGGATCGTCGAGCCGCACGTCCTCCGGTTCGCCTGAAGTGTGCGTCAGCAACATGCGAACCGTCACCTTTGCACGCTGTGGGTCGTTCCCAGCGTTGAAGTCAGGCAAGTACTTCTGCAGAGGATCGTCGAACTGAACGTTGCCATGTTCGTAAAGCTGCATGACGGCAGTCGCCGTGGCGAGGCACTTCGTCAACGACGCTATGTCGAAGATCGTGTCTTCGGTCATCTGCTCTGCAGGTGCGGGCGATCCATCTAGACCCGGTTCACCGGCATGCTTGCGTGAGCCATAAGCCTGATGGAAGACGACTTTGCCACCATGCCCGATCAGCACCACGCCACCTGGCGCCGTTCCTGCCGCAATCGCATCGTTCATCAGCTTGGAGACCGTTGCGAAGTCCGGTGCCGGAGCCGCATCGGGCGCCGGCGACGCAGGCGCAGGAGCCGAATGTCGCGTCGGCGTCGGCGCGGGAACCGCAACTACCGCCGGCGTTGCCTGCACGCGGTCCCTCACCGCTGTGTGCGCTGCATAGCCACACGAGGAAGCCGCCGCGAGGGCAAGCACGACAATTCCAACAGCAAGTGCTTTTCGCACAGATGGGACCGTCACCTGCTTGTACTCCTCGATGCCACGCGACCCGCACCGGAACTCTGTTGCGGTCATGTCGTCGCCGTGAATATGGCCCTGCTGCAGTCATGAGCATCGCTCACGCCAACATCGTGTCACCACTAGCCAGCCAGCATGCGCCAAATCAACCAGTCCGCAGTCAGTCCACAGCAGAGCTTGCCGCAACTTGAACCAACCACGACGTCCAATGTCCTGACCGGGGTGTTTGTCGAGCAACCAACGCAGCTTGAGGACGCAAACGCCCAAGTATTCTCCTCAGCATCGAGAAGGTCGATACCTTCTGAGCGACTTGGCTTTCGGCGCGATCAGATTCTGGAGCCCAGCCCCGCAATCAAGTTGATCGTCACCGCCAGAACCACTGCGCCAAGCAGATACGACAGCAGCGCGTGGCGCAGCACCGTCGCCCTGATCGCGGTCAACCCAATCTCGGTGTCGGAGACCTGGAACGTCATGCCGACGGTGTAGGCAAGATAGGCGAAATCCCGAAAGCGCGGCAGGTTCGGATCATGAAAGTTGATGCCGCCCGGTTCATCTGAGTAATAGAGCCGCGCGTAATGCACGGTGAAAAGCGTGTGCACCGAAAACCAGGACGCGCCGACGGTCAGGATGCCGACAATGGCGGCTTCGATGGCACCGGTGCCGGACAACTTTGATCCAGCGGCCACCACGTAACCGACACCGCCCAGGCTCGCGATGCTCGCCGTCAGGATGACCACGTCGGCGACCCACCGGGTCGGGTCCTCCCGGGTCACCCATCTGCACGTCTGCTCGGCATCCATTCCGCTCAGGATGCGCTGCGTCCACACCACGTACAGCGCGGCACCGGCGACCCAACCGACAAGCGCGAATCGCCAGCCGACCGTGTTGCCCACCACCAGAGCCACGACCACTCCAAGCGCCACCGAGACCAAGATCCGGACCGCGACGGTGTCGCGGAGAAACTTCGCGAAGGAATTCACACCGCTGACCTAACCACCTCTATGGCCGGTCGGCCCAGTTCATCGAATAATGCGGTAGCGCAGGTGAACAACGCCCGGGGCTTCGAGCAGCCGGTCGAGTTCCAGGACGGGCCTGCCTGCCTGGAAGCCGTCGAAGAGGCGCTCACCCGAGCCGAGGATCACCGGGTTCACCTGGAGAGCGATCTCGTCGACAAGGCCTGCCGCGATCGCCTGCCGGGCGCACGAGGCTCCCCCCGCGATCGAGATCGAGCGGCCACCCGCCGCCTCCACGGCTTGGGCGTACGCGGCCTCGATCCCGTCGGTGACAAAATGAAACGTCGTCCCGTCCCGCAGTTCGATCGGGTCGTGCGGGTGGTGGGTCAGCACAAAAACCGGGCAGTGATACGGCGGCGTATCGCCCCACCACCCCTGCCAATCCGAGTTGTCCCACGGCCCGCGAACCGGACCGAACATGTTGCGGCCCATGATCGTTGCCCCCATGCCATCCAGCATCTCCGAGATCACCTGTCGATTGACCGGGTGATCTTTGGTGTCGCCGAGGTGCCAGTCGTGCAGGGATTCACCGCCGACGCCGAGCGGGTGCTCCCGACATTGACCGGGCCCCGCCACGTAGCCGTCGGTGGATATCGACATCGAAAGGTTTGTTCTGTTCACCTCTACACAGACTCGGCCTCCAGTCGATACTCATCGGGAGGCACGCGGCGCTGCAACGATGCGCGCAGGAACCTGCGCGAGGAGGAGCGGCGCAACTCGGCATAGTCTGGCGCTCGTGGACTTTCGGGTATTCGTTGAACCGCAGCAAGGCGCCAGCTACTCCGACCAGTTGGCGGTCGCGCAAGCCGCGGAGTCGCTGGGGTTCTCGGCGTTCTTCCGGTCCGACCATTACCTGGCGATGAGCGGCGACGGCCGGCCCGGCCCGACCGACTCCTGGGTGACGTTGGGCGGCATCGCCCGCGAGACCTCGTCGATCCGGTTGGGCACCCTGGTCACGTCGGCGACGTTCCGCTATCCCGGACCGCTGGCTATCTCGGTGGCCCAGGTCGACGAAATGAGCAACGGGCGAGTCGAATTCGGAATCGGCACCGGCTGGTTCGAGAACGAGCACCTGGCTTACGCGATCCCGTTTCCACCGCTGCGCGAGCGATTCGCCCGGCTCACCGAGCAGCTCGAACTGATCACCGGCCTGTGGACTGCCCCGGTCGGTGAAACCTTCGACTACGCCGGAGCCCATTACGCCGTCAACAATTCACCGGCGTTGCCCAAGCCGGTGCAACAGCCCCATCCGCCGATCATCATCGGCGGGACGGGCGCCAAGCGGACGCCGGGGCTGGCCGCGACGTTCGCTGACGAGTTCGACGTGCCGTTCGCGCCGCTGGACACCATCAGGACGCAGTTCGAGCGGGTCCGCGACGCCGTCGACGCGGTCGGCCGGCCCGCCGATTCGATGACGTACTCCGCGGCCTTCGTGGTGTGCGCCGGACGCGACGACGCGGAGATCGCCCGACGGGCCGCCGCCATCGGACGCGAGGTCGACGAACTGCGGTCCAACTCGCCGCTCACGGGCACGCCTGCCCAGATCGTCGACCAGCTCGGACCGTTCACCGAAATCGGACTGCAGCGGGTATATCTGCAGCTGCTGGACCTGTCCGACCTCGAGCACCTGCGGCTTTTCGCCGACGAGGTGCAACGACAGCTCTGACGTAGCATCGGGTCGTGGCTGGCGTTCCAGACGACCCGAGCGATCGGCCGACCCGGATGGCCGATTACGGGGCGGTCGGTTCGCTGGTGGATGTCGACGAGCTGGACAACGCCGCCGACTCGGCTGAACCCGACTTCGCGCCAGACCCGTGGTACCGCAATCGCGTGTTGCTGGCCCTGTGGGCGCTGGCGGTCGCCCTCGTGCTCACTTTGATCATTTACGGCCTCGTCGAGCTGTCCCGCGGCGGCGAGGGCGGTGGTCCGGCCACTACCACGCCCTCCGCCACGCACACCCGGTCGTCGACCACCTCCCCGACGACGACCACGACTACTCCGTCGACAAGCAGCGAGACGCCGCCACCTGAGACACCCGAGCAGACCCCCGAAGAGGCGCCGCCGCAGAACACTAACTCCCCCGCCCCCACTGAGCCGCCGCGACATCACCACCACTTGCACTTGCCGCACCTGCCGCGCGGCTTCTTTTAGGACGCGGGCCGCTAAAGCCTTCGCGGCAAACTGCCAGAATCCACGGCTAGGATTGGAGCACGTGACGGGCTACGGACCTCCAGACGACCCCAGCGAAGCGCCGACCGGTTACTACGACTACAGCGATTCCGGCGACGACGGGCACGAGCCCAAGCACCGACCACCGTGGTATCGCAATCCGATTGTGCTGGTCGGCCTGGGCCTGTTCGCCGCGATCCTGCTCGGACTGGCTCTGTATTTTCTCGCCGACCAGACCCAGGGAAGCGGCGGCCCGACGCAAACCCCCACGTCGCCGACGACGTCCACCGGCGCCACGACCACCACGACCGAGGCGCCGACCACCACCGAGCCGGTTGCTCCGGCTCCAACGACCACCATGACCATCCCGCCGACGACCACCGAGCCGACCACGACGGCACCGACCAGCACCAGCATCGACGAGGGCCGCCACCATCACCATCACCACGACGGCGGGACGCCTTAACAGTGGGCGGCTATTCAAGGGGCAACGCGAACATCGACGAGACAGAACGCTTCAGCACCACGGAAAGCCCATCGCCCTGGTACCTCAAACGGTGGGTTCTGGCCCTGTGGGGCCTGGCGGTAGTGATTCTGATCGCGATCATCATCTACGGCCTGACCATCCTGGCCAGGGGCGGCGGGGGCACTGCCCCAACGCCGGCCCCGACGCATGCGTCGACCACCACGTCCTCGCACACCACCACCACCAGCCCCTCGCCGACCCCGTCGTCGACCACTCCGACCACAACGGAATCCCCGACAGACACCATCGAACCTGTGCCGCCGCAGAACACCGCGACCTGGACGCCGCAACATCCTTGGCACCATTGGTGGCGAAGCAATTTGCCCCCGTTACCGCCTATACCGCACTTCTGAGCCGGTAATCCTTCGCCTGCATACGCTGCGCACTTCGCGGTTGACGGCAGCCAAGTTAGGGCATCCTTCGTCGCGGTAACCCCTCCGCAGATGTCACTATGAGCAGGCTTACACGGCTTGAGCAGGTGCAGTAGGTAAGTTACCGACCAGTAACAGAGCGTTAGTTACTGGTCGGTAACACGATTCTTTGGGGAGATGCTCCGTGCACACGCAGATGCTGATCAGACTGGTTGTCGGCTTAGGGATGACGGCGATCGTCGCTTTGCTCGCCGCCCGCCGGGTCCTGTGGCTGGCCAAACTCACGCTTTCCGGTCAGCCGGTCAGCGGTCGCACCGACAACGTCGGCACGCGGGTCTGGACGCAGATCTCCGAGGTGTTCGGCCAGCGCAGGCTGCTGAAATGGTCCATCCCAGGGCTGGCGCACTTCTTCACCATGTGGGGCTTTTTCATCCTCGCCACGGTCTATGTCGAGGCCTACGGCACCCTGTTCCAGAACAATTTCCACATCCCGATCGTCGGCCGGTGGGATGCGCTGGGCTTCCTGCAGGACTTCATCGCCCTCAGCGTCGTAGCCGGCATCGCCACGTTTGCCATCATCCGGTTGCGCTCTGAGCCGAAGGAGTACGGCCGTTCATCACGGTTCTACGGCTCCCACACCGGCGGCGCCTGGCTGATCCTGTTCATGATCTTTATGGTCATCTTCAGCTTCGCGATCTTCCGCGGTGCGTCGGCGAACACCGGAACTTTGCCTTACGGCAAAGGTGCTTTCTTCTCCCACGCCATGGGCGCGCTGATGCACCCGCTGGGCGCCACCGCCAACGAGTGGATCGAGACGTTCGCGCTACTCGCCCACATCGCGGTGGCGCTGATCTTCCTGGTGATCGTGCTGCACTCGAAGCATCTGCACATCTTCTTGGCGCCGATCAACGTCACCTTCAAGCGGCTGCCCGACGGCCTGGGTCCGCTGCTGCCCATCGAGGCCAACGGCAAGCCCGTCGACTTCGAAAACCCGCCGGACGACGCGACTTTCGGCCGCGGCAAGATCGAGGACTTCACCTGGAAGGGCAACCTCGACTTCGCCACCTGTACCGAGTGTGGGCGCTGTCAGTCGCAGTGTCCGGCCTGGAACACCGGCAAGCCGTTGTCCCCCAAGCTTGTCATCATGGATCTGCGGGACCACTGGATGGCCAAGGCTCCCTACATCCTCGGCGAGAAGAAGGCCGAGCCGCTCGAGGGCCTGGACCTCGAGACCGTGCACGAAGAGGGCCACCACGTCCCCGAATCCGGGTTCGGTCGGGTACCCGGACACGGACCCGAGCAGGCAGCCCGTCCGCTGGTCGGCACCGCCGAACAGGGCGGGGTGATCGACCCCGACGTGCTGTGGTCATGCGTCAACTGCGGCGCGTGCGTCGAGCAGTGCCCGGTGGACATCGAGCACATCGACCACATCGTCGATATGCGCCGCTACCAGGTCATGATGGAATCGGAGTTCCCGTCCGAACTCTCGGTTCTGTTCAAAAACCTTGAGACCAAAGCCAATCCGTGGGGCCAGAACGCCGGCGACCGCACCAACTGGATCAACGAGGTCGACTTCGACGTCCCCGTCTACGGCGAGGACGTCGACAGCTTCGACGGATACGAATATCTGTTCTGGGTGGGCTGCGCGGGCGCGTATGACGACAAGGCCAAGAAAACCACCAAAGCCGTCGCTGAACTGCTGGCCATCGCCGGTGTGAAGTACCTGGTGCTGGGCACCGGGGAAACCTGCAACGGCGACTCGGCCCGTCGCTCCGGAAACGAATTCCTATTCCAGCAGCTCGCGCAGCAAGCCGTCGAGACCCTGGACGGTCTGTTCGAAGGTGTCGAGACGGTCGACCGCAAGATCGTGGTCACCTGCCCGCACTGCTTGAACACGCTCAGTCGTGAATACAAGCAGCTGGGCGCCAACTACTCGGTGCTGCACCACACCCAGCTGCTCAACCGGCTGGTGCGCGACAAGAAGCTGGTCCCGGTCAGCCCGGTCTCCGAGGACATCACCTATCACGACCCATGCTTCCTGGGCCGGCACAACAAGGTCTACGAGGCACCGCGTGAGCTGATCACCGCCTCGGGCGCAAAGCTTGCCGAAATGCCGCGCCACGCCGACCGCAGCTTCTGCTGCGGCGCCGGTGGTGCGCGGATGTGGATGGAAGAACACATCGGCAAGCGGATCAACCACGAGCGTGTCGACGAGGCACTGGCCACCGGCGCCACCACCGTGGCGACGGCGTGCCCGTTCTGTCGGGTGATGGTGACCGACGGTGTCAACGACCGCCAGGAGGCCGCCGGACGCGAAGGCGTCGACGTCCGCGACGTGGCGCAGCTGCTGCTCGAGTCTCTCGACCGCGGTTCGATCACGTTGCCGGAGAAGGGTGCTGCCGCAAAGCGGGCTGCCGAGCACGCGGAGAAGGCGACTCCCAAAGCCGAGGCCGCTCCTGCTGCCACCGCGACCGCTCCGGCCAAGGAAGAAGCTGCCGAACCGGAAGCCGCCGCGCCTGCCGAGGACAAGTCCGCCAAGGCAGTCACCGGCTTGGGCATCACCGGTGGCGCCAAGCGACCCGGCGCCAAGAAGGCAGCACCCAAAGCTGAAGCCGCGCAGGCTCCGTCGGCCACCGAGGAAAAAGCCCCCGAGGCCAAGGCACCTGCGGCGCCCGCCAAGGGGCTCGGGCTGGCTGCCGGGGCCAAGCGACCGGGCGCGAAGAAAACTGCGGCAAAGCCAGAGGCCGCACCGGCGCAATCCGCGCCGGCGGAACAACCTGGAGCAAAGAGCGAGCCCGCAGCCGCCCCGGAGGCCAAGGCACCGGCCGCGCCGGTCAAGGGTCTGGGTATAGCGGCTGGGGCCAAGCGTCCGGGAGCCAAAAAGACCGCTGCCCCCGCAGCCCCTGCGACGCCGGAGCCGGCGCCCGAAGCGGAGGCCAAGCCCGAACCCGAGGCGAAGGCAGAACCGCAAACCACGCCCGCTGCAAGCGATGGCGAGGACGGTAATCCGGCTCCCCCGGCAGCGCCCGTCAAGGGCCTGGGCATCGCTCGCGGCGCCCGCCCACCGGGTAAGCGCTGATCAGGCTGGTTGTTTAATTAGAAAATAGCTGGACAGCCGTGGCACCATAGTTGATGTGACTACTCATCAGCTGCCATGGCAGAACGCGGGGCATCAGCCGCGGCAGCGTACGTTCGCGCAGTCCTCGAAGCTGCAGGACGTGCTCTATGAGATCCGTGGGCCGGTACACGATCACGCCGCGCGACTGGAGGCTGAGGGGCACCGTATCCTCAAGCTGAACATCGGCAACCCGGCGCCGTTCGGCTTTGACGCACCCGACGTCATCATGCGCGACATGATCCAGGCGCTGCCCTACGCGCAGGGCTATTCGGATTCCAAGGGGATCCTTCCTGCGCGGCGTGCGGTAGTCACCCGCTATGAACTCGTCGACGGCTTCCCACGTTTCGACGTCGATGACGTGTATCTGGGCAACGGGGTTTCGGAGCTCATCACGCTGACCCTGCAAGCCTTGCTGGACAACGGCGATCAGGTGCTGATTCCGGCTCCCGACTACCCACTCTGGACCGCATCGACGTCGCTGGCCGGCGGCACTCCGGTGCACTACCTGTGCGACGAAACCCAAGGCTGGCAACCGGATATCGCCGACATCGAATCGAAGATCACCGAGCGCACCAAGGCTTTGGTGGTCATCAACCCGAACAACCCCACCGGCGCCGTCTACGGTCGTGAAGTCCTCACGCAGATGGCCGATTTGGCGCGCAAGCATCAGCTCCTGCTGCTCGCTGACGAGATCTACGACAAGATCCTCTACGACGACGCCGAGCACATCAGCATGGCGACGCTTGCCCCCGACCTGTTGTGCCTGACCTTCAACGGGCTGTCGAAGGCCTACCGGGTGGCCGGGTATCGGGCCGGCTGGCTGGCCATCACCGGGCCGAAGGAACACGCCAGCAGCTTCCTCGAAGGCATTCACCTGCTGGCCAACATGCGGTTGTGCCCGAATGTTCCTGCCCAGCACGCGATTCAGGTCGCACTCGGCGGTCATCAGAGCATCGACGACTTGGTGCTACCGGGTGGACGCCTGCTCGAGCAGCGCGACGTCGCGTGGTCCAAGCTCAACGAGATCCCCGGGGTGTCGTGCGTCAAACCCGCCGGTGCGCTGTACACGTTCCCACGGCTCGATCCCGAGGTGCACGAGATCGTCGACGACGAACAGCTCGTCCTGGATCTGCTGCTGTCGGAGAAGATTCTGGTCACTCAGGGAACCGGATTCAATTGGCCCGCACCGGATCACCTGAGGATCGTCACGCTGCCGTGGTCTCGCGACCTTGCCCGCGCCATCGAGCGGTTGGGCAACTTCCTGGCCAGCTACCGGCAGTAGAGCGCGGCAGCCACGAACTGTCCATGTAGCCGTCCGGGCAGTTCATGCTGACCGAGGTGTCCGCGAAGCCCGACACGGTGTCGAGGTTTCCAGCGTATGTGCTGTTCACCTGCTAATGTCCCACCGTTCGCTGAGCGTCCCCAGCGAAGTTACTGGCAGGTTCCGGCGAGCCGGCTGTGCGCCGAAACACCGAGCCTCATTATTTGAAGTTTCTATGAGTTTGGCCGCTGAGCGCGCGTCGCCATGAAACTTAGGCGCACTATTGGTTACATCTTTGCCAATGTTTCCGCCTCGTTGGCTTTCCACACAGGAGTGGTTGCGCGAGTTCTTTTGCGGTGCACACGGCCTGATCACAGGGGGTGCGGCGTATCGACTAACAGTTGATGCCCCGGCAGATCTTCACACACCCCGTCTATGTCTATCAAACAATAACTGCGACAACAGATCTGGATAGATCAGTTCCTATTGAAAGGAGAGTTGCGATGTTCTCTGTTGCAAAGCAGGCACAGTCGCCAGCAGCAACGGCCGACCACAACCGATCGTGTACCGTGCTCTTCGTCTCGATCCCGGCCGGTTTGGAACGCTGACCATGGACTTCGGCGCCTTACCACCCGAAATAAACTCTGCGAGAATGTATTCCGGCCCCGGCTCGGCGGCAATGCGCACAGCATCGGCGGCATGGAATCTGCTCGCGGCCGAACTCGAGTCGGCGGCGACCCAATATCAATCGACGATCGACGTCTTGGACGACGAATGGCTGGGGCCGACATCAGCGACGATGGCCGCCGCTGTCGACCCGTACATCACCTGGATGAGCACCACCAGCGCGCAAGCCGAGCAGACCGCAGCCCAGGCCTCGGCCGCTGCGAGTGCCTACGAGGCGGCATACGCGATGACGGTCCCCCCGCTTGAGGTCACCGCCAACCGCACGCAGCTGGCGATGTTGGTCGCGACGAACGTGATCGGCCAGAACACCCCGGCGATCGCCGCCAACGAGGCGATGTACGGCGAGATGTGGGCACAGGACGCCGCGGCCATGTACGGCTACGCCGGCAGCTCGGCGGCGGCCTCATCGGTCAAAGCGTTCACCCAGCCGCCGGAGACGTCGAATCCAGCGGCCCAGGCCGCGCAGGGCTCGGCGGTCACGCAGGCAAACGGCGCCAGCACCGGGAGCGGTGTGCAGTCGCAGCTACAGCAACTCACATCAACGATCCCGTCGTCGTTGAAGCAACTCACCTCGCCGGTCTCCGCGGCGACAAATGCGGCAACGCAGCCGACGGGTTTTCTCGACAGCATCCTCGACTTTCTGGATGGCGCGGACGGGAACTCCATCGGAACCTTCCTGAACTCCTCCTTGGTGAACGGTCTCGTGTCGGGCTCATACGTCAGCCCCGCGCTCATCACGCCGGCCATCACCAGTGGTTTGGCGGACATCAACTCGTTGGCACCGGCCGAAGCAGCCGTTGGCGGGGGCTTGAGCGCTCCGGCGTTCGCGTCGGGCATGATCACCCCGGCACCGGTGAGCGTGGGCGTTTCGGTGAACACCGCTGGCAGCGCACTGGTCGGCAAGCTCTCCGTCCCGCCGGCGTGGTCGGCGGCAGCGCAGGTCGCCAACCACAGCGGCGTGACCTATGCCGGTGGCGGCTGGACCAATGCGGTCGGGCCGACCGGCGGCGGCACCGGAGCCGTCCCGGCCGGCATGCCCGGTATGCCGGGTGCGGCGGCCGCCAGGTCTGGCGGGTTCGGTCACGGCCCCCGTTACGGAAGCCGCCTGACCGTCATGGGGCGTCCGCTGTCGGGTGGCTGAGCTCTAGCGTCGTTCCAGCAGCTGCAGCAGGTAGGCGCCGTAGCCGGATTTCAGCAAGGATTCGGCGCGGCGGGCCAGTTGTTCGTCGTCGATGAAGCCCATCCGCCACGCGACTTCTTCGGGGACGCTGACTTTCAGACCCTGGCGACGTTCGAGCGTGCGAATGTAGTCACCGGCATCAGCCAATGAGTCGAATGTCCCGGTGTCCAGCCAGGCTGTGCCGCGGGCGAGCACCTCGACGGCTAGCCGACCCTGATTGAGATAGGTCCGATTGACGTCGGTGATCTCGTATTCGCCGCGCGCAGAGGGCTTTAGGCTCCGGGCAATCTCGATCACGTCGTTGTCGTAGAAGTACAAACCCGGCACCGCGTAGTTCGATTTCGGCGTGGCCGGTTTCTCTTCGATCGACAACGCGATGCCGTCCGCGCCGAAGTCGACGACACCGTATGCCGACGGGTTGGCCACCCAGTAGGCGAAAATCGCGCCCCCGCTTATTTCTTGGTGACGTCGGAGGTTGGTGCCTAGCCCGGGTCCGTAGAAGATGTTGTCGCCCAACGCCAAAGCCACCGAATCGGAGCCGATGTGCCCGGCGCCGATGACGAACGCCTGGGCCAGGCCCTCGGGATGACCTTGTACCGCGTAACTGATGTTGATGCCGAATTGGCTGCCGTCACCGAGAATTCGTTCGAATGCGGCCGCGTCCGGAACAGTG
>Ga0302326_10009559_pt1 | contig 21138 bp, 15 predicted proteins | sample Palsa_T0_3_FD_202264 | JGI IMG/M metagenome (GOLD analysis project Ga0302326, IMG submission 202264) | Peat permafrost microbial communities from Stordalen Mire near Abisko, Sweden - Palsa_T0_3 | ecosystem: Environmental > Terrestrial > Soil > Palsa > Peat permafrost | place: Sweden: Abisko... | reverse complement strand
TGCGGAAGGCCGCGCTGGCCTGGTCCGTTACGAAGCCGCAACCGGCAAGGTGCTAGAGACCGCGGACTTCGCTCCCGGCTCCTCCGACCCGCACGGACTGGCAATGCACGGCGGGGCTCTGGTTAGTTGCGACGCAGGAATCCATCCGAATTGGCCGGTCAACGATAGTCCGACCACGGGATGGATTTTCCGGATCGACTTGGTCTGAGGTAGTCGCGGAAATTGCCAGGGGGCATAGGCGCCTGTTTCTCTGATTTCTCTGAGAACGGAAGTGGACGCCGGATGAGTTCGGATCTACGAGAGAATCTGTTGCGGTGCGAGTACCCCAAGCCTGCCAGCGCGCAAATCCCAGTAGACTATCGACCCGCTGAAGCCCTCCGGCACGCTGCTCGAATATTGGAACGCCCGCTGAGATCGGCCAGAACCCATCCTTCCGCTGGTCTTCTTGTCCAGATACCCGATGCGTTCCGCCCGGCCTGATGGCCCCCGCGGCCCTGACCTAACTAAGAAGCCGCCGCCGTCGGCTGCAACCCGAATTCGTCGCGGGATTGGGAACCGGCTCCCGCTCTCGACTAGTAGCCCAAAAGCTGCCCGCGCGGGCAGCGACGACGATCGGCGTTACGCGCGGCGAGCCGGCGGCCGTAGCAACGGAGTTTCCATTTTTCCCTTTTTGGCATGATAGCGCCGAAATTGGCCGTCCTTGTACGCTCGATTCGAGAATCGGAGAACGGGCCAGCACCGGCAGCGCGAGCCTGGACCCCAATCCCCAATCCCCAACCCCCGCCACCGTGCCACAAGCGGGGGCAAGTTGGTCAATAATGGTAGATCATATGACCACCGCGACTACACACCCTGCTCGGGGACTTTCCCAGGCCTTGAGCAGCAACAAGCACCTGCTCCGATGGGTGGAGAAGATGGCCGAGCTGACCAAGCCGGACAGCGTTCATTGGGTGGATGGCTCCCAGGAAGAGAATGAAACGCTGTGCGCGCAGATGGTGGGGAGCGGCACCTTCATCAAGCTGAACCAGGAGCTTTGGCCGGGCTGCTATTATGCGCGGTCGGACGCCGGCGATGTGGCTCGCGTGGAGGACCGGACGTACATCTGCTCGCTGTCGAAAGACAGTGCCGGGCCGACCAACAACTGGGTGAATCCCTACGAGATGCGCAAGACGCTGAAGCGGCTGTTCAGCGGATGCATGCGCGGGCGCACCATGTACGTGCTGGCGTTCAGCATGGGGCCGGTGGGATCGCCCATGTCGCAGATCGGCGTGCAGCTCACCGATTCGCCGTACGTGGTGGTGAACATGCGCATCATGGCGCGCATCGGGCTGCAGGTGTTCAAAGAGATCGATAAAGACGAGAAGCGCGTGGTGCCATGCATGCACAGCGTAGGGATGCCGCTGGGTCCGGGCGACCACGACGTGCCGTGGCCGTGCAACTCGGAGAAGTATATCGTGCATTTTCCGGAGACGCGCGAGATCTGGTCCTTTGGATCGGGCTACGGCGGGAATGCGCTGCTGGGCAAGAAGTGCTTCGCGCTGCGGATTGCGTCGAACATTGCGCGCGACGAGGGCTGGATGGCGGAGCACATGCTGATTTTGGGCGTGGAAGATCCGAAGGGCGAAAAGACTTACGTGGCTGCGGCGTTTCCGAGCGCCTGCGGGAAGACGAATTTCGCCATGCTGGTGCCGCCCAAGGGATTCGACGGCTGGAAGGTGTGGACGGTGGGCGACGACATCGCCTGGATCAAGCCGGACGATATGGGGCGGCTGCGCGCGATCAATCCGGAAGCGGGGTTCTTTGGAGTAGCGCCGGGGACTTCGGCGAAAACCAATCCGAATGCGATGGCGACGCTCAGAAGCAACACGATTTTCACCAACACGGCTCTGACTCCCGAGGGCGGCGTGTGGTGGGAAGGCATGACGGACGACCCGCCGGCCGAGTGCACGGATTGGCGCGGGAATCTATGGACGCCGCAGATCGCGAAGGAGACTGGAGCGAAGGCCGCGCATCCGAATTCGCGGTTTACGGCGCCGGCGTCGCAATGCCCCACCATCGATCCGGCGTGGGAAGATCCGCATGGCGTGCCCATCGGCGCGTTGATTTTTGGCGGGCGGCGGGCCACCACCATGCCGCTGGTGTATCAGGCGTTCAACTGGAGCGCCGGCGTGTATGTGGGCGCCACCATGGGATCGGAAACCACGGCTGCGGCGACGGGCGGCGTGGGGCAGGTGCGGCGGGATCCGATGGCGATGCTGCCGTTCTGCGGTTATCACATGGGCGATTATTTCCGGCACTGGATCAAAATGCAGCGGTCGCTGACGGAGACGCCGCGCATCTTCCACGTGAACTGGTTCCGCAAGAACGCCGACGGCAAGTTTCTATGGCCGGGATTTAGCGAGAACATGCGGGTGCTGAAGTGGATCGTGGATCGGACGCGCGGACGGGCACTGGGACGCGAGACGCCAATCGGTTGGATTCCGCGGTATGAAGACATCGACTGGAACGGGCTGAATTTCTCGAAGCAACAGTTCGACGAGCTGCAGGCCTTCGACCGGACGGCGTGGAAATCCGAAGTGATGGCGCACGAAGAGCTGTTCATCACGCTGCACGATCATTTGCCGCCGGAAATGATTTATGAGCGGGAGTTGCTCATCTGCCGTCTGTAAGGCGTATTCAACTGGTTCGTTGCGGCGAGTCCGGTAGGTGGAGCGCGATGCGGCGCAGAATGATTAATTGCGCACGCGGATTTCGACGGCGATGCGTTTTGATCCCGGCTGAACCGGCTTCTACCGCTCAGTAACGCCTCCGCGCATCTGAGGAACACGCGCAAAACGGAGCGCGGCGCGAGGCATTTCCTGGTCCGTCCGGTGGTGTGCGCCGCACCCTTTGCGCTTTTCGAGGAACACGCGCAAAACGGAGCGCGGCGCGAGGCATTTCCTGGTCCGTCCGGTGGTGTGCGCCGCACCCTTTGCGCTTTTCGAGGAACACGCACAAAACGGAGCGCGGCGCGAAGAAGTTCCCGACCCGCTTGAGGGGGTGCGCGCCGCACCCGGCCATCTGCTGCAGATCGGTGGCCGGGAAGCGGGGCGCCAGGCGCAACAGAATGCCGTCGTCGATTTCTTTGACGGTGAATTCGGGCGCCGGGACGCCAGGGCGGATTCAGCGAATCGACTTAGTGGTGCTCGTGCTCTTCCGGCCGGGCTTTCGATGGTGCCGGCGCGGGATGCGACGGAGCCGCGTGCCCCTGAGGAGCCGGCGGACGCTGGGCTTGCGCGGGCGGGGCGGCGTGGGCCTGAGGAGCAGGCGGCCGCGCTGCTTGGCCGCCTTCAAATTGCGGGCGCGCCGCCGGACTTACCGCAGCCGGGGGCCGCGTGACGCCGGGCGCCGGGCGGTTGAACGCATTGGGCGCCGCCCGATTCACGTTTGGACCAGGCGAAAAGCTGGCCGTCGCGCGCGTTACGGGCGGGCGGAAGTTGGCCGGCACGCCCGGCCCGGCATGCTCGAAAACCCCACGGTTGTAAGCGCCAAAATTGCCACGATTGATTACCGTGGTGCTGTTCGAGATATAGGTGTTGTGGTTATAGACCACCACTCCGCCGCGCCAGTTCGGCGCCCAGTTGCTATAACCCCAGGCAAAGTGAGCAAACAGGCCCAGCGAAATGCCCACCGCGGCAAATCCGAGCCCCACGCCAATCAGTACTCCCGGAGGCGGCGGGTACACGTAGAAGCCCGCATACGGCGAGACCCAACCGCCGTAGATGCGCCACGGATTGTAGTACGGCACGTACACCACGCCGGGATCCACGGGAACTATGGTGACCAGGCCGCCGTTGTCATACACACGCTGTTGCGGCGAAGATCGCAGGTAGCCAGCCTGCTCGGCCTGCACGCGCGCGGCCTGGACCGCGTTCATCACATCGCCGGGCTGGTTGTAGTAGGCATTGCCGAGCGCGGCCGTCCAGTTGGTGTTGCGGGCCAGGTTATCCAACACGGAAGGGAACGCGGTGAGCGCTTTCACACTGGGATCCCAGGGCATATTGTTGGCCTCGTCGGCGCGCTGTTGCGGCGGCATCCCGGCGGTCTGTTGCGACCAGTTGTCCGCATCGCTCACTTGTTGGGGATAGGTGGAAGCTGTCAGAATCTGCGCCACCAGCGAATCCGGGTACAAGGCGATGGGCGCAACCAATTGATCCAGCGCCGGCGGGTCCAGCGGCGCATAACCGCCGTTTTGCCCGTATAGGCTTCCCGTGGCGAAGGGAATGATCAGGACCGACAACGTTAACGCGATGGACTGACGCGCGATTTGATAACCTGAAACTGCCCACGATTGCTGCATGGCTGTTCCTTTCGTTTGCTTCCTTATGATGGACGCGCCGCCTTCCCCGAGGGTACACCAAAGGCGGCCCAATGCCCATTAAAAACATTAACCTAGCGTGGAACTAAGGTGCCGTACTACGAAAAAGAGCTAGCCGAGATTGTCGCCGAATTGAACCGCTCCGCTCGCGGGCCGCAGGACTCGCGGGAGACCGTCCCCCCAGCAGCGGTGAATCTGGGCAGCCTGGAATCCTTGGATCAACTGCTGACCTTGGCCGTCCGCCAAACCGCGTCCGATCTTCTGCTCATCGCCGGCGCGCCTGTCACGCTACGCATCGGCGGAGAGCTTTCGAAGCCTGGCGGCCCGCCCATCGAGGCGGAAGATACTCGCAGTTTGCTGTTACCGCTTCTGACTCCGGCTCAGACGCAAGAACTGCAGCGCAACCGGGCGGTGGATCTGTGCTTCCATCGGGAGGGCATCGGCCGCTTCCGGGCTAATATCCACTACCAGCGCGGGACGCTGGCCGGGAGTCTGCGGCTGCTGCCCGAACGTATCCCGACGCTGGAGTCGCTGAACCTGCCACCTCTGCTTCGCCGGCTGGCCGAAGCGCGGCAGGGATTGGTGCTGGTGACCGGACCTACCGGGTGCGGGAAAAGCTCCACGCTGGCCGCGCTGGTGGATCTGGTGAACACGCAGCGCCGCGATCATGTGGTGACCATTGAGGACCCGGTAGAGTTTCTACATTCCAACCGGCAGTCGATTATCGAGCAGATCGAAGTGGGCCGGGATGCGCCCGATTTCGCGACATCCCTCCGGAGCATCCTCCGGCAAAATCCGGACGTGATTCTGGTGGGAGAGATGCGCGATCCGGAAACCATTGCGACGGTCTTGACGGCGGCCGAAACGGGCCACCTGGTGCTCTCCACGCTACACACCAACGACACGTCGCAGGCGGTTTCGCGGATTCTGGATTCGTTCCCCGCGGCCAATCAAGGGCAGATTCGCCAGCAATTCTCGCTGGCCTTGCACGCGATTGTGGCGCAGCAGTTGGTTCCATCCACCGATAAGACCACGCGTTACCCGGCGGTGGAACTTCTGGTGGCGAGTAGCGGTATCCGCAGTTTGATCCGCAAAGGCGACGATCACCAGCTTTATAGCGCCGTTTCCACGGGACGCGGCGAGGGAATGATCACCATGGAACAATCCCTCGCCGAGATGGTGCGGAACGGACGCATCAGCCGGGAGACAGCGGCGGCGCGCTGTTTCCGCCCCGAAGAGTTGCGGCGCTACTTGAAGGAGTGACTATCTGGCGGCGTGTTCCCGCGGAAAGCGGCTGAGCTCCGCGGTCAGAATTTTGCCGGCCGCCGGCGGGGGCACTTCGCCATAAAGTATGGCGTGCTCGCTCACGTCCATACCGTAAAGCCTTTGATCCTCTCCGCCGTCTTTCTTCACTACGGTCCCGTCCAGGGAAACGCCCGCGAAAATGCCGTGAGCGCGCGACCACGATAGAATCTCAGCGTGCAGAGAGGCGTCTGTGTCGGCAGAGGTGGTTCTACCCACCGGACCCGCCGCAACGGAGGCGTCCGCGCCCACCGTGAACTTATCGCTCGCGAGCTTCTCCATGCCCTTCCGATCCATCACCAACATGATGACGTCGGTGGATTCCACGCCAATCTGAGCGCCAAAGCTGCCGCCGCCCAGCGTGATCGCGGCAAGCCCGGTCCAGCCTCCTGCGTGCCGGCAGGCCGCGAATCCTTTTCCGTAATCCGCTCCGAATATAAATCCGGCTTTCTTGAGCCCGGGTACGATGATCACGCACTGGGATTTCTCCAACAGGTCGCGCGGGATGCCCTTATCGGGTGCGCCGATCATCTCGTGAAAAACGCCGGCCGCCGAACGGAGCCGATGATCGGGAGTTTCTTCTTGAGCCCACAGGCCGGTCGCGAATAACGCCGCGCCCGCGGCAACGAATGTGAATGTTTTAATCATGCCTTTCACCACCTCACCCATTAGATGCAGGCGGGCCAAGAACGTGTCTTTCGCGCGATTCACCAAAATAAAGCGGAGCGGACTGAGGTTGTTCCGCGTCTCACAAAAACATTCGAATTTCTCTTTGCGGTACCGCGCTTTGGCTCAGTATGCCGGGGGCCTCGGTCGAAAGGTCGGGTAAAGGCCGATGCCGATGTCCTCCTTTTTACGGATGGCGAAAGGCTCACCGGGCACTTTGTCAAACCCTCCGGCGCGGCGCTGACATTCAAGAGCGACGCGCTGGGCGAGATCACCGTGGATTGGAGCGAAGTGAAAGAGTTGCAAAGCTCCGCGAAGGTGGCCGTCATTCCCAAGGGCCTGCGTCTCCGCAAACGGCAGGATGCCGCTACTGTTCCGCAGGGCACGCTGTCGGTGCAGGATCAACAGGTGCGCCTGGCAGACCCGTCTCAAACCATGCCGGTGAGCGATGCCGGACAGATTATCGACCAGACCGGGTTCTAGAACGCGCTGTTGCACCAGCCCGGATGGTTCGAAGCGTAGAAGGGGACGGTCACCATTGGGGCCGCGGTGTTAAACGCCACACAGGATAACGAATCGTTTACCGGCGCGGTCAGCCCGGTGCGCGCCTACCTGGCGAGTCTCAACGCGGCTTACGGAGCACTGAACAACCTGCCACGCCCACCAACAAAACTTCAATATTCCATGGCGACGCGGAGCGCGATGAATACTTCAGCCCGCGCCTACAGCAGACCTATAGCGGCGGCATGGGCGTAACACCGATCCAGCGCGCCAATGAGACGCTGGATCTTAATACGCAGCGCGCGTGTTCCTGTTCCCGATCGTGGCCGTAAAGAATTCGATAAAGCGCCATGCGGCGGCTTCACCCGCGCGCCCGATTGCGGCCGGCGCTGCCGCGATGGGATTGGTACGAGCCCGGAATTCATGGGGGCGGCGCACGGAACCCTCGACGGCGGTATCCGAATTCTTCGGGATCGAACAAGTCGGAGGGATCGATTACGTAGCATAGCTGTCGGTCGCCGGATCATTTTTCCCCACGCCCGAAATTTTCGGGCATAGCGGTGGTGGACACCTCAACATTGGCTGTGACGGGATTTGTGCCAGGGATCAGTTAGCAACGGCGGTGCTGAGGCGTTGGCTCTCTCACCCGACGGCGAATATCTTTACGCGGTTGGAAGCCCAGGCGCCTCTGGTAGAGTGAAAGATGAAAAGTTGAACGGTTGCACCAAAAACATGTCCATCGTCACGGTGAAAAACAAATATCAAGTGGTGATTCCCCAGCGGGTACGCGAGGAGATCGGTCTCGATGTCGGCGATGTTCTCGAAGCGCGCGCGGAGGATGGCAAGATCGTCTTCGAGCCGAAGTCGGTTGTCGATCGCGGCATCGCCGCCAAGAAGAAAGCCCATAAACGCGCGGCGCGATGAAGCTCGCCTTCTCGCCCCATTTCCTTCGCAATTACCGAAAAGCCCCAGCAGCTATCCAGCGTGCGGCTCCCGCTCCGCTTGCGCCATCGTGCGTTCGATAAGCAATCGGCGCTCTTGCTTGAAGATTTGCACCACCCGTCGCTCCATGCGAAGAAATATGGCGTCCGTGGAGATGTCTGGCAAGCACTCGTGAACGATGCCTGGCGCTTCTATTTCACGATTGAAGGGGACACCTATCACGCGCACGAGATACAAGCGCATCCGAAAAAATGACAGCAGTGTTCGCCGGGGATCCACTCAATACACTACGCACTCGATCTCATCGAGCGCCACCGCATCGTTCCGCCGGTCATAGAGGCCCGTCGTCCGGGCTGATTCGTGTCCGGCCATCCGCTGGGCCACTTCAAGTTTCCCTCCGTAAGCCAGCCTGAGTTATGTGAGACAGGAATTTTCGGGCGCGCCGAACGACGATTGATCGGCTCGATTTTCGCGGAGGCTTTCAACCGAAAGTTCAAGCGCCTCACGCTGGACCAGCATCTGATGTTCACACCGACCTGGAACAACAGCAATGCCGCCTCGGCGGCTTTCAACGCGCTGCTCGCGGTGCCCGTCTATCAACGGCTCAATGCATCGGGCGGTTTCATCGATTCGTATCTGAACAATCCGCCGCCGGCCTTTCGGAAGAACCCGGTGCAGGTGACGCTGGGGTTGACTTACGCGCTGCCGCAGTCAGCGGCGGACGATCACTTCGCGCAGGTGATCGCGGGTGAGAAAAAACTTCACGGAATGGAACTTCTGGAAGAGCTTCTCCAGACTGCGATTGTTGAAATACTGAACCGGCCGTACTTGGTTGCGCGCAGTGAGCGACATGATCTTCGTTTCCACAATGCGGTAAGAATAGAGCGGCGCGGTTTGGGCCTTTTCTTCGGCGTGGAAAAACGCCAGCAACGACGACTGCGGACGCAGGATGCGGTACAACCGGTCGACGGTCTCCTGCAGCAAAGGCGGGGCCAGGAACTGGAAGGTGTCCCAGATGAGCGCGCCGTCGAAAGTGCGGTCGGGAAATTCCAGGTTTTCGCGCAGAAACAGCGCGGACCGTTCCGGATCGGATTGATTGGCGATGAAATCGCCGCCGCTGCCGAAGGCTTCTTCCAGGGTGCGCAAGGCGTCGTTGGAGTAGATCCGGTGACCCATGGAAGTGATGAAGCTGATATTGGCCTGGCTGGCTCCGGAAAAATCCAGGATGGAGAGATTTTCCTGGTCCTGCAGCGAAGAGAAGAACTGATCCAAGCCGTTACTGGCGCGATTTTGCGGCTGCGTGGAGCCCGGTTTCTTGGGTGGGGAGTGGAGCGACGGTGCAAACGGTTCGGATCGTACCCGGTCCTTCAGCAAAGCTCCACTCCTTCCATAGATCTCATTCCGGCCTTAGCAGGCTGCTGAAAAAGTCGTTTGGAACCGACTCCCTCACGGTCGCGGCTCGGTAAACACCAGCAAACACGCATTCGCGACAATGAGCCGCGCGCGTCAGCAAGCGGATTCTCAACTTTTTCAGCATCCTGTTAGATCTTCATCGGGGGATCGGGCAATCAGCGAGAATCGCCGGCGACCACGGCTGCCGGGGTCGCGGCCGAGTTGGAACCGACAGCGCTGGCGGCCTGCGGTTTCGGCTGAGCAGGCGCCTTAGCCGCCTCCGGCCGCACGATATCGATGCTGCCCTTGAAGTAGGCGCCGTCCTCAATGACGATGCGAGCCGTTTTAATGTCGCCCACCAGCTTGGCATCCTTGCGAATGTCGATCTTGTCGGACGCTTCGACATTGCCGTGAATGGTTCCCAGCACCACCACTTCGCGCGCCTTCACCCCGGCCTGCAGCTTGCCGTTCGGTCCCACGGTCAGACGGTGCTCGTGCAATTCCACAGAGCCGTCGATCTCGCCATCGATGGTCAGATCTTCGCGGCTGAATATCTGGCCTTTGATCATGACAGACTTTCCGATGATCGCCGGTCCTCTGGACTCGGTGGCGTGATGGCTTTGGACGGGATTCGTCGACATAGGGGCGTTCTCCTTGATCTGGCTAGTAGGCGCGGCCGGCGTCGCGGGCGATTTCGGCGGATACTCTTCTTCTTTCCGTTTGTTCCACATTCGGAAAATCTCCTTGGGTTCAATCTCGCTCGTTCAATCTCGTTGAATCATGACAATGTGCACTATCGGACAACCTATATGGATGCAACTATCGTACTACGCTCTTTGGATTCTGTCACTTGGTTGTTCGGGTGATTCTGTCGTCCTTTCGCATGAATGCAAGATCAGGCGACGCCACCAGCTCGACGCGGCACGCGCCAGCGAGTGGGAATTTTGAAGCGACACTGGGGCAGTCGCGTGGGATAATAAATCGTGTCCAGGGTAAGAGAGTTGGAACAGCGCCTGGAGCGCACCGAACAACAGTTGCGTCTGCTGCAGAAGATCAGCCGCTACCTGGTTCGGCAGACCAAGCTCCAGGATGCTCTCGACGGAGTGGTCGCGCTGGTGGTGGAGTTTATGGATTGCGACTCCTGCCTGCTGTACTTGCTGGACGATCGCGAGTTGGTCTTGCGCGCCAGCAATCGGCCCTCCGCGGTGGGCAACGTCAAGCTGGCAATGAACGAAGGGCTAACCGGCTGGGTGGCTCGCGAGAAGCGCTTGCTGGCCATCTCGCGGGAAGCTTTTCGCGATCCGCGCTTCAAGTTTTTCAGCGATCTTCCCGAAGACACCTATGAAGCCTTTCTCTCCGCGCCGGTGCTTTCGCGCCGGGGCGTGGAGGGCGTCATCAACGTGCAGCATCGCGACCCCCATTCTCACACCGGAATCGAAATGGAGCTGCTCGCCAGCGTGGGCGAGCAGTTGGGCTGTCTGTTGATGCTTTCGCGCACGGAGAAGGCGGCGAATGAAAGCGCGGACCTGGTTCGCGCCAACGGATGAAACACAATGGCCGCCGATGAACGCCGATGAACGCAGATTTGCCCGCAAAATCCTATCTGCTTTTAGCGGCGTTTATCTGTGGCTGACTCCCTTCTCGCTTTCCGCCGAACCGCGCTGGAACATCCAGTTCCTTTACGATCGCGCCGATTCCAACTTCGCTATCGAGGATCTGCGGTGCCCCAGCGCGCGGCATTGCGTGGCGGCCGGGCTGATCGACGACAAGAAGGGACACCAGCAGGGCGCGCTGGTGGTAACCGGCGACGCGGGCTTGCATTGGACGCAATATGAGGTGAAGGAACGGCCGCTTTCTCTCTTCTTCTTGAACGAAAGCCAGGGCTGGATGGTCACCGACCGCGGACTTTGGTCCACGACGGAGGGCGGACGCGCGTGGAGCAAGATACAATCGCGCAAAGGAATATTGCAGGCGTGGTTCCAGGACGCCAGTCACGGGTACATGGCGGGGCTGAAGGGGTTGGTGCAGGAGACCACCGACGGCGGGAGGACGTGGGCCAAGCTGGAAGCGGGCGATCAAGCCCCCGACGCAGCGTCGCTGGACTACGGCCTCATCTCGTTCCAGGGGCCGCACGGCCTCATTATCGGCGCCTCCAATGCGGGCTTACACGATGTCTCGGACGCCAACCGGGAGTCTCCCGCCAGTGGAAAAATAACTGTGCTGGAAACTGTGGATGGCGGCAAGAAGTGGAACTACGGCGCCATCGCCGTCGACGGTGAACTCGCGCAAGTGAAGATGTCCGGGCAAGGATTCGTGGTGACGCTGATCCTGTACTCGAATCCCAAGCGTCCAGTGGGATCGGCTGTGTTCGAGACGCCTTTGGGATCTAAAGACGTCCGCATGATTTTTGGCGAGCGCGACCGTGTCGCCACCGATATCGCTCTGTTGAGCGACGGCGGAGCGGTGCTGGTGGCGGTGGAGCCGCCCGGAAATTCAACCCAGGTTCCCATTCCAGGCAAGCTGAAGATATTGAAAAGCGACAATCTGAAAGTATGGCGGGAAATGGACGTGGATTATCGCGCCATCGGGCAGCGCGCGATCATTGCGGCGCCGGACCAGAGTCACATGTGGGTGGCCACCGATACGGGCGCGATCTTGAGCCTGTCTCAATGAGCCTGTGTCTCAAGTCCGAAAAGACCGCTTGCTCACGCGCGCGGCTCAGTAGACTGCGCGCGTTAGATTCCGCGCGTTACAGAGCCGCGACCGTAAGGGAGCCGGTTTCGACACAGAGCGAAACATGCGGCAGGATTTTTGTTTTATCCACATTTTGTCCACAATTAAAATCGCATAACCCGTTGATTCTATGCGGCATAAAAGCTCTGGAAAAACCGTTGTAATTCACGTTTAACAGTTGACTCCCAGCGGCTTTCGCGCAATCATGGACCTGGTTCCAAGAGGTTCAGAGAGCAGTAAGCCTGGTGAACGGTAGCGAACCTGGAGCGGCGATCCGAGCGCGCTTAGTTAATAAGACTAATTAACGCATTCGGGGAGCGAAGGGTTATCGGGCCGGGCACAAGGGTAAGCTTTTCAGATCGATCCGCCGACCGAGCGCTGCGATCCCGCAGGGATGAGAGTCCCGAAGGGGAGCGAAGGTTGGATGGACGTTTGAGAGTTCTGGGCTTGCGAGACGGCAACGGGTTTTAAGCGTTGAGCGTCCCCGGCGGCGTGAAGAGCGCGGCGGAGGACGGGAGCTTGAAACCGAACGGGCTGGAAGAAAAGCTTAGAATTTCGCCGAAGAAACAGGCCGGGAGTGTTGACCTCGCCGCGGTGGTTCTCGAAAGGGAACAGTCGTTGCGGGCGAGCGAAAGGCCGTTTCGAGGCGTTGGCTTCTAGCGGGTGGTAAGGCAGGCGAATTCTGGAGCGCTGAGCCGTAGCCGGTCACAGAAAGACGGTTGCGGGGAGCAAGAGAATATGGCTTCCGCCACGCTGCATGCTATGCTCTGGCCGCGCATGCCGGCCGGGGAGCGGATTGCCGACTGGGTCACCTGGAACCTTTTCTTTTTTTGGCCTTGCGGTCAGCGGAAATGCCCGATCAGCGGCGCGGCATTGCGCTTCACATAATCTTCGCGGTACTCTTCCAAGGCTTTCACTAACGGATCGGCCAGATTGCGCTCATTGCGCACTTGCAGACCTTCGATGAAGACCACCGGCAGCAGATCGCGCGTGGTGGAAGTGATGAAGACCTGATCGGCGCGTTGCAAATCTTGCGGCGTGAGCGGACGCTCCAGCACCTTGATTCCAGGCACGCGCACGACGTCCAGTAACAGCTCGCGAGTAACGCCGGGCAAGCAGCCGGAATCGAGCGGAGGGGTGTAAACCTCGCCTCCGGTGGCCGCAAAGATATTGGCGGATGTGCATTCGCTGACTTCGCCGCGCTCGTTCAACAGCACCGCTTCGTCGAAGCCGCGCGCGCTGGCTTCCTCGTACCAGGTGAGGTTTTGGGACCAGGACAAGATCTTGCATCCGGAAAATTCGTTGGCGGCATGGCGCGCGTTCGCCTTGACGGTCAGCCGCACGCTGCTTCCCCACGGATTGAGGTCTTTGGTGAACGCGAGCACGTCGAAGTCCCGCTCCTGATCGGGTCCTTCGAACAGACCGCCGCGATTGCGGACCACCATCACGCGCAAGGTGGAATTCCAGGCGGAATTGGCCTCTATCAATCGCAGCAACGGAGATTTCAAATCCGCCGGATTGGCCGGGAACGGAACGCGCATCTTGGCGGCATCGCGCTGCAGGCGCTCCCAATGGCGCTCGAAGGCAAAGGGCACTCCATCGGCCACGCGCAGGGTGCTGAACACGCCCCAGCCGTTCATCAGACCCACCTGTCCCGCGCTCAGGCTTTTTTCGTGCGTGTCTAGAATGGCGCCGTTGTGAAGGAAGAAGCGGTGCATATTTTAATGTTATCTCTTGGGGGATGAGAAATGCGGTAGTGGGTCAGTCAAACTGACCCACTACCAGAAATGCCGGGGCCGGGCCGCGATCCCCTACCAGCCCGTGTCAAAACCGGCTCCCTCACCGTCGCGGCTCTGTAACGCGCGGAATCTGCTGGGAAGCGCCTGAGGCAAGCGGTCTTTTCGAACTTGAGACACAGGCTGCTAACGGAGCCGGTTTCCAGGGCGATATGGATTGGTAATGGGCGAATTTTTCCATGGGCTCTTCGACACCGGCTTCATGCCGCATGTCTACTGTCTGCGGACGCCTGGACTGGTCTGGTTGCATGCCGTATCCGATGGCCTGATTGCGATCGCCTATTTCCTGATCCCTTTTGGGCTCCTGCGGCTCCTGCAAAAGCGCAAGGATCTCTCCTTTAGCTGGATGTTCGTGTTCTTCGCCGCGTTCATCCTGAGCTGCGGGGCGACGCACGCGCTCGCCATCGTGACGCTGTGGATACCCAACTATCGCTTCGAAGGCCTGATCAAGTCGATTACAGCCGTGGCGTCGATTGGGACGGCCATTGTGCTGCTTCGCATCATTCCGCAAATTGCCTCCCTGCCTACTCCCGAGCAGTGGCGGCGATCCAACAAAGAATTGGAGACCGAGATCCTGGAGCGCAAGCGAGCGGAGGAGAAGTTCCGAATACTGCTCGAAACCGCGCCGGATTCCATCGTAGTGGTGAATCGCGAGGGGAAGATCGTCCTGGTCAATGCGAAGGTGCGGGACCTTTTTGGATACGAGCGAGATGAGCTGCTGGGTCGGGATATGGAGATATTGGTGCCGGTACGGTTCCGCGAGAAACATCCCGGGCACCGCAACCGCTCTTTCGTGCATCCTTTGCTGCGGCCCCTGAAGAGCGGTCTGGAGCTGTACGCGCTGCGCAAGGATGGCTCGGAATTCCCGGTTGAGATCAGCCTTAACTCCTTTGAAACCGATGAAGGTTTGATGGTTTCCAGCACCATTCGAGATATTACGGAGCGCAAACACGGGGAGCGATCCACGGAACTCGTCTCCATCGTCGAGCATTCCGACGATGCCATCATCGGCAAGTCGCTGGAGGGCATTATCCTCAGTTGGAATAAAGGCGCGGAGCGGCTGTACGGATACCTGGCCGAAGAAGTCATCGGCAGCCCGATATCCATCCTGCTCCCGCCGGGCCACTCCGACGAGATGCAAACTATCCTGGCGAAGCTGCGGCGGGGAGAAGTGGTTAATGAGGAAACCAAGCGGCGCAGAAAAGACGGCAAAGTGATTGACGTTTCACTCAACGTTTCGCCCATCAGGAATTCCCTGGGCCAAATCACGGCGGCCTCCGCGATCGCGCGGGATCTCAGCAGCCGCCAGCGGGCGGACGCCAAATTCCGCGGGCTGCTGGACGCGGCGCCCGATGCGGTAGTGGTGGTGAATGGGGAAGGGCGGATCGTTCTGGTCAATACGCAGGTGGGGAAGTTGTTCGGATACGGGCGAGATGAGCTACTGGGCCAAACTATCGACAACCTGGTGCCGCAACGCTTCCGGGACAAACACTCGGAATACCTCCGGGGCTTTTTGGCGGATACCGGGGTCCGCACCATTGGGGCCGACCAGGAGCTGTATGCACTGCGGAAGGACGGCACCGAATTCCCGGTTGAAATCAGCCTCAACCCTCTAGAGACCGAAGAAGGAGTGTTGGTTTCGGGCGCCATTCGCGACATCACGCAGCGCCGCGCCGTGGAGGACGAGCTGCGCCGCAGCCGCGGAGTATTGCAGGAACTGTTGGAATCGCTGCCCGGGCTCTTCCTGATGTTCACACCCGACCTGAACATCGTCGCGGTCAGCGACGCCCTCCTGGAGGCCACCAAGGCGAAGCGCGAGGTGGTGGTGGGCCACAGCATCTTCGATATGTTTCCCGCGCAACCCGGAAACAAGGCGACCGTGGCATGGGCCGAGTCCCTGGAACAAGTGCGCCGGACGGGCGGTCCCGATACCATGGCCATCCAGCTGTATAGCGTCCCCAATTCCGCCGGCGTCATCGAGGATCATTTTTGGAGCCCGATGAACTCCCCGGTGTTCGGGCCGGACGGTGAGCTCGAGTATATTATCCTGCGCGTGACGGATGTTACCGCGTTCGTAAAACAAAGGGGGCAACTGGCGGACGATCCCAGCTTGCGCACTTCTTCGGAACAGGCCGGTGCCGAAATGTTCAATAACTCCATGGAGTTGCAGGCCGCCAACCGCAAACTGCAAGACTCCAATGAACAATTAAAGCAAGCCAAGGGGGAAGCCGAGGCTGCCAACCGGGCTAAGAGCACGTTTCTGTCGTCCATGTCTCACGAAATTCGCACCCCCATGAACGCCATTCTCGGTTACGCGCAATTGATGCTGCGCGATCCGAGTATGGGAACGGACGCGAAAACGAATCTAACCATCATCGGCCGCAGCGGCGAGCATCTGTTGGCCCTCATCAATGACGTGCTGGACATGTCCAAGATTGAGGCCGGCCGCGCCGAACTGAATGCGGAGCCATTCGATCTCTCTCTTCTATTGAACGATCTGGCAGCGATGTTCCGGCTGCGGGCCGAGTCCAAGGCGCTGGGATTCGAGATGTTGGTCAAGGGAGAAATGGCGCCTTCTATCCTCGCCGACGAAGGTAAGATACGCCAGGTGCTGATCAACCTGGTGGGAAACGCGATTAAGTTTACCGAGCGCGGCCAGGTGAATCTTCATGTCAGGTTAGACCACAGGGAGGTCCATGGGCTGTGGCTGTCAGCCAGCGTTGAAGACACCGGTGCGGGGATGACGGGCGAGGAACAGAGCAAGTTGTTCAAACCGTTCAGCCAGATTCGTCACGGTCATCACAGCCAGGAGGGAACGGGCTTGGGGCTGGCCATCAGCCGCGAACACGCCCGGCTGATGGGGGGCGACATCACGGTTACCAGCACGGCCGGCCAAGGCTCCATCTTCCGCTTCGAGATCCCCGTTGAGCAGGGTGACGAGCAGGGTGACGAAACAGCGGCCGGCAAGCGTCCTGCCGCTCGCCGCGTCATCGGGATACGCGCTGGCGCCGAAGTCCCCCGCATCCTGGTGGTGGACGATCACTTTGAGAATCGGGACTGGTTGACGAAACTGTTGACGTTCGTTGGCTTTTCCGTGCAAAGCGCGGCGGACGGCGCGGCCGCCCTCCGGAATTGGGAGGAATGGAACCCGCGGTTGATCCTGATGGATGTGCAGATGCCGGGCATGGATGGGCTAGAAGCCACTCGACGAATAAAAGCCGATCCTCGAGGAAAAAATACCGCCATCGTCGCTCTCACGGCTAGCGTTCTCGATGCAGACCGCCAAAGGGTCTTTGAAAGCGGGGCGGACGATTTCCTGGCGAAGCCTTGCCGCGAGGGAGAACTGTTCGAGAAGATCCGAACCCTTCTAAACATCACCTATGACTACCTGGAAATCGGCGAGCCGGCTGGCCAAGCTCCTGCCGGCGTCCAGGCGTTGAGCGCGGACAAACTGAGCCAACTGCCGAGGGAACTGATCGAAGAACTCCGTGATGCGACTGCGAACGGCAGCAAGAAAAGCCTGGATATGCTGATCCTCAAGGTGCGCGATACCGAAGATGCCGCATCCGCTGAAGGCCTGCAGGAGCTTGCCGATAAATACGATTACGACGCCTTGACGCGATTACTCGAGGAGGCGTGCCTGCTCTAGCCTAGCAGCAATACTGTTCGCTTAGTATGGTCGCGGAAGGTACACGCGGCTTCAGACGCGTCTCCTCCACACCGAACACAAACGCGGCTGAAGCCGCCGTGTACCTTTGGCAAGACCATAGTAGGTGAACAGTATTGGGGCCAGGACTGTGTCGAAAGTCCGAAAAGACAGTAGATTCCGCGTGTTACGGAGCCGCGGCCGTAAGGGAGCCGGGTTTTGACACAGACTGCCCGAAGGACTGTGAAACGCCGCCGATAAGGTTGTCAGGGTACCGACGGAGGGCGGCCACGAGAAGGAAGATGAAATACGATTTCACCACACTAGGCCTTCGATCCCGCGAAGGGCTGGCGATGCTGTTCGCCCTCGCGGTGGTGCTCGCGATCTCACTGGTTTCCTACCGCGGCCGGATTGCGACAAATCGTCACGCCAATCAACTGGAAGTGACCGAAAGAACCGTAGCCGGGATCAACGGACTCCTGCTGGCGGTTACCAATGCCGAAACTGGACAGCGCGGGTTCCTGCTGACTGGCGAGGATCGCTATCTGGAACCTTACCGGAAGGCGCTGGAGGACATTCCGGTGCTGATGAAATCGCTGCAGGCTACCACCCGGGATCGCCCCGTCCAGGCCCAGCGCGTCGCCAGCCTGGATCCCCTGATCGACGAAAAGTTGAAGGAACTCGGCCTCACCATCGAACTCCTCCGGACTGAAAACTACTATTCCGCGATTGACGTGGTCAAGGGCGACCGCGGAAGAGCGCTGATGGCCAAAATTCGCACAATCTGCGCTGAGGTGATAGCTGCCACCAACGCCCGGCAAGCCCTGTATTCCAAACAGGCGCGATCCAGCGATAACCTGCTCGGTTTAATCTCCATTCTCGGTGGCGCCAGTCTCTTCGTCCTGCTGCTGGTGGCAAACATCGCGATTCAAAGAGGCGTTGCGCGGCGGCAGGCCCTGATCGCCCAGCTTCAGCAAAGCGAGCGGCGGCTGGAAGAGTTGGCCAGGGCGGCCGATGCCGCCAACCAGGCCAAGAGTATATTCCTGTCTACCATGTCTCACGAAATCCGTACTCCGATGAACGCGATTCTCGGTTACGCGCAGTTAATGTCGCGCGATCCGCGGCTGGGGGTGGACGCGAAAGCGAATCTGGCGATCATCGGCCGCAGCGGTGCGCATCTGTTGGCACTGATCAACGATGTCTTGGATATGTCCAAGATTGAGGCGGGCCACACCGAGCTCCATCCGATGACCTTCAACCTGCCTCAGGCATTGAAAGATCTGGAGAACATGTTCCGCTTGCGGGCTGAGTCGAAGGCTCTTGAATTCCACCTGTTGATGGAAGGCGAAGCCATGCCTTATGTTCTGGCGGACGAAGGTAAGATACGCCAGGTTCTGATCAACCTGCTCGGAAACGCGATCAAATTTACGGAGCATGGACAAATCACCCTGCACGTCACGGTGGAGCGCAAGGGCGCGAAGCAGCTTTGGCTATCTGCCAGCGTCGAGGACACCGGCTGGGGTATTTCCGATGCGGATAAAGAAAAATTGTTCGAGCCGTTCAGCCAGGCCGGCCGTGGAGTAAACACCCTGGAGGGAACCGGGTTGGGGCTGGCCATATGCCGCAAGAACGCACGCCTGATGGGTGGCGATGTCACGGTGACCAGTGAGCCGGGCAAGGGATCGATATTTCTTTTCGAAACTCCGGTCGAACTTGGGGACGCCGGAGTAGTTCTGAAGCGAAGCGCCGCCCGCCGTGTCCTGGGCCTGCGTGCCGGCAAAGAAGTTCCTAAGGTTCTGGTGGTCGACGATCAGTTTGAAAATCGGGATTGGCTGATAAAACTGCTCACCTGCATCGGTTTTTCGGTGCGGGGCGCGGAAAACGGCGAGGCCGCCATCCGAAGCTGGGAGGAATGGATCCCCCGGCTGATCCTCATGGATGTGCATATGCCTGTCATGGACGGGCTGGAGGCCACTCGAAGAATCAGGGCGGATCCTCGTGGCAAGGAAACCGTGATCTTCTCGCTCACAGCCAGCGCCCTGCACGAGGACCGTCAAAAAATAGACGAAAGCGGGGCCGACGATTTCCTGGCGAAGCCTTGCCGGGAGGATGAACTGCTCGAAAAGATACGCACTCATTTGAATCTTGCCTATGAGTATGAGGATCTGAACGAAGGCGAACCTCCCGCCGGGCTGGCGGCCCTGAGCGCGGCAACGCTGGGGCAGTTGCCCGTGGATCTCATCGAAGAGCTCCGCGTGGCCACTTCTCGGGGTAACAAACGAGGTCTGGATAAGGTCATCCTGAAGGTGGCCGAAACCGGCGACGCCGGATCTGCACAGGCCCTGCAGGGGCTTGCCGACCGCTACGACTACGATGCCCTCACGCGATTACTGGAGGAAGCGTCGGCCCGATAAGAGCCACGTGGCTGCACAACAGCGCGCGAAGTTCCACCAGGACGAGGGAGGGGTGTTTATTGGGAAGGCGCGGAAGAAGACGCCGGTTTTCTGTACCGAGCGCCGCCGTGATGAAAAGACGGCGGCGACTTATCCAGGCCTGGTAGGGTAGGGCTGGTAGGGTCAACGGCCATGGTGAATCCCTTCTCCGTTCTTCCCATCAGATCTGCGCGGTGCCTTCCAGGCTTCGCCACAAATACCACACTGCGACCGACGAATAAGGCCGCCACGCCACCGCCAGTTCTTCCACCTGTTTGGGCAGCGGCAGTTCCTCCAGTTGATACGCCTTACGAATGGCCACGCGCACGCCGAGATCGCCGGTCGCCAAAATATCCGGCCGCCGCAGCGCGAAAATCAGGAACATGTGCGCGGTCCATACGCCGATGCCTTTCACCTGCGTCAAATGCTCGATGACTTCGAGGTCCGACAAGTCCTCCAAAGTCTCAAACTTGATGTGGCCCTTATTCGTCTTGCGGGCCAGATCCCGAATATACGCGGTCTTCTGTTTGGAAAGCCCGGCCTTGCGCATGCGCGCCGGAGTTAGCTTCAGGATCGCGTCCGGAGTGACTTTACCGTCCGGCAGCATCGCCACCAGCCGCCCCAGGATCACGGATGCTACCCTCCCGCTGAGCTGTTGGTACACAATAGATCTAACGAGTGTTTCAAAGCTCGGCTCGCGATGCTCGATCTTATAGGCTCCGACGCGCTCTATGATTCCGCGCATCACGGGATCCGATTTCTTGAGGTGAACAATGGCCTTGCGCATTGGAACGAGAATTAGAAACTGTGCATCTACCACTATAATTCGTATGCGTCCCATTGCCCTGATCGTCCTTTCCGCCGCCGCTGTTTCCGCTATGGCGGCGCTCCTGCTCGCTCAAGACGACGCCGCAACTCTAAAAGTGGAAGTAAACCTGGTCAACATCCTGTTCAACGTTCGCGATAAAAAGGGCGGGCTGGTTGGCAACCTGAATAAGGACGACTTCAAGGTGATTGAGGATGGCAAGGAGCAGGAGGTCAAGTATTTCAATCGCGAGACCGATCTGCCGCTGACCATTGGGTTGCTCATCGACGTCAGCGCCAGCCAGATGAACCTGATCGAAATCGAAAAGAACGCGGCCTATCAGTTTTTCGGATCGGTCTTGCGCAAGCAGGACCTGGCGTTTCTGATCAGCTTTGGCGAGGAGTCCGAGTTGCTGCAGGATTACACCAACTCGCCGAAGCTGCTGCGCGCCGGATTGGAGGGGCTGCACGTGAGTTCCGGCGTGGGTGGATTTGGGCCTGGCCCGGTGCCGACTATTTCGCAGCCGCGCGGGACGGTGTTATATGACGCCGTTTACGTGGCATCCG
>Ga0302326_10009558_pt1 | contig 21140 bp, 16 predicted proteins | sample Palsa_T0_3_FD_202264 | JGI IMG/M metagenome (GOLD analysis project Ga0302326, IMG submission 202264) | Peat permafrost microbial communities from Stordalen Mire near Abisko, Sweden - Palsa_T0_3 | ecosystem: Environmental > Terrestrial > Soil > Palsa > Peat permafrost | place: Sweden: Abisko... | reverse complement strand
GGCGATCAACGCTTGGGGATTGCAACGACACTGGGCGCACTGGCCGGCGCCGCGCAATGGTCCGGCGATTATGTGGCGGGCGAGCAGTTGGTGCGCGACTCGATGAATTTACTGGGCGCGACGGTCGGCCGCAATCATCCCGACTACGCGGCCGCGATGGCGAACTTGGGTTACCTGCTGATGCAGCAAGGCAAGTACCCCGAGGCGGAACAAATGCTGAACGAGTCCTTGCTGATCGAGCGCGGTGATTTTGGGCTTGATAACCAGCGCGTCGCCTCGATCGAAGCGAATCTAGGCACAGTTTACGAGCGGGAGGGCGACCCGGTCCGCGCCATGAAGATGACCCAGGATGCTGTGAGAATAATTTCGGAGCGCTTGGGTCCCGAGCATTACATGGTTGGCTATTTCATGGATGCGGTCGCGAAATTGTATCTCGATGCCGGCAACCTGGATGCCGCCGAGCGCACGGCGCGCCAAGTGCTCGCCATATACGAGAAGTCGCTGCCTCCTCGGCATTTATATGTAGCCGCGACGCGACATCTGTTGGGTGAGGTGCTTTTGCGACGCGGTCAGTTGCGGGAGGCCGAAGTCGAACTGCGCGCCGCCCTGGAGATGGACTTGAGCTCTGCGGGACCTGGCGATTGGCGCGCAGCCCGCACCGAAGCGAGCTTGGGCTGGCTGCTGATCGCGGAGAACAACTCTGCTGAAGGCGAACAGATGTTGGTTGCAGCGCGATCGAAAATGTTGAAAAAGGTCGGGCCGCTGCATCCGGAAGTGGAGCTGGCGACGAAACGACTCGTTGATTACTATCGCGCACACCATCGTGACGCTGAGGCCGTGCGCGTTCTCAACGAACTGAAACAGCCTGCTGCCTCGGTATTGCGGTAAACTACTCGCAATATTGGAGGGTTCCTTGATGCCAAACAGAAAACACCCCGGTGCGGCGCTGTTAGCGGCGATTCTCGCGGCTGCTTTTGTAAATGTTGCGCACTCCGGCGCACGCGAAGAAGGACGTTTGCTCACTGCCACCGAGGTACTTGAAGAAGTCAGGGCGATGCCGGACGTGCGTCTGCCGGATACCTTGCTCGCGCACGCTTATGGCATCGCCGTTATTCCCGATGTCACCAAAGTCGCATTTATTTTCGGTGGACGTCACGGCAATGGCGTGCTGTCGGTGCGCGACAAATTGACCTCTCCGTGGAGTAATCCGGTATTCGTGTCTCTGACCGGCGGTAGCTGGGGTTTTCAGGCAGGAGCGCAATCCTCTGACATCATCTTGGTCTTCACCACGAAGACTGGCATTGAGGGCATCGCCGGCGGCAAGCTCACGCTGGGCGCGGACGCTTCCGTCGCGACCGGACCGGTGGGACGCCAAGGGTCGGCGGCCACGGACATGAATTTCAATGCGGAAATTTACTCCTATGCCCGCACGCGCGGATTATTCGGCGGTATCGCGCTCGATGGCAGCGTGATCTCGATCGACCGCTCGGCGAATGCATCGTTCTATCACAAGAGCGGTGTGACCGCGTCGGAGGTCTTTTCCGGACAGGCGCCGGCGCCTCCCGAAACGGCGCAACGATTCCTTGAACGGTTGGCTCAAGCCACCGGCACCGCGACACGCACCTCTCCCGCGCCGCAGGCCGATGTTCCCGCGACCGCGGGACAGCCGCCGGGAGCGGCGCCAACCGCGGAGCCCGCGCGCACCTATCCTCTCGAAGAACAAAAGAAGTGAGATTTGGCGGTCTCGCCCGCGGCGCAAGAGCGCGCCGGGCGCGATGTTTGCCGCCGGCCCTGCTTGTGCTTTTTGCGGCGTTCGCGCAGGCACACGCGCCACTGGTGCTGTTGACGGACTTCGGCACTCAAGATGGCGCAGTGTCCGCCATGAAGGGCGTCGCCTATGGCGTATCCCAGGACTTGCTGATCTCTGATTTGAGCCATGAGAATCCGAGCATTTTCGATGGCGCGTACCGGCTTTACCAAACGGAACAGTTCTGGCCCGTGGGGACTGTGTTCGTTGCTGTGGTCGATCCCGGGGTCGGCACGGCAAGACTATCGGTGGTTATGAAGACGCGCACGGGCCGCTATTTCGTCGGCCCTGACAACGGGCTGTTGTCCTTGGTCGCGGAACGGGATGGCATCGAGGGCTTGCGCCAGATCGATGAAAAAATAAACCGTCGCCCGGGATCGGGCGAATCACATACGTTTCACGGCCGCGATGTATTCGCTTATACGGGCGCGCGCCTCGCCGCGGGCGTCATCACGTTCGAGCAGGTCGGACCGCCGCTCCTTCCTAAAAGCCTGATCACGCTGACATATCGAAAACCCCGGCGCGAGGAGCAGCAAGTGTCGGGCATGATTCCGATACTCGATGTCCAATACGGCAATGTCTGGACCAATATCCCGAAGGCCATGTTTGACGAGTTGCATATTGCGCTCGGTACACCGCTGCATGTGCGCATCTATAGCAAGGACAAGCTGGTCGATGAAACAGTGGCACCCTACCAACGCACCTTCGGCGAAGTGCCGATTGGCAAGCCCTTGGTGTACGTCAACAGCTTGCTGAATCTCGCCGTTGCGCTCAATCAGGGCAGCTATGCCGCGCTCCACAAAATAGAGTCCGGCCCGGACTGGTGGATCGCGATCAGCAAAAACTAAAGCTTCATTCGGTCTCTTGCAGACTGACCATGGTCGCGCCGAAGACATTCGAACAGCGCCGCGCCACGCCCAGATCCCGTTTGGCATCGGTGCTTTGACATTCCTTTTGAGCCACGGCGGCGGAGAGCGTCGCCGCTTGGCCAATGCGTGCCGCAGCTTGCGCCGTGGGGCGGATTTTCTCGAAGGGCCCGGATTGACTCACATACTCGGCCGGCAGTGACAGCGCCGAAAAATCCCGCGGCGTCTCCGTCACCATCACCATCAGATAATCGGTCCCCTTAGGTCCCAGTGCGGTCACACTCCAATCTTGCCGCGGCAGCTGCATCAATTGGTTTGCCTTGAGTGCGTTCGCCGGATCGAGAGTATTTGGAAACAGCAGATAGAGGCTGTCGGGTTGGCTGCCTCGATAGAAAACGTACACATAACCATCGCGCGCAGAGCGGACCGACATCGAAAGATTGCTGCCGATCTTCAAGGCCGGCGAGGCAAGCATCGCATCCACCTGCCAACGATCGTCGCGTTGATTGAAGATGTCGTTCAGCGTGGCCAGGGTGTCGATCGGAACCGGCGCGGCGTCGTTTGCCGCGGGCGCGGGCGGCGCCGGCGCTGGCGCCACCGCGCTGTTAGCCGCCGCCGGCGGGACGCTGCCCGTGGAAGGTTGGCTCGGCGGCGCATCGCCGAAGGCCGGCACCAAGGCGGCGTTGCCCGCGAGCGTGGCATGCTGGCGCGCCGAGTCTTCTTGAGTTTTATCCAGCCGCGCTTGCACGCAGGCAGTCAGTTCCTGCATCGACAGCGCGCCGCTATGATCCGTATCGACGGCGCCACCCGCGAGGCATTGCTCGAAATTGTAGGTCATGGCGCCGCCTTTTGAAGTATCCCACGCCACTTCATTGTTTCTCGCGGCCGCGAGGATCACCAAATTGTGGTCGGTGGTGTGAAAATCCACACCGCGCGCCTGCGAAAAGCTGCCCAGATTCACGGCCAGTGAACACTGCGGACTCGAGGCCTCCGCGCTGAACTTCGGCCGGTACCCCGCCGCGAAGGAGCGCGAACCTGCCGCTTGCGCGACCCCGCCCGAGTGGCATGAGTCGAGCATCACCACAGTCTTATCGGCTTTGGCGCTCAGCGGCCGGATCATGCCGGCGAATTCAGCATTGGTCACCACGCGCATATCCTGCATCACCAAACTCTCGGTGCACTGTCCGGTCGCCTTGTTGAAATATCGAGCGCCGTGTCCCGAAAAATATACGTACAGCTTGTCGCCCGGCATCATGGCCTGGTTCATGCTGGCGAAGGCCTGCTTCAATCCTTCGCGCGTCACTTGCCGCTCGGATAATTCGACGATGTTCTGCGGCGGAACGCCAAATCGCTGCGCCAATTCAATCCCGAGCTTTCTGTCGGTCAGCACGCCCGGCAGCGGACTCTTTTGATATTCCGAAACGGTGATGATCAGCGCATGATTCGACGGCACCGGCTCGGCATAGTTCGCATCGGGCTGGACGGTGCGAATCCCCGTTGTCAGGATCTGGCCGTTATTCCCGGCCTCCCGGCCGCTGCGCAATTGCGACAAGGGCGAGTGCTGGACGACGGCGGGCGTGGCTGGCGGTTGCTGCGCCCACGCGGCGCTCACACCAAGCAGCAAACACAGCGCGCGCATGCGTGCGAATACAGGGTGGTTCATGTTTTCTCCCGTCTTGCGCTTGCCGCCGCCTGGGCGATCGCGGTCGCCAGTGAAAAAGCCTCGTCCGGCGTCTCGGTCTGCGCCTCGAGCCACTTTATATCAAGGCCCTTCTCGGCTGTCGCATCGCCTTGCAGCTGCCAGCGCCAGATCACCCAGCCTTGAGCGGCCCAGAGCTTGCCGAGTCCCGCGGCTTCCGGCTCCCAGAGCTTGATCGAAGAGCCTCGTTCCGCGACCAGCTCGAGCACCTGTTCGCGCGACAGGCTCGCCGGCAGGCACGCGATCTGCAATTGGCCGGCGGCCTCCCGCGCAGTGGCCGCATACGGCCCAGTACCGGCGACGAAGCCGCGCACATTGGTATCGAAAAGCTTGGCGAATGTGAAATATCCGAGCACTACCGCCGCCGGTACGCTCAAGTCAATCAGCCAATCGCTGACGCTGACCGACAACAGCGACACCGCAAGCAGCATACCCGGCACGATGAAAAAATATTTGGCCACGGTGAGCGCTTGATTGGTGCGCGTAAACAATTCCGCCGACGCCACCAGCATCAAGAGTTCCAATCCCCAAATCCATCCAGGACTCAAGGGCCGCAAGAAGCGCCCATTCTTGATATTGTCGATGACCGTCGCGAGCACATTGATTCCGGCGTAGCGGGAATCCATCGGCGTGGCCTTGATGTCGTTGAGCTCAGGCGCGGTTGATCCGACCACCACGACTTTGCCGGAGAATTGCGCCAGGAAACCGGCGTCGCCGCTGCGGACCGCCTCGAGCACGCGCGCAAATCCGAAAGTGCGATACGGCGTCGCGCCCTTGGGCCAATTGATCAGGTTGTGAGCCTGATGGGGCAAAGGCCAGCGAAGAACCTGCGCCACGCGGTACGGCAATGAGGGAATTCGATAGCCCGCCAACGTTTCAAAGCTGCTGTACCAGCGCACCACATTATCCGCATCCGGGTAGATATTGTTCGTGCCGACGCGGGCGCCGTCATAGATGCTTTTGAAGTAAGGCGTCATCAACGCAACCGTGCGCCGCCCGTTAACTTGCGATGCGGGGGATTCAGCGTCGGGCTGTGCGAACTTGAGCATACTCAAGGTGATCTGACTCGCACCGTCGTCGGCCGGATTGAGACGCACCGCGGGGAAGAAGGATCGGTCGCTGGATTGAACGTACTGGTCGAAAGCCGCCTCGCTGCCGGGATTGGCAACGTCCTCGTCAGCGAACAGGATGTCGAAAATAATAGCCCGTGCGCCGGCGGCCTCAATCTTGGCGCCGACCAATCCCAGCACCTCTCGCGGCCATGGCCAGCGGCCATATTGCGAGCCCATGGCCGCCAAGCTAGCCTCATCGATGTCCAGGACCACGACCTCGGTGTCGGCCGGATAGGCGATTGGCCGCTGCCGCATCAAGAGATCAAAGCTATCGTGCGCCAGTTGATTGTCGAATGGATGGCCCACCAAGTTCCAACCGCCGAACAAGGCAAACACGGCGGCGAGTCCCCAGTAGTAGGAGTGGCCGATCGACAGCAGCAGGCGGCCAAAGGCGTCCCGCCACTCCGGGTGCCGCGCAAACAGCCATCCTAGAGGCTTCAGCAGCCAGTCGGTTATGCCCATGGCTTGGGCAGGCCGCTAGGGCTCCTAAGGAGCGCAGGACTCATTGCTCTTGCCGGGATAGGTATTGACGGTAATTTGCCGCACGCTGATTGCGCCCGCCGCGTTTGCCAGTCCCTTTGCCAGCGCGTCCGCGCGATTGCCATCCGTCGCGAATCGTTGCGCCCCGGTCAACTCCACAAAGAACGCGGGTTGCTTTTCAAATGCCATGACCGTGACTAAATCGGTGCCGAAAGGCGGCGTTACGACAATATGGTCTTTAGGATCTGCGCCGGGAATCGCAGTCGCCACGCCGCCCGGCACGGCACGCCGCTCCAGCGGGCCCGCCGGATAGAGCACCGTCAGGTTCCCCTGGCTGTCCAGATCGAGCAGCATGACATAGGCCGGCTTTTGCAGCCGGACCTCGAAGACGAAGGATTCGCATTGCACGTAAGTATTGCCGCGGCTCCCCGGATCCGTATCGGCACGCAATCCCAGCTTATCGCTGCCCGCGGGAATGGCGCGATTCAACCACGCTTGCGCCGCGATGCGCTTGATCAAACTCGGATCGGTTGCCGCGGTCGTGCTCACGGGGTCGCCCGCAGGCCCCATGAGCTGCACGTGCTCACCGGTTTGGCGCAAGGCCAAATCACCGCCGGAGTCGACGATGGAAACGCCCGGAATGGCAGCAATCCTGGCGCGCAGCGGCGCGTCAACCTTCTCCAGCCGGATGTGCAGGATATTTCCGCCCCCATTCGGCGCCGGCGCCGCCGAAGGCGTAGGCAGCGCGGGCAAATTCATCCCCAGAAACGAATTTGAGCCCACGTCCTGTGGATCTTCGGCAATCGCCGGCAGCAACTGCGGATGCTGCGCAAAATTGCGATGCTCCAGGAACGAATTCATCGCCTCGCGGGCTTGCGCATAGTTAAATGCGCCGGGCAGCAACTGGCCCTTGAGCAAGCGAAGGAATGCATCTGTAAAGGCGCCGTGATACTTGCCGTCCAGGGTTGGCGCCTGCTGCAGGGCCTGCGGCGTCGAGATGTCCGCCCCGGTTTCGCTGTCGCTGGCTCCGGATAGAAGAACAACATGCTGATACGGATAGGGGGGCGGTTGCGGTCGCGCGCCGATGGGAGCGGCGACATGGGCAACCCCTAAATCCCGCGAATTCATCGGCAGAAACCGTGTATGGCTGAAGGTCTGCCCGAATGAACGCACGACCTGCCCGGAATAGCAGCTGTCGGAGACCACCACCACCCAGCGGCCGCCCTCATCGAGGCGCTTGAGTCTCGGCACCAGATCGCGCCGCCCGACAACCAAGCTTTTGTTGGCGGCGGCAAGCGAGCTGTAGTCGAGATCGTAGGGTACCCACGCGCCCGTGGCGTAAGGCAAGTCGAAGCTGTTGTTGTCGGCGTTGGCGCTGGTACCGTGCCCGCTGAAATAAATCAGCACCGTATCGCCTTTCGAGGTGCGTTTCTCGAGGGCCGAGATTTCCGCAAGAATGCGCTGTTGCGTCGCTTCTTGATCGCGCAGCGCGAGCACATCGGCGGCTGCGAATCCCCATTGACTGGTCAGGGTCTGCTGCACCGAATCTATGTCGATCTCGGGTCCCTTGAGCTCGAAGGATTTCAGCGCAGGATCGCTAAACTGGCCCACAGCCACGAGCAATGCCACATTTCGCGCCGTGGCGACGCCCGAGAGAATCAGGCAGGCCAGAAGTACCGAAATACTGCGCGGCGCGGCAGTCATTGGTGGACCCATCACCCCATTCGCTTAATACCGCCGGTTGCTTGTTGTGTATGATTCCGGCGGTGAACAGAATAACAAAGGATGCGATGAGTTGATATTTCGCTGTAGCGGGAAGAACGGCTACTCCGCCGAGCTCTCTGGCAATCCCAAACATGTCGAGGCGAGAAAACTGGAGCGCGAGGTCGAAGTTCGGTTCACCGACGTAGACTGCATCGTGCGCACGCCGGAAGGTGTGGTGCACGCGCATCCCGGCGATGCGATATTGACCGGTAACGGCGGTCACCATTGGCGGGTCTCGCATGGCAAATTTTCGCATAAATACCGGCCTGTCCCGCCGACCGTAGCCGGCGCGTCCGGCCATTACATGAGCCTCCCCTACCACATTCTTGCGCTGCAAATGGAGCAGCCGTTCGATGTGCTGCTTGCCGATGAAGTCTCGACGCTCTCAGGTCAACCCGGCGATTGGCTGGTGGACTACGGCGACGGCAGTCTCGGAATCGTTGCCCATGACATCTTTGCCACGACCTATGAGATCTTGAGCTAGTCCATGGCGCTGCATCAGGCAATCCAGCGGGTACTCTTGATCGGCGTCCGATTGCACATTCCGCCGCCGCCCGCCGCGACCAGTCCTCCGGAGCGATTGTTGCCCCTGATCGAGGCCCTCGCGCCTGCCCACCTTATGTTTGATGCCCGTGCCGTGCATTATGGCCATCGCTATCGAAGCGGTTTCTGGGCGATCTATCTGTTGAGCGCGGTCGCCGTGCTGTTCGCGGTGCTGCCGCTCGCGCTGGGATGGGATGATCGGCGCCACTTGCTGCACCCCTACCTGGGGCTTTGGGCGCTCGCCGAAGTTGTAGTCATCGGTGCGGTGAGCGCCATTTATTGGGTGGGACATCGGCGCGACTGGCAAGGCCAGTGGCTGCGCGCCCGCACCGCCGCGGAATTGATTTGGTATCTGCCTCTCGTCGCTCCCCTCATCGATTTCTCGCAACCCGAACCTTCGGCGAATTGGTACATGCGGGTCTTCGATCCTGGCAATCACCTGCGAAGCGGCGACGAACTGGAAGCGATTTGCGCAAAAAACGAGGCTCTGGCGCGATCGCTGCTCGATGCCGTGTGGTCCGATCCTTCGTTCATTGTGAAATATGCGCTTTGGACCACGGGCATTCTCGAGGCGCAGGCACACTACCATCATCGAGTCGCCATCAAGCAGCACGCGCTGCTGCACCGGGTCCATTCTGTGAATATAGGCCTGTTCGGGTTGACCGCATTTGGTGCGCTGCTGCATCTTTTTGTACACACCGTTTGGCTTTCGCTGCTGACCACTTTTTTCCCCGCGCTCGGCGCATCGCTGCACGGCGCTCTCGCCCAGTCCGAGGCTTATCGGCTCGGCTCAACCTCCGAGCGCCTATGGGGAGAATTGCAGCGCGCCATCGGATCGATTCGGGCGACTTTGGAGCCGCAGGGACCTGCGCCTGAGGCTGCCGCGGTCAAAGAGTCGATTATGGCAGCCATCGAACTGATCCTGGAGGAACACCAGGATTGGCACATGCTGGTGCGCCCGCACCATCTACCGTTGGCATGAAGAGTAATATTGCGACTGGCTAAAAATCTGGGGGGTCGACCATGAAATTCAGCTCTTTTATTCGATTTGCTCCCGTGCTTCTCGCCGTTGGCGCCGCCGGCATGCCGGTGCTGGCCGCCGATATTGCCGTGAGGTTGACAGGCGATCAGGAAGTGCCGGCCGTAACCTCTGCCGCCACCGGCGTCGGCACCATTGTCATTAAAAATGATCACTCCGTAAGCGGCAGCATCAAGACCACCGGCATTGAAGGCACCGTGGCGCACATCCACTTGGCCGAACCCGGCAAGAACGGTCCGCCGATCATTACTTTGACCAAGACTGCGGACAATACCTGGTCCGTCCCGGACGGCGCCAAGCTGACCGATGATCAGTTCAAGAGCTTCAAAGACGGCAATCTTTACGTCAATGTACACAGCGCGGAGCACAAGGGCGGCGAGATCCGCACACAACTCAAGCCATAACGGGGAGCCGTGGCGATGCTGCGATCGTTCGCGATGCTTTGGGTTGCGGCGCTTGTGCTTGCGTGCGCATCAACGCACGCGCAGTCAATCGAACAATTACGCGCTTATCAAAACTTCGAAAACGCCAAGGCAGCCAACAAAATCTCCGCGGCGCTCAAGTATGGCAAGGAAGCCGTTAGACTGACCGAGGGCGCCGACGACGAGCAAGACTTGATCGAATTGCTGCGCAACGTCGGCGATTACGCGGCGCAAGCCGGCAGCTACAGCCTCGCCAACGAGTACTACATTCGGGCGCTCCGCTTGCAGGAGGCATCGCTTGGGCCCAATCACCCGGATCTCGTTCCAATCCTCACGGCCCTGGCCGAGCTATCGGTCAAGGACAAACGCTACTCAGACGCGGAAGCGCAACTGACGCGCATCGCGAACATCGAGCGCAGCGCCTACGGCGACCGTCATGAGAACACGCTCTCGACGCTCGCCAAGCTGCGTGATCTCTATCGGATCACGAACAGCTCGCAAGAGCTCGCACGCGTGGAAGCGCAATTGCAGCCTCCTCCTCTCACCAATCGCGGTTCTCTGCCGCGCCCCGGTGAGATCGCCGGCAAGGACCGCCACTACCAGCAAAACGGGCAGGGCTTCGCGACGGTGCGCGTGTTCTACGGCACGAACCGTGCGCCAACGGGAGAGATGAAGCCGACGCAGTACTACGGTACGGCGCGGGGCGATCTGCAATACGGATTGCTTGACGTCACCATTCCGCGGATTCATCAGGAAGCGCAACTCGAAACGCAGCCCCGGTGGGTCGAATATACCTTCGCCGCGGATCAGGCGGCCATGCGTGCTCAATACGTGCTGCTCGACAAGGTTTCCCCGCTCGAGAAAGGCGAATTCGTGCGCCAGCTACATCAGCAAGTGAGCGAATCGCGATTCAAGGACATATTCATATTCGTGCACGGCTTCAACAATACCTTTGAAGATGCGGCGCGGCGCACGGCGCAGATGGCCTACGACTTGGATTTCGACGGCACGCCGATGCTGTACAGTTGGCCGTCGCAGGGCAGCGCGACCGCGTATTCCGTCGACGAAGCGGCGGTGGGCATCAGCGGACGGCGCTTGGCGGATTTTCTCGAAACCGTCGTGCGGTCGGGCGCGCAGCGCATTCATTTGATCGCCCACAGCATGGGGAATCGCGCGCTGATCGAAGCGCTGCAGACTTACCTGGCCAAGCGTGCGCCGGAGAATCGCCAGCATATTTTCGGCCAGATCGTATTTACCGCGCCCGACGTGGATCGCGACTATTTCACCGACGCAATCCAATCGCTGGCGGGAGCCGCCGAGCGAGTCACCTTGTACGCGTCCGATAACGACTATGCGCTGCGCACGTCTCAATTCGTCCATGGCGCCCCGCGGGCGGGAACCGCGGGCGATGTCATCGTCAAATTAGCGGGTCTTGATTCCATCGATATGTCATCGGTACCTGCGGATGCCCTCGGGCATTCGTACTTTGCCGCCAATTCCGGCGCCATCTACGATATTTTCGGCTTGCTGTGGCGCGGCGACCCGCCGCCGCAGCGTTGCGGTATGAGCGATCGCAAGCCGGGCGGCAGCCTCACGGTATGGTGGTTCAACGCCGACGCATGCAAGGGCGGTGATATGCTCGAAGCCGGCGTGATGTTGAAGCGATTTGGGCAGTTGGCGCGCCAGCGGGTGCTTGCCAACATCTCGGCACTCACCGATCCTTCACAACAGCAAGAATGGAAGCTGGTACTGACTCGTCTCGACGGGTTGCTGCCGACGCTTCCGCCAAAAAGCGGTGCATCCCCATGACAACCCGGATCAAGACCTCGCTTACCAGCGCGCTCTGCTGCCTCATCTTGCTGCAAATGCAAGCGGCATTTGCGGCGAAGGAAACCGTGTCGGTGCGCGCCTACGTGAACGACACCTGCATCATCGCGGATGAACCTTTCTTTTTGCCCGTCGCGCCGCCCAAGGACGGATCCGAGCAGACGACGGCAAAGTTTCTGCCGCTGCTTGGACTTGTCGTGGGCAAGCTGACTGAGCTTTTTATCAATCACGAAATACAGTCATCCGCCAATCGCTACAAAGCCGGGGTTGCACGCAAGGACACGCGCTACGCGGCAACCAAGCAAATGAACCTGTATCGAGCCGACTTTGAACCGGCTCCCGCGCTTGGGATCAATGCCAGATTGGGCTGCATGACGATTGTCGCCGCCAATTTCAAGCCCGATGCGACCGAGTGCATGGCGGCTTACGCGCCGAAGGAACTCGCGAAAGAGAGTGTCGGCCTGCCGCAAGCTGAATGGAAGACATCGAGAACCGACGACTCAATCGAAAATCAATTGCGGCGGGCCAACATCTGCGTCGATGGCAAAACCCGTGCCGTCTACGAAGCGCGCTTCGAATTTTCGGCCGATGGGACCGCCTATCGATTGAAGGATGCGGGTTATCGAATCGATTCACTGCTGACTACCGAGAAACCGGGCTCTTCCCGCACCGCGCTTTATACCCTGAAGATTTCCAATCCCAGCGCGACAGATCAGCAAGAAGTCCTGTCGAGCGCCTGGGTGAATATCGGCACTGTCAAGGCAGGCTCGCGCTCGCACGGCTCGGGAGGCGATGCGGCTCCCTGGCTGCGCGTGCCGCCGCTGTCCATCGAAGCGCGCCGTAATTTCGATGAGAAAACCAAAGTTCATCAGCAGGTTACCGGCGAAATCGAGGCGCTGCAGCGCGCACTCACCCGCAATCAGCGGCTGCTCGCGGGTTTAGATCAGCGAATTGCCAAGGCCACGCCCGATGTGGTGGATGGTTTGAAACAGGAACGCACGCGGGTCGCCGTGCAAAATCAGGCGCAATCCGCGGAATTGGACGCGCAACGGGCCGAATATCAAGACTTGCCGCGAGAGCCTTTGGAATTCATGCCGGTTACGATCGAAGTGGCGGTCACGGAGACGGAATCCGAGAAGAAAGCGCAAGTGGCGCTGGCGGAGCTGGTGGGCAGCAACAGCGACCTGGTCGCCTCGTCCATCGGCAATTCTGCCACGGGCCTTATTTCCAAATCCGCGAGCTTGAACGACATCAAGATCGAGGCAGACCCGGCGGAATTGGCCGCCTCGCTGGAACAGGCGCGCGCCGGCTACTATGACGCGGTCGTTGCCGCACAAACCGGCACGGCCTCATCCAAGGGAGATTTGAAACGCAACCTTGCACTCGAAAAAGATAAATATAATGAAGCCAGGCGTCTGGCCGGATTGGAGCAGATCAAATGAGGCTAACACTCGTCGCGATCGTCGCCCTCGCCGTACTCTCCGCACTGCCCGGGTCGGCCAGCCGGGCTGACGAGGAGCAAAAATCGGTCCTGTCGAATGAGCAGATTCAGCAAGCACTGCAGGCGCCGGTCACCCGCAGCTTTACGCCGCGCGGTCTTGCGCGACGGCAGGGGAGTGACTCAGGCCAATCCGTCAATTTGAACATCCCCTTCGAACACAATTCGAGCGCTCTCATGCCGCAGGCCGCCGCACAGCTCAAGGAGTTGGAGCTGGCGTTGAATTCGGCTTCTCTGGGCAAGGATCGATTTGTGGTCGCCGGACATACCGACGCCAAAGGCAGCGCGCAGTACAACAAGCAGCTTTCGTTGAAGCGCGCAGAGGCGGTGAAGCGCTTTTTGGTTGCCAAGGGTATGGATGCCGGTCGATTGACCACGGTCGGCTATGGGTCCGAGAAATTGCTCGTGGCTGATCGGCCCGAAGACCCCAGCAATCGCCGCGTTGAAATTCGAGATCTCGGTTCCGCAAACTGACTACAGAGCACACAGCGCTGATCGAACGGGCCAGCGAGCCATATCGCAGCGCCGGTGCATTCGCTTACAAATTTGCGCGCGGCAAGCTGCGCGGTGATCCGGTGTTTCGCGCTCTCCTCGAGCGGGGATTGTTGCTGGACCGCGGCGACATTCTGGACCTGGGATGTGGCCAAGGGTTGCTGGCCGCCTGGCTAAAGGCGGCGCTGCTCTGCTACGAGAGCGGCAGCTGGCCGCAAGGCTGGCCTCCGGCGCCAAAGCCGCGCTCGACTCGCGGGATCGAACTGATGATGCGCGATGTCGAGCGTGCACGCGCAGCGCTTGGCTACGATTGCGAGATATCCCAGGGCGATATCCGCAGCGCGGAATTCGGCACCACAGACGCGGTGGTCATTCTCGATGTCTTGCAGTACATCGGTCAGGAAGAGCAGTTGCAGGTCCTCAGAAGGGTGCGCGCCGCATTGCCCGCAAGCGGTCTCCTATTGTTGCGCATTGGCGATGCGGATGCCGGGCTGCGCTTTCGCTACACTCAGTGGGTCGACAAGCTTGTTATGTTGTTCCGCGGCCATGCAACCGTGGCCACACATTGTCGGAGCGCGAATCAGTGGCGCGAGCTATTGCGCGAGTGCGGCTTCGAAGTTCAGACCACACCGATGAGCCACGGAACTCGCTTCGCCAACGTTTTGTTGATTGCGCACGCGGTATAAATTTCAGGCCTAGCGTCCCGCTCGATAAACGATGAGGCTGGTGACGCTGTCATCGCCCGTCACCGATGTCAGATGCCCATCGCGGGAGAAGTTGAGCTGATATTCGCCGTGCGAGGATCTCCACATTCTCCATTGCGGCGCATCAAGCGAAAGATTCTCGCTGGTAAGAGGATAGCCAACCGCGACGATGACTTGCTCGCGCGACATGCCAATCATGACTCTGCCCTGGCGGATCGCCTCTTGTATAGCGGCCGGATATGAAGAAATGCGCCCGCGAGGGTCGTCCTTGATGACGATCTTGTTGACCCACGCATCCAAGGATTCCTGGTCGCGCCCGTAATCGTGGCCCAGCCGCATGGGCTTCCCGTCGACTTTGACGGCCGCACGCTGGCGGCCATAGCTGACCACTTCAATCGGCGTGCCGGCCGGAATCATGGGCAATTCCGCGTAGTTGCCATCGTTTATCCAGTCCCTGTCGTAGTGCAGGTCGCAGCATGCATAGCCCTGGCGCGGAAACGCGGGCTGGCCGTCTGCGCCGACTGGAGCCGGCTCCGGCTTGGCCAGTCCGATCGATTGCATGACGTCGCGCAGGATGCCCGCGTGCGTGTCCACCGAAATGCTCAGAAGGACGCAGGCGAAGGCAAGAGAGCTAAACGCTGCGCGCGGGCCGGCGCGCACAGGCAAGTTGCTACCATTCATTTTTATCCCCTATCGGCGCCAAGAGTTTGGCGTGGCCGTGGCGGGTGATCATGCCACCAAGACCCGCCATTTCGCCAGCAGCCGTTGACAAATTTATGCTTATGTGAAGACGAGATGCGCAGAGGGCCGACGCCGCGCGCGATCTCAAGCCCTATAATTGGGTATGGGGTTCAAACGTTTAGCTTTATTCGCGCTGCTCGCCTTAACGCCGGCAGCCGCGAGTGCTGCGGAAACCCGAATTGCGCTGGTCATCGGTAACAGTGAGTATTCCAGCGGCCCCCTCCCCAACCCCGCCAACGACGCCAAAATGATCGGCGACACCTTGAGCAGTCTCGGCTTTGAGGTCATTGCGCGTCGCAACGCGGACCAAAACACCATGAAACGCGCCATCCAGGAATTCGGAGCGCGGCTGGAAAAAGGCGGGCCTGCCGCGGTGGGGTTGTTCTACTACGCCGGTCACGGCGTGCAGCTCAACGGACGCAATTACCTTATCCCTACGACGGCGCAAATCGAACGCGAAGGCGACGTTGAGATCGAGGCCGTCAGCGCAGATTGGGTCATCGAACAAATGCGCTACGCGCGAAATCGCCTCAACATCGTGATCCTTGACGCCTGCCGCAACAACCCTTTCACGCGCAGCATGCGTTCCGTCGATCACGGTCTGGCGAGCATGGATGCGCCGGCGGGAATACTCATCGCCTATTCGACCGCCCCCGGCGCCGTTGCGGCGGACGGTTCCGGCCGCAACAGTCCCTATACGGAAGCGTTAAGCCAAGCAATGCGCAATTTGCACGAGCCGGTCGAACAAGTATTCAAGCATGTGCGTGTCGGGGTCATGAGCGCGACGTCGGGAAAGCAAGTTCCGTGGGAGGCATCCTCCCTGACCGGCGACTTTTACTTCGCAGCCGCGCCGAGCATCGCTGTGGCGGCTCAAAGTGCCCCGGCGGTCCAAAGTGCGGCGCCGCCCGTTGCGCCCGAGCCGAATAGATCATCGGGCACGTTTAGTTCATTTGTTTCCGGGTTGTTTGGAACCAATAAACCTGCGGATTCGCCCGCTCGGCTGGCGGCGAATATTCCCACTGGGGCGCCCGACACCCCAGTGGGTTCGATATCAGGAACCAGCGCTGCCGCGGTGTTTCAGTCAATCGGAATTCAGAGCGGCGATATTGACTCCACGCACAGCTATACCCAATCGACCATTCACCAGTTGGTTGCGCGCAGCCCGCGCCGTATCACGGTGGGCAACACGCAAAAAGAGATCCAGGCGGCTTTGGCACTATGCCGCCAATATTCATCCGAGTGCCAAATCAGTATGTTCAGCGATGAAACCCTGCGCACGCAAACACTCGAGCCGTTTGACATGGACGCGTTGCCGGTGAGCGTTCAGGCGTTTCGCCAGTTCGTGGACGCCACGCACTACAAGACGCAGGCCGAGACCGTAGGTTTCGCCTATGCCTACGTCGCCAATAAACTTCAAGCCGTCAACGGCGGCAATTGGCGCAACGGCATCAAGCAGCATGAGGTCGTGGATGAGTCCGCGGTGGTTGCAGTCAGCTTTCAGGACGCCGTTGCCTACTGCCGCTATAAGGGCGAGCGTCTGCCCACGGAAAACGAGTGGGAATACATTGCGCGTGGTCCGGCTCGGCACACCTTCCCTTGGGGAGAAAATATGGGCCCGGCCGTCGGCACCGCGAATGCCGCGCCGCGAGTGGGCGACGGACCGGGCGAAGGCATTGGCGGACGTTATCGGGGGCTCTCCGGAAACGTCTGGCAGTGGGTTGACAGCAAGGTTGACGGCCGACGGGTATTGAAAGGAGCGTCATGGCTCGAAACCAATCCCGCCTTTCGGCGCGCGGCGAGCCGGCGTTACGAGTTGCCGGGCCGCGCCGATGAGGACAGCGGATTTCGCTGCGCGAAGACGCTGGCTGAGTGGCCGGATACCGATCTATGGTTGGCGCAAATTAAATAGCCGCTCGCGCAGCCGAAAAATAATTCGGCAGCGCCAGTATACTGGCGCCCGTGTCAGCGCTACGAGTAATTTGCCAATGAACCAAGCGGTTAGATTCTGCACGCTCGCGATGATGATGTGTGCATTGGCGCCGGCGGCGTCGATGGCTGAAGTATCCCCCGCGGCCCGCAAGCCCATTACCCACGACGCGCTTTGGATGATGAAGCGCGTCGGCACCCCGATCGCGAGTCCCGACGGCAAGTGGGTCGTGTACTCCGTGTTGGAGCCCTCTTACGAAACCGACAAAGCCGTGAGCGACTTATGGTTGGTTCCCGTCGATGGCCTCAAGCCGCCGCGACGCATCACCAATACCAAAGCCCCAGAGGGTGGCGTCGCGTGGTCTCCGGACAGCAGCAGCATCGCCTTCACAACCAAACGGGAAAGCGACGATGCGGAGCAAATCTATATTTTGAATCTAGCCGAGGGCGGCGAAGCTCGCAGGCTCACCTCGGTCTCCACGGGTGCTTCGAACCCCAAATGGCGGCCGGACGGTAAGGCAATCCTATTCGAATCGTTTGTCTATCCCAATGCGATGGACGATGAGGCCAACAAGAAAATTGCGGCGGAACGCAGAGCGCGCAAATACAACGTGCGAACCTACGAACACTTTCCGATCCGCTTTTGGAATCAATGGCTGGACGATCGCCAGCCCACCCTGATGGTGCAATCCGTCGAGCCCGGTTCGCAGCCTCGGGACATCCTTTCGGGGACCGCCTTGGCACGCACCTCGGGATATTCGGGATCCGAAACGGATTCCGGCGTGACACTCGCGCCGCTGTGGAGTCCAGACGGGCGCGAGGTGATTTTTACCGCGACAACGGAGCGATGGAATGCCGCGTACGCGTACGTCGGCTACCACCTGTATCGCATGGCCGCGGATGGCGGTGAACCGCGCATGTTGAGCCCCGCGTCGGGGGAATACATCGAGGCAAGCTTCAGTCCCAACGGCAAATCACTGTTCTTCAAGTATGAGTTGCAGGATTTGGAGGTCTATCATCTGCCGCGGCTCTACAAGGTCCCGTGGCCGGCGGGCGGCGAACCGGTGCTCGTAGCGCGCGACTTCGACCGCGAACCTTCGCACTATGCGCTGACCCCGGATGGCAAGGAGGTCTACCTCCTGGTCCCGGACGCCGGAAAGGAAAACCTCTATCAAGTTGCCGCGGACGGCGGCAAGCCGGTCTTGGTCATCGAACCCGCCACCGGCGGCTATAGCTCGCTCGAGATTCCGGAAAAGGCGGCGAAGCCCATTCTCATCGCGGCCTACGGCAGTTCAGTCAGCCCAGCGGAAATTGTGCGCATCGATCCGGTGCGGCATACGCACAGCAATCTCACCCAGGTGAACACCGCCGCGGCTGCGGCAATCGACTGGCAGCCGCCGCAGCATTTCTATTTCACCAGCGCCAAGGGCCGCAATATTCACAACATGATTGTGCTGCCGCCGGCTTTTGACGCCGCAAAAAAATATCCGCTGCTGGTCTTGATTCACGGCGGAGCGGCCAGCAACAACCCGGATCAGATCGGGCTGCGCTGGAACTATCACCTGTTGGCCGCACCGGGTTACGTCATCCTGATGACGGACTACACCGGCTCCACCAGCTTCGGGGAGAAGTTCGCGCAAGCCATCAAGCTTGACCCTTTGAAAACACCGGGTGATGAAATCAACCAGGCGGTGGATGAGGCCATCAAGCGCTATTCGTTTATCGATGGATCCCGGGCTTGCGCCGCCGGCGCCAGTTACGGCGGACACTTGGCCAACTGGATCGAAGCGACCACCACGCGCTATAAATGCATCGTCAGCCACGCCGGCGAGGTTGACCTCACCAGTCAATGGGGGACGAGCGACGGTATCTATGGCCGCGAAGTCACCAATGGCGGGCCGCCGTGGGAGGGCAATCCGGTGTGGCGCGATCAGAGTCCCCTCACCTATGCCGCGAACTGGAAAACGCCGATGCTTCTCAGCATCGGCGAACGCGACTTCAGGGTGCCCATCAACAATACGCTGGAGAATTGGAGCGCGCTGCAGCGCATGCGCGTCCCGAGCCGCCTATTGGTGTGGCCGGACGCCTGGCATTGGATTCTCAAACCCGAGGACAGCCGTCATTTCTACGAAGAAGTGCACAAGTGGCTCGCCACCTACCTCAAAAACGAACCGCCCGCGCCGTAGCCTCAAAGTGTCAAGTGTCGCGCAGCGCATCGCACTGCGCGACACCTGGCTTCACTTGCCCTGGTTGCTGGTTCTGCGGATGAACTCGACGACATTGTCGTGCAGCAGTTTCAACGACGCATCCTTGGCATAGACCATATGGCCGGAGTCATAAAACTTGTACTCGATATTCGAAACCAGATTCGCGGGAATCGGCAAGTGGTGCATTTCATAAACGCCCTGGTAGAACGGCGTCGCAAGATCGAAGTAGCCCGCATTCAGCTGGACCTTTAGGTTCGGATTGATTTTCATCGCGTTCGCAAGATCCGGCATGACGTTGGAACCCTGTCGCGAGGAGCCAAATCTCTGATTCTGACCCGGCTGCTGGTGCACGAAACTCCAATCCCTGCCGGCCGAAATGCTGGGCTTGAAGTCCCTGTCGCCGCCATAGCGCAGCTCCTTGCGCACATATTCATTGAACGCAGAGACGTAGGCTGATCCCAATGCCGTGGACTGCGGATCATATTCCGCGCGCTGGCTCAAAGGATCGATGTCGGGACCTGAAAACCGCGTATCCAGGCGGCCCGTGGTCAAGCCAGTACCGTCCTGCAAGTTTTGGCGAAATTCTCCGCCGTCGATGCGCAGGTCCGCTTTCAGAATGTACTCGACCGAAAGGCCGGTGTACTCGTGCAGTTTCTCCGCAACCGCGCGCTTATCGGCAGCACTCAGATCGGAACCCGCCGCCAGCGCGCGCCCATAGTCGCCCATCGCGAACTGCTCCACTTCCGCCAAGAAGGATTCGAGATCCTTCTGATCGCCGGGCAATTTCTTGTGATACCAAGCGGTCGCAGCATAGGTGGGAAGAACGGTCTGATACGGCAAGTCGATGCCGGGGTTGCCGGTGGGACGATCGGGGCTCAGGTCAAAATTGAGAATTTGCGACAGCAGGATTACACCGTTGAAATCAATGGAGCGGTCCGACTCGAGTTGATTGATGAGCACGGCCGAGCGCGGAGTTCCATAGCTCTCGCCGAACAGATACTTCGGAGAATTCCAGCGGCCGTACTTGGTGAGAAACTGCGAGATAAACTGGGCGAATGCATACGCGTCTTGATCCACGCCGAAGAACTCCTTTTCCTTGTCCTTGCCGGCAATCCTGCTGAACCCGGTGCCGGGCGCATCGATAAAGACCAGATCGGAGGCGTCGAGCAGACTCGAAGCATTGTTGATCAGAGAGTAGGGAGCCGCCGGCGTGTGCGCGTCTGTCGCGGTCACGATGCGGCGAGGTCCGAAGGCGCCCATGTGCAACCACACGGTTGCAGAGCCGGGCCCGCCGTTGTAGATAAATGTCACGGGCCGGGAACCGCCGCCATTCTTGAAATACGCAACGTAGAACATCGAGGCCTCGGCCGTCGGATTCTTGCCCGCGCCACCCTCGTCACCCGCCGCAGGAGTGCCGCGATCCGGCTTCGGATCGCGCGGCACATCGTCCCAATCCTTCGGGTGCACGATGAGCGTGCCGGCGATCGCCTGATAGGCAATCGCTTGTCCGCCGATGGTCACCGTCCCGTTGCTGCTTACCGATTCTGATTTGAAAGGCTCAAACTTCCCGCCGTCTGACTTTTCCGAGTCGCTGTCTGACTTTTTGTCCGGGGGACTCGATGCGGGCGCGGCAGCCGGGAACGCTGGCAATGCCAGCGCGAGCGCCACGCTCAGGAAGGCACCGATCTTGAATCGATTCATTATCATTCTCCAAATGAGTAGTTATGTCTGAACTGTAGCCAATTTTAGCGGCAGCGAGCGCGGGAAGTAACTGGTGGATTCCCTCAACCTCGATGCGCGCTTATAGTGAGGCATGCGCCGCCGATCTCTTGCTCCCCTATGGCTGATGGGCTTGGCCAACGGTGTCTTCGGCATGTACGGCGGAATCATGCTGATCTCGGTGCCGCAATTGTTGAGCGCGCGGCATGTCCCCAAATCAATTATTGCCGCGATGACGACTGTGATGCTTTCTCCCGGTTTCTGGGCATTCTTGGTCAGCCCAGTCCTCGATGT
>Ga0302326_10009556_pt1 | contig 21144 bp, 20 predicted proteins | sample Palsa_T0_3_FD_202264 | JGI IMG/M metagenome (GOLD analysis project Ga0302326, IMG submission 202264) | Peat permafrost microbial communities from Stordalen Mire near Abisko, Sweden - Palsa_T0_3 | ecosystem: Environmental > Terrestrial > Soil > Palsa > Peat permafrost | place: Sweden: Abisko... | reverse complement strand
CCCGGCTGGCCCGGGTGCTCGCCGGATTCAGCACGGAGTACCCCCAGGTCGATCTGGAGCTGCGCGAGGAAAGCAACGAGGCGATGGTGGCCGACCTGTACGCCGCCCGGCTGGACGTCGCGACCCTGGCCGCGATGCCCTGGCCGGACGACGGCCGACTGGTCGGCAGGCCGCTCGGCCGGGAGCCGCTGGTGCTGGTCACCGGCGGGGCCAGCGCGCTGGCGCACCGGCGGGTGGTGCCGGTCACCGCGCTGCACGGGGTTGACCTGGTGCTGTACAGCAAGGGTTCGGCGATACGCGAGATCATCGTGTCCGCGCTCGCGGCGGCTGGTGCCGAGCCGACGGTCCGCTTCGAGACACGCGAATACGGAACGGCCAGGGAACTGGCCAGCAACGGTCTGGCGGCCGCGATCTTGCCCCAGGCGGTCGCCGAAGAGCCGGGGCCCCCAGTCCGGGTCGCCCGGCTCGATCCCGAGCCGGGCTGGGCCCCGGCGCTGGCCTGGTCCGCGATCCGGCGTCCGGCACCAGCGCTTGCCGCCTTCCTCGAATTCGCCGACGGCCATGAGGAACTCAAGCTTGGCTCGTGATAAGGATTCGTGCTTGCCGTCAGTCCGATTATGTCTTGGACAACTGACAGCCGGAGCCTTCATGGTGATAGGCATGAAGCAACACCAGAGTGGTGAGCGGGAATATGCAGGGCTGATGGGATCGTCGCCACGGGAGGCCCTGGCCGAGGTCCGGCTGAGCTCGCCACTGATGTATGACGCGCTGATCGAGGGCGCGTTCGGCGGGACCCTGGCAAACCCTGATCTCGGGCGCGCGGCCAGGGAAATCGCGACGGTCGCGATCCTGGCCGCGATCGGCGGAGCCGAGTCGCGGCTTGCCACGCACGCGAGGGCCGCGCTGCGCCAGGGCGTCACTGCGCCCGAGCTGATCGCGCTCTGCGAGCATGTCGCTCTCTACGCCGGGTTCCCGCGCGCCCTGCACGCGCTGACGATCATCGACCAGGTAGCCGCCGAGGCTGGCCAGCCGCGTCCGGCGGCCCTGCGGCGGGTGCGGCTCGGCGGTCACGGGACAAGCGGCCACGAGACAGAGGTAGCCGAGCGCGGCGAGACCGGCCCCGCCGTGCTGCTAGTGCACGCGCTGGGCCTGGACCGGCGGATGTGGGATCCGGTGCTAGCGGCCCTGTCGGCCGGGCGCCGGGTATTCGCCTACGACGTGCGCGGCCACGGCCGGGCGGCCGGCTATCCTGGCCCGTTCACCATCGCCGATGCCGGTGTCGACCTGATCGCCCTGCTCGACATGCTCGGCATCGAGCAGGCGCATCTCGTCGGACTGTCCTACGGCGGCGGCATCGTGCAATCGGCCGCCGTCAGCCACCCGGAGCGGGTCGCGTCGCTGTCGCTGCTGGCAACCACGGACTCCCCGTTCGACAGCTTCGAGGGCAGGGCCCGCAGTGCCGAGACCGACGGGATGGCGGCTCAGGTGGTGCCCTCGCTGACCCGCTGGTTCACGCCGACGGGGCTGGCGGCTGACGGGTGGGGAGCGCGCTACGCCAGGGAGAAGGTGCTGCGCGCCGATCCCGCCGACTGGGCCGCGGCCTGGCGCGCGTTCAGTGCGATGGACGTGCGCGGCCGGCTGGCCGGATTCACCGCGCCGGCGCTGGTCCTCGCCGGCGCGGATGACGCGTCGACCACCCCTGAGATTATGGCCGGGATCGCCAAACGGATCCCTGGCGCCCAGTTCAGAGTGCTGCCGGGGACTCCGCACATGCAGACCCTGGAGCGTCCCGGACTCGTCGCCGAGGCCCTGGACGCATTCCTCCCCGCCGAGCGGGCCGCCAGCACAAACGGAGCGCGGTGATGAGGGCGGCCTGGTACGAGCGGAACGGGGCCGCGAGCGATGTGCTCGCCGTCGGCGAACGGCCCGACCCCGAGCCGGGCGCGGGTGAGGTGCGCGTCCGGGTGGCGGCCGCGGGGATCAACCCGGCCGACGTCAAGCGCCGGTCCGGTGCCGGCGGCCGCGCGATGGGGGATCCGCTGGTGATTCCTGGTGACGACGGCGCCGGCGTGATCGACCGGGTCGGGCCTGGCGTGCCCGCTGGACGGGCCGGCGAGCGGGTCTGGGTGCATTCGGCGAACCACGGCCAGCCGTTCGGCACCGCGGCGGAGTTCGTCGTCGTGCCGGCTGGCCGGGCCATCCCGCTGCCGCCGGATTGCTCCTTCGAGGAGGGCGCGTGCCTCGGGGTGCCCGCGCTGACCGCGCACCGGTCGGTGTTCGCCGACGGACCTGTGAGAGGGAAGATCGTGCTGGTCACCGGCGGCGCCGGAGCGGTCTCGCAGTACGCGATCCAGCTCGCCGTGCATGGCGGCGCCAATGTGATCGCTACCGCGAGCACGTCGGGGAAGCAGCGCGCGGCGGCCGACGCCGGGGCCAGTCACGTCATCGACTACCGCCAGCCGGGCGTGGCGCAGGACATCCTGCGCCACGCGCCCGGCGGCGTGGACCGGGTGGTCGATGTCGGCTTCGGCGTCAACCTGCCGCTCACCTCCGCGGTCATCGCGCCCAACGGCGTCATCGCGACGTACGGCTCGGACGCGGTCCCGGTTCCGGAGTTCCCGTTCTACCCGCTGATGCGCAAGGGCGTCACTGTCCGCACCGTGTCCGTGTTCATCATGCCGCCGGACGCGATGCGCGCCGCTGTCAGTGAGATCGGGGCGCTGCTGGCGCAGGGGGCGCTCACTCACCGGATCGCCGTCCAGTATCCGCTGGGCGCGATCGCCGCGGCGCATCAGTATGTCGAAAGCGGGCTTGGCATCGGCAAAACAGTGCTCACCATTCAGGCCTTGTGAGCCATTCAGGCCCGGTGAGCGAAGCCCGCAGCGGCGACGAACTTCCCGGCACCCGGTCCCAGCGCGGTCACGCGGAACTCACGCACCCGGAGGCCGCTGAGCACGAAACGCCTCGCCATGCACCGCCTGGAACAGCTCGTGCGAAAAGAGCCGCTTGCAGAGGGGCCGGCCCCACCGCGGTTGATGCTCTCTCCGATATCCTCGCCTCTGCCGTTGACAGCCTCCTGAGAACGATCGGTAAAGCATGTCCTGAGGCCTCACACCGACACGTTTTTGGCAGTCCCATGGTGTTTCCTGCCTGGCATCCTCCGGACGGGATTGCCCGCTCGATTGTCGGCCAGTTAGGGTGCGGCGCATGGATATCGTGATCTTGCTCTTCGATCGCTTCGAGCCGCTCGACGCGATAGGACCGTACGAGATCCTGGCCCATGTTCCCGGCGCGAACGTCCGCTTCGTCGCACCCGAATCCGGGCGGATCACCGATGTGCTGGGCTCGCTGCCGATCGATGTTCCAACGCGATACTCGGACGTCGAGGCCTGCGACGTCCTGCTGGTCCCGGGCGGGGGCGGAGTCTGGTCGCTCCTGGAGGACCAGGACTTCCTCGGCTGGGTGCGCCGGGTGCACGCGACCACCCGGTTCACGACCTCGGTGTGCACCGGTTCGCTGCTGCTGGCGGCGGCGGGGCTGCTCGACGGGCTCACCACGGCTACCCACTGGGGTACCGCCGGTGAAATCGAAGGCTATGGCGCCGTCTACACGCCCGAACGGGTCGTCCGACACGATCGGATCATCACGTCGGCGGGCGTCTCCTCGGGCATCGACATGGCGCTCCACCTCGCCGCCCTGCTGGCGGACGAGACCACCGCACAGGCCATCCAGCTCTACACCGAGTACGACCCGCAGCCGCCGTTCGACAGCGGCTCGATAGCCAAGGCGTCGCCTGAGGTACTGGAGCGCGCCGGAGCCCTGGGCCTGGCGTCGTCCGAGGTGCTGGAGCGCGCCACACGGCCAGCTCGCTGACCAGGAACTTTGGCACCGCCGTACCCGCGGTCAGGCGGCTGCCGACATGGCCACCGGGAACCGACCGGGTGGCCCAGGGGAATCGCACCAGTAAATAGCTCTGAGTTTAAATAGCACTGAGTTCCCACAGAACGGGGCGTGAAAGCCTCTCTTCACTGCGCTCGCCTCATCCATAGCCTGTCGAGAATCCGGGCATCCCCCCGGCATCGGCGACAGCCCGCCGGAGCCGGCCGAGCCCGGCCTGGAGCACCTGGGCGTCGACCGCGCCCAGGGTGCTCCCCGTCGATCACCCTGACGCACGCCTACAGCGTGTACTGCCTCAGCGGGTTCCGATCACGGACGCGTGTGAGGAAGGTCAGCGTGGTGCTCCAGGAACGCCAGCGTCTCGTCGGCGCTGTCAAGGGGCAGCGGGTAGACGAGGAGCCGGTCGACTCCGAGATCGGCGTAGCGCCGGGCCGCCTCCGGCGTCACCTCGACCGGATCGAGCTGCATGAAGGTGATCTCTAGGCGACCCAGCCGGGGCGGGCGCCGCACGGCTTCCGCCGCCTTCTCCAGTCCGTCGAGATGTCCCGCCAAGTCGTCGGGGCTGCTGCCGTTGCCGATCCACCCGTGCCCTCGGGCGACCGCACGGCGGTATGCCGCCCGACTGTGACCACCGATGACGATCCGGGGCCCACCCACCTGCACTGGCTTCGGATAGGCATCGACTCGGTCGAACGCTGCGTACTCCCCCCTATACGCCTGTGCTGGTTCGGCCCACAGGGCGGCCATGGCGTCCAGGTACTCGTCGGTACGCCGGCCACGTTCGGGGAGGTCCACGCCGACCGCGGTCATTTCGGCCTCGAGGTAACCGGGGGCGACCCCGAGCAGGAGGCGACCACCGCTGAGCAGATCGAGGCTGGCCACCTGCTTGGCCAGGACGACCGGATTGCGCTGCGGCAGGATCAAGATCCCGGTGCCCAGCTCCAATCGCTCCGTGACCCCCGCGACGAGGGTCAGGTGCACCAGCGGATCGAGGATCGGGTCTGATGGAGCCATCGGCGAATCAGGCACCCGGGGACTGGGGAGCACCACGTGCTCCCCCACCCACCACGAGCCGTATCCCAACAGCTCCGCCCGGCGAGCCAGCCGAACCGTATCGCTGGGACCGAGTACTCCCTTGGCGTTGAGGCCATATACCCCGAGTTCCACGCTGGCTTTCCTCCTTGTTACGGAACGATCCCTAACATTAGAGTTATCCGAAGCATCCCGCAAGCTCAGCCAGAGAGATAGACGCGAGCGTCCCGCCTCAGCCCGACCCACGGAACTGGTCCGGTCACGCCTCACTTGCCGCGGCTACGACCGGGTCGGTCGCTTCCGGCGGGGAGGAGCGTCGGGCCTGATGGAAACGTCGATCAGATTCTCCGCGAGCGGCCGTGCCAGTCTGGCCGGACCGTCCGCGCCCAGAGCCTGCGCTGCGGCTTGCGCCCCCTCGAAGACCAGGGCGAGCTCGTCGGCCAAGACGGCGGGCTGAACGACCGATGCCGTATTCGCCAGATCATCGACAAGCGCCGCGAAACGATCGCGAACCCACCGCTTCGCCGCGACCGCGTGCTCATGGGGCGGAGAGTCTTTGTCGGGATACTCGGCCAGAGCCATCAGGCAGGCGCAGCCGCGATAGGACGGCGGCCTCAACAGCTCGGTCAGGGTGTCGAATATCGCGAGCAGGCGCGCGCGGGGGTCTTCTCCCGCAGCTCCGACTGCGGCATCGACCCACGACCGGGTCTGCAGGTCGGCCCGCTCGACGTACGCGCCAACGAGGCCGTCCTTCGAGCCGAACAGCCGGTACAGGGTGGTGGGCGCCACCTCGGCCGCCGCTGCCACCTGGTCCACACCAGTCGCCCGGATCCCCCGCCCATAGAAGAGGTCGTGCGCGACCTCGAGGACGTGTTCTCGCGTCTGGGCAGAACGTCGCCGCATATCGCACCTCCAGGGTCGGATCAACGGAAGCCGACCTTACCTATGTTAGGGAGGGTTACGCGCCAACGTTGGCGGTGAACGAAGACCGCCCAGTCGGCCGGCCCGTCCCCGTCGGGAGCGTCCCCATGCCTGGTGCAACCAGTCACTAACACCGATCTCAAGCACTCGAGATTCGGCAGCGATCACTGTCGGGAAGGCAATACCCGCTCCCATATGGCGAGAAGTCGCGCGCGGCCGAGTGGCCGTCACTGGCGGGGCGGGTCGCCCGGTACGCGCTGGCCGCAGTATCCAGTCAGCGGCCGAAGATGGCGGCCGGATCACCGGTGAGCCAGGTGTTCTCGATGCGCATCCTGCGGATGCGCCAGCGGTCGCCGTCGCGCACCAGGTCGACGGTGTAGGGGTTCTTGAGCAGCGCGTGCGTGCCCGGGTCGGCGGTGAGCAGGTGCTGGGCCTCGACCAGCGCCGTGAGGCGGGCGGTGTCCCCGTCGAGGGTGATGCGCGGGTTGGTGACCTGGTGCGTGGTGTCCACCCTGCCGGTGAACATCGCCAGGATGGTGCCGACGATGGTGTCCCGCCCGCTCATCACCGGCGGCTCGCCACCCCAGCGGGCGGCGGCCGGGCGGAAGTCGAGTTCCGCGTCGGCACTGAAGGCGGAGGCGAACAGGTCGCGGTCCTTCAGGTCCTGCCCGAGGGCGAACCGGTAGAGGGCGTCGGTGATCTCAGCGCGGTCACGCAGTTCCGCGACAGCCGCGACTGTCTCAGTGTCCATGCCACCTACTGTGCCGCCGCGGTCGCCGGCGACCTACGCCTGTTTGTACAATGATCGTTAACTCAGGCTTAACGACGGGTGGTTGCTTGATCGAGCGACATGAAGCGGAAGCGTTCCTGACGCTCGCGAAGGAACTGCACTTCGGCCGGGCCGCCGAACGCTTGCACGTATCAACTGCTCGCGTCAGCCAGACCATCAGGAAGCTTGAGCGACAGGTCGGCGTACCGCTCTTTCGCCGGACCAGCCGCCGGGTCGAGCTCACCCCCGTTGGGCGGCAGCTTCACGACGAGCTCCGCCCCGCGTGGGAAGGCATGGCCGAGGCGCTGCGGCACGCGATCGAGACCGGGCGCGGCACGTCGGGGACCCTGACCGCCGTCTTCATCAGCGCGGCCGGCGCACAGCTCCTGGCCGGCGCGGCCCTGGTCTTCCGCGACCAGCTTCCCGACTGTGACGTGCAACTCCGGGAAGCTCAGGCCCGGCAACTGCTCCCGTGGCTGCGCTCGGGCGAGGCCGACCTGGGGCTCAGCACCGTTCCCGTCGATGAGCCCGGCATCGACAGCGGCCCGGTCCTGGTCCGCGAGGCGCGGATGCTCGCCGTACCCCTCGATCACCCCTTCGCCCGCCGCGGGAGCATCGCGGCCAGCGACCTGGCGCGCGTCAACCTGGCGGAACGCGACGGGACCTTCGAGGAAGCACTCACGCTCGTCGGAGCCGGCCAGGGAACCCTCGTCGCCGGCGCGCACGCCCGCCGCTACTACGCCCGGCCCGATATCGTCTACGTCCCAGTCAGCGACGCCCCGCCACTGGAGTGGGGCCTGATATGGCCAGCCGACAGAAACACCGCCCGCGTCCGCGCCTTCGCCGCGGCCGCCGATGACCTCGTCCACGACCACACAGGACACCTCAGGTGATCCCCATCCGCAGGCACGCAGCGGACGTGCCTGCTGCCAGCGCTGCCGCTAGGCTTGCGTTAGGCGGCGACGGGCCTCTTCCGCCTCGGGCGCGCCGAGGTCGGTCAGGATTTCGTATGCCCGCTGCCATGCTTGAAGTGCATCGGCGTGCTCGCCTAGCGCCAAATGGCCGTCGCCGATACTGGTGAGCGTGACGCCCTTGCCGTAGCGGACGTGGTTGTCTTCGCAGATCTTCAGGCCACGACCGAGGTAGTCCATCGCGTCATGGACGCGTCCCATGGTGATCAGCAGAGCGCCGATGCTGTGCAGCGAGGCTGCCTGGTCGTTCAGCGAGCAGTGCTCGACGCGGATGTCCAGGCCCTGCAGGTAATGTTCGAGCGCCTCATCGAGGCGTCCCGTCTTTTCGCAGGCATAACCCAGATTGGTCAGGCTCAGTGCCTCGCCGAAGGGGTACTCCAGTTCCCGGTTGACCTTGAGCGCCTCGGTGAAGCGCCCGATGGCTGATGTCGTCATTCCCGCCGCGACGTCCACTAGGCCGAGGTTGGACAATATCGTGGACGCGCCCTTGTCGTCGCCGAGCTGGCGCCGGATCGCGAGCGCCTGCTCATAGCATTCGGTCGCGGCCTGGAGCTCCCCGAGCTTCCAGCGCGCGGATCCCATGCCGTTGAGGAGAGCGGCGGTGGCGGCCTTGTTCCCGGCGATCTCCGCGGCTCTCAGGCCGGTCGCGAGTACCTCGGCGGATTCGGTCCAGCGACCGTACCAGTCGAAATAGTGACGCAGCAGCCAGGCGAGCTGCCAGCACAGGTCATGCATGTCATTGGCGGACGCGATCGTGACGGTCTGGACGAGGTTCGCTTGCTCAGCCCGCAGCCATTCGACTGCCTCCGCCAGGGTGGCGACGCATGGTTCCGGAACAAACGGGGGCAGCGGTTCCAGCGGCACCGGCTGCTTGACGTTGCGGAACTCCTGCACGCAGGCGTTCAGAGTGTGCTGATACCAGGTGAGGAGCCGACGCAGCGCGCTGTGCCTGGAACCGGCCGTCTCGTCGGTGCCCGCTCGTTCAGTCGCGTAAATGCGCAGCAGGTCGTGGGCCTGGAACCGGCCGGGCTCGGGTGACTCAAGCAGGTGCCCGTCCAGCAGCGACGCCGCGGCGTGGGCTGTGTCCGCCACGGATGCCTCGCACAGTGCCGCGAGCGCTGGAAGGGCAAGCGTCTGCATTTCCGCCAGCCCGAAGAGGCGGAAGGCGCGCGCCGGGTCGGGCTGGCCCGGGGGGAGCGCGAGGTAGCTGATCTCGAAGCTGGCCCGGACCGCCATATCGCCGGTGGCCAGTTCACCTAGTCGCTGGCGCTCGCTGCCAAGCAGCTCGCTGAGCTGGGCGGTGGTCCAGCCGGGACGAGCGGCGAGCCTGCTGGCGGCGATCCTGATCGCCAGCGGGAGCCCGGCGCACGACGCCACGACCTCATCGGTCGCGTCTGGGTCATCCGCGGCCCGGTGCTCGCCCACGATGCTTGTGAACAGCGCTCTTGAGCTGACCGGGCTGAGCACGCTGAGCGAGGTGAACGCCGATCCGGCGATTCCGGCCAGCGCCGAGCGGCTGGTGACCAGGACGGCAGAACCGCCGGTGCCGGGCAGCAGCGGCCGGACCTGGACGGAGCTGAGCGCGTCGTCCAGGACGATCAGCATCTTCCTGTCCGCGATGGCGGTCCGGTAGCGGGCGGCCCGCTCATCGGCGGCGGCGGGGATGGAGCTTTCCGGGACGCCAAGATCGCGTAGCAGCCTCGCCAGGACATCGGCGGCCGACGCCGGGCTGGTCGCCCCGCCCAGGCCGACGAACAGCTGGCCATCGGGGAACCACTCGGCCACCTGGTGCGCGACGTGAACGGCGAGCGCAGTCTTCCCGATGCCACCGGGGCCGGCAACCGAGGCGATCACGACCGACCCCGGCCGGTCGCCGTCCGGGTTGGCGAGGAGGTCACGCAGGCGGCGGGACTCGCCGTCGCGCCCGGTGAAGTCGGGAAGATCGGCAGGAAGCTGCTGCGGCCTGTCACGTGGCACCGGGCCCGACTGGGGCGTGACGGCGGTCGTGATGATTGCGAGGGCTGGTTCGCCGGTGAGGATCTGGTTGTGCAGCTCCTGCAGACGCGGCCCTGGATCGATGCCCAGCTTGCTGCTCAGCGTCCGGCGGGCTTGCTGGTAAGCGGCGAGCGCCTCGCCTTGCCGTCCGTCGCGATACAGCGCCAGCATGAGCTGTTCCCAGAAGCGCTCCTGGAACGGGTGCTCGGCCACGAGCCCGCGCAGCTCCGCGGTAACCGCGCTGTGCCGACCCAGACGGAGGTCGGCGTCGATCCGTGACAGGAGCGCCTCGTACCGCAGTTCGGCGAGCCGCGGCACCTCGGTGCGTTGCAGGTATGCGGACGGGACGTCGGACAACGGGTCGCCGCCCCAGAGCACGAGCGCTTCACGCAGCAGCTTGGCGGCTTGATCCCACGCGCTGGCTGTCTCCGCTTCCTGCGCCCGCTCACGCAGGTCGGTGAAGGCCCAGAGATCCAGCTCTCCCGGCTGGACCTCGATCAGGTAACCGGGGGAACGGGTTACGATCCTGCCGGATTCCGGGCCGAGCGCCTGGCGCAGCCGCTTGACCTGTCCCTGGATCGTGTTCCGCGCGCTCGAGGGCGGATCATCGTCCCAGATCGCGGTCGCCAACGCGGAGACGGATACCACCCGGCCGGCCCGCAGCAGCAAAGTCGCCAGCACGACGCGCTCCTTGGGCGGCAGGGCGGCGGGCTCGTCCCCCGCCATCGCACGCAGCGTACCCAGCACCGTGAAGCGCACCGTTTAGTCACCTGCCTTCCGTTTTGCGAAACAGCCGACTCCATTGACCTTCAAGTGTCCTCGCGGGCTCCACGGCTTCGCTAAGAGTTCGCTACGGCGCGGCATCCGGCGCAGTCGAAACCGGGCGCGAAGCCCAATGTTCCTTCGCCTGAGCTCTGGAGGCCTACCGGTTCCGTAGACAATGATATTATGCCGCTTCTGCCATTCTTATGTCAAATCCAGACTCATATTCGGCGGGCGACAAGTACCCCAGCTCCTTCTGAATCCGGGCCCGGTTGTAATACGCCTCGATGTACCTGAAAGCCTGCCTTCTCACGTGGCTCGCGTCTTTCCACAGGTGCAGGTGGATCAGCTCTTTCTTGAACGTCGCGTTCCACGACTCGGCCGCCGCATTGTCGTAGCAGATACCGGTCTTCCCGACCGACGGGATGAGACCGCTCGAGAAGCACAGCTCACGGAACGCCCGTCCCGTGTACTGGCTTCCCCGGTCGGAATGGAAGACAACTTCGCCCCTGCCCGGCCGCCGGCCCTCCACTGCCATCTTCAGCGCGTCAATTACCAGCTCCTCGCGCATGTGATCAGCGACAGCCCAGCCAACGACCTTACGCGAATAGCCGTCGATAACCGTCGCGAGATAAGACCAGCCGGCGAGCGTGAAAATGTAAGTGATATCGCCGTACCACAAGTTATCCCTCGCCGGCGGAACGAACTCCCGGCCGACCAGATCGACGAGCCCGGAGCGGTTCGCCTCGTCCTGCACGGTCGTGACCGTATACGGCCGCGGGTGGACGCAGCGCAGGCCAAGCGCCCGCGCCAGGCGCCGGACCCGCTGCGGCCCGACACGGTGCCCGCGGCGCGCGAGCTCCCGGTGAATGCGGTCGATACCGCACCGGCCCTCATTCGCCACGTGGATTCTCGCGATCAGGCCGCCGAGCCCCTCATCATCCAGGCTCCTTTTCGACGGCACCCGCTTCTTCCACGCGTAATAACCCCCCGGCGTCACGTCCAGCATCTCGCACATGAAAGTGACCGGGAACCGTTCCCCGCGTGGCTTGCGCTCGTTCTCCTCTGCCATATCGGCGATAAAGGCGAACTTTACTGGCTTTCCCGCGCAAACCACGCCGCTGCTTTTTTAGGAAGTCCCGCTCCATCCGGAGCCGCCGGACTTCCTCTTCCAGCGCCTTCAGCCGCGCCCGCTCACCCGTATCGAGCGGCTTGTCATCCGGCTTATCCGCCAGCTCGCCCGACTGCCTCGCCCTGTGCACCCAATTCCCCAAAGTCGCCTCGTTTATGCCCAGGTCCCGGGCAATCTCGGCCACGGGACGGCCGGAGCTTACTACAAGCTCCACGGCTTCGTCCCTATATTCCTGGGTGTACTTCTTGCGCGCCTGTCCCACTTCCGGTTCTCTCCTCGTAGACCATCGTGCCACTTGATGTGGTGTCTACGAAACCGGTAGGGGTCCACTCCGCCCCTCGATCATCATGTCTGGGTTCCGCGTAATTCGGTTCGCCTAGAGTTACGGATCGGGCTCTGGCCTTGGGAAATGGCAGGCTGGCTAGCTGCGGGCCGTGTCTCTAGGCCGCTCACTCACCGGATCGCCGTCCGGTATCCGCTGGGCGCGATCGCCGCGGCGCATCAGTATGTAGAAAGCGGCTTGGCATCGGCAAAACCGTGCTCACCATTCAGGCCGTGTGAGCCATTCAGGCCCGGTGAGCGAAGCCCGCCGCGGCGACGAACTTTCCGGCACCGCGCCCCTCGGCCAGCGTCTGGTGCGCGGCGGGCACGTCGTCCAGCGAGGCCAGCTCGGTCACTGATACGTCGAGCTGCCCGCGCGCGAGCAGGTCCAGCACGTGCCGCAGCGCGCTGGCGGCGCGGTCCGGGTCGGTCGCGGTGAGTCGGCTCATGCTGAAGCCGGCCAGCGCGATGTTGTGGCCGATCAGCGTGCTGAGCGGCGGCAGCGGTCCGGGTTGGCCGCCGCCCGGGTTGCCGAATAGCGCGATGCGCCCGCCCGGGGCGGCCAGCTCGAGGTCCAGGTCGAGCAGGTCGGTGCCGGCGGGATCGAGGATCACGTCCACCTGGCCGCCGGCGGCGGCCAGGACCGACCCGGCGAGCTGGCGGTCGCGCGGGAAGGCGAACTGCCAGCCGCCGCGCAGCGCTCCGGCGGCCTTCTCCGGCCGGCCGACCGTGCCGATCGACACCCGCGCGCCGAAGCGCGGCGCGAGCTGGGCGACCGCGCTGCCGAGGCCGCCGCTGGCCGAGTGCATGAGCAGGCTTTCACCGGGACGGATGCGGGTCACCTCGGCGAGCAGCAGCCAGGCGGCGGAGAACATCAGCGGCGCCGCCGCGGCGGCCGCCAGCGCGACCTCACCGGGAACCGGCACGACGAGCGCGGCGTCGGCGAGCGCGACCTCGGCGAGGCCGCCGCCCCGGGTGAACGCGGCGACCAGGTGCCCGGGCTCCAGGCCGGTGACGCCGGGCCCGGTCTCGAGGACCGTGCCGGCGACCTCGAGACCCGGCACGTACGGCCATGAGGACGCGTAGCCGGGATCGCCGCGGCGGGCCATGACGTCGATGAAGTTGACGCCGGCGTACGCGACACCGATCGCGACCTGTCCGGGTCCTGGCCGCGGCGCGGCCAGGACCCGGACCTCGGTCTTGTCCGGTCCCGGCGAGGGTTCGGCCATTACGACTGCTCGCATCTGTGCTCCCAGTAACGATGTTCGATGTTCGTAGTATATCGAACAATACTACATGAAGTACGATGATTATCGAAAGAGAGGTGTCGGCACCATGACCCGGTCCCAGCGCGGTCACGCGGAACTCACGCACCCGGAGGCCACTGAGCTGGACTTGCTGGATGTGCTGCACGCCCTCGCCGATCCGACCCGCATGACGATCGTGCGGACGCTGCGCGCCGACCCCGAGCGCGCCTGCGGCACCTTCCCCGTGGACGTGGCGCCCTCGACCCTGACCCATCATTTCCGCGTGCTGCGGGAAGCCGGGGTCATCCGCCAGCGCCAGGACGGCAACCGCCGCTGGACCACGCTGCGCGCGGCCGACCTCGAGCACCGGTTCCCCGGTCTGCTCGAGGCCGTGCTGACCAGCTACGAACGCTGAGCTCCGCAAAACGCCCCGGCCAGCCCCGCCCCGCCCCGAGGCACCGCCAGCAGATCCAGTCACGGAAAGCGAGGCCGCAGTCGGCCTGCCGCTCCTTGCCCTGATGGCGGACGGAGAACTTGCTGGCGATCTGGAACAGGGCACCCTTGCCGGCGCTGCCGAGTTCCGCTTTAATCAGCTGGCGGCGCTCCGGGTCTCAGTGAAGGCGGCCGTGATCATGGCGGCGAGTTCCTCCTCGGAGTGCAGGCCGCAGGGTCGCGCAGGTGGGTGTCGCTGCGCATGTCGCCAGGCTCCGGGCCGTGTCGGGCATGGAGCTGCTGCTGCTGTTGCCCGGGCTTCCGGACGCGATGAGGGCGCCGGTGCTGGCCATGTCGGTCGCGTCATCGATGGGCGCGCCAACGTGGATCACCCGGTCGTGCCCGCGTGCCGCTGACGTCAGGGCGGCCGGGTCGGCCAGGTCGCCTGCCGCCGACGGGTAGCCCGTCGCGCTCCCGCCAGGGCGGCGCAGCGCGGTCACCTGGTGCCCGGCGCCGGCGAGTGAGGCGGCGACGCGCGAGCCGATGTAACCGCTGGCCCCGATGACAAGGTGTTCATGGCCGGGGTGGCAGCCCGCCGCCTGGGGCGCCGTCCTCCGTGAGCGCCGCGGACGGCCTGGCCGGGGCGCTGGCCGACTCCCGCCTGCCGCCGGCATCACCGCTCCCCAGCCAGGCCGCAGCTGGCCTGCCGCATCAGCGCGCGAAGAGGCAAGATAGTCACATGACGGGGCCCCAGCCCAGGGGCTGCCGCCCAGCGCGGCCGGGCGGCAGGACCGCCCGGCGGGAAGGAGGAGGCCATGCCCGACCAGATGGACGCGGCGCGGAACGCCTGGCGCGACCAGGCGCACGCCGACGCAACCGACCAGGTCGACCTTCTCACAGCCGTCCTGCGGACCAGGACCGCCGAGGTCGGCGAGCCCCGGGCCCTCGCGAACGTAAAGGACCTCATTTCCGGAGCGGGGGAAGGCGAGCTCAGGGGGCTTTTCACGGCAGCCCTCTGCCAGCTCGCACGCCGGCGAAGCCCCTGACCGCCGCCCGGGCGCGGCGCGCGAGGCGGTAAGCCTCGCCGCCCGGCAAGTGCTTGGCGTTGGCCGGAAAGGATGCCGGCCCGCCGGGAACGGAGATCCGGTCACGCGGCCGCGTGCCTCGCCCGCCCGTATGCCGGCATGATGTCCGGGCTCTGGCTGCGGAGGCGCGCGTGGCTGCGGTCACAGACCGCGCAATGGGGCGGTGGCCAGATGAGGCAGGGGAGGCGTGATGCGGGTGCCGCGAGTGCTCCTCCTGGCGCACGGCTCATGGGCATCGCCCGTGGTCACGAGGCCGTCGTCTGGCCCAGCGGCCGGAAGGGACCTCGGGCCAGGTTCTGCGCCGTCAGCCTGCGGCCCAGGCCCGCCAGGAACCGGCGCGGCTCGGCCGGCAGCACCGACAGGTCCAGCGTGTGCGCGTCCATCCCCGCAGGTACGCCAGCTTCTCCAGCTCGCCCTTCACCGCCGCCGGCGTCGATGAGACCGGCCCGGTCCCCAGCCAGGCCAGCCAGGTACGGCCCAGCAGCGGGTCGGGCACCAGCATCCCGTCCAGCTCATCGCGCAGGAAGCCGGTCAGCATCGGCTCCACCCGCTGCCACGTCTCCTTGCGCGCCCGCTTCCGCGCGGTCGCGACGCGCTCCAGGATGAGCACCACGCCCGGCCGGACAAGGCGGGACGACGACAGGTACTCGCACGCCAGCCGGAACAGCAGCTTCGGCGAGTCGTGCTCCAGCGCCCGCGCGAACAGGAACTTCTCCAGGTCCTTCCACCGCGGCCCGTCGACCTGGCGCCAGCCGAGGTAGGCCGCCACGTCGCGCAGGTGATCAGAGCGGGTCTGCTCGCGGGCACCGTAGCCGCGCAGCTCGCCGACCGGGATGCCCAGCCTCTCCGACAGCCTGGCCACCGCGGCGGCCGGGGCGGAGGGCACGTCTTCCGGGACGAACCCCAGCCATGGCAGGGTGCACAGCTGGACCGCGGCGCCCAGCACGTTCCGCCTGTCCCGGAACCTGCGGACGAACTCCTCATGGGCCGACGTGAGGGCCCTACCTGAGGGAGGCGGTGAACTCTGTCCAGGCGGCGGCGGTGATCGCCAGGGCCCGGCTGTCGCGGTCGGTGCTGTCGCGGACCAGGATGACGCCGTTGCCGCTGGCCGTCTCTACGCAGTCCGCGCCGCCGTTGCTGCTGTAGCTCGACTTGCGCCAGTCCATGATGTCTCGGCCCTTCTGAGAATCGCCCGTGTCTCGCCGGCCGGGCGGGCTTGCGCTCTCACGCTATCGAACATCCGTCGCAGCCACCGAACTGTTTCCTCGTCGGTGTAGACGCTGCCGCTCAGCGCATTCTCGGTTTAGGCGGCGGCGTCGGTGATCATCAGCGAGGCGGTGGCCAGCGGGATGGTCACGGGCGGGACGACCTGCACGACGACGTTGGGTCGTCCGGCCAGCTCGGCCAGGCGGGCGCACTGCGCCGCCATCACAGCGGCCGACCCGATCGCGCGGTAGAGCGAGGCCATGTCCACGAGCAGGGTGACGGCCGGGCCGTATTCGCGGAAGAGCCTCCGCTGCCTGGCCATGCGCCCGTTGAGCCGCGCCTCGATCGCGATCCTTAGCCAGGCCGGCCAGGTGCTCGACTTCACCCGCCCGGTGGGGGTCACGCTGCTCGCCGTCCTGCATGCGATACCGGACTCCGATGACCCGCATGCGATCGTGGCCCGGCTGATGGACGCTGTACCGTCCGGCAGCTACCTCGCCATCTCTCACGCGGGCTCGGATCTCTTCGACCGGGAAGCGCTCGATGGCCTCGAGGAGATTACCGTCCAGATGGTGCGCCTGGAGCCCGCATTCCGCAGCCGCGAGCAGGTGGCGCGGTTCTTCGATGGCACGGACCTCGTGGAGCCCGGGCTGGTGCGCGTCGAGGAATGGCGCTCGGAGTCCTCGGCCGCCACCACGGGCAGGTCGTCCCTGTGGTGGCGGCCGGAAACGCTGATGCCCGCGGCACAGCGTTGCCACCGGTGTGAGATACGGGCTCGGTGGGGGAATCAGCCGCGTCCGTTCCGGATAAAGATTAAACAGCAGCCGGGCGCACGGTCACGTTCGCGGCGCCGCCGCCGCGGATTCCATAAGGAAGCCGCGTAGCTGACCGGCAGCCGTTTGATGCCGTTGAGCCAGCCCGACCGCAGCCGCTCGGGGGCGCCCGCCTGGCGGATGTCCGGCATCGCGTCGGCGATGGCGTTGAAGATCAGCCCGATCTCGAGCTTGGCCAGGCTGGCGCCCAGGCAGTAGTGCGCGCCGAAGCCGCCCAGGCCGAGGTGCGGGTTGGGGTCGCGGCGGATGTCGAACTCCTCCGGGTGGTCGAAGACGTCCTCGTCGAAGTTGCCGGACCGGTAGAACAGGCCGACCCGGTCGCCCTGCTTGATCTGCTGGCCGCCGAGCTCGGTGTCGGCGGTCGCGGTCCGCTGGAACACCGTCACCGGGGTCCCCCACCGGATGATCTCGTCGGCCGCTGTCTCCGGCCGCTCCGACTTGAACAGCTCCCACTGGTCCGGGTGGTCGAAGAACGCCTGCATGCCGTGCGAGATCGCGTTGCGAGTGGTCTCGTTGCCGGCCACCGCGAGCATCAGCACGAAATAGCCGAACTCGTCCGACGACAGCTCCTCGCCGTCGATCGACGCGTTGACCAGCTTGGTGATGATGTCGTCGCGCGGCTCGGCCTTACGGTTCTCGGCCATCTCCATCGCGTAGCTCAGCAGCTCCATCGCCGCCATCGTGCCGGCGTCGGAGAACTCCGGGTCGTCGTAGCCGATCATCTGGTTAGACCACTCGAAGATCTTCTTCCTGTCCTCCTGCGGCACCCCGATCAGCTCCGCGATCGCCTGCAGCGGCAGCTCGCAGGCGACGTCAGCGACGAAGTCTCCGGTCCCCTCGGCCAGCGCGGTGGCCACGATGCGCTCGGCTCGCGCCTGCAGGTTGCCCCGCATGCTCATGATCGACCGGGGGGTGAAGCCGCGGGACACGATCGCGCGGACCTTGGTCTGCTGCGGCGGGTCCATGTTGAGCAGGATCACCCGCTGCATCTCGATCGCGTCCCGCTCGATGCTCTCGTCGAACCGGATGAGCGCGGTGTTCTCCCAGCTGGAGAACACCTCGCTGCGCTTGGAGACGTCGATGATGTCGGCGTGCTTGGTCACCGCCCAGTAGCCCTCGTCGTCGAACCCGGCCGAGCCTCGGCGCTGGGCGTTCCACCAGACCGGCTGCGTCCGGCGCAGCTCGGCGAACTCCTCCGACGGGACCCGGTTGGCGTAGAGGTCCGGATCGGTGAAGTCGAACCCGGGCGGTAGATCCGGTACGGCCACGGCTGCCTCCGGTTGGCTAAAACTGGAACGTGTTCTAATGGATTACAACACATCGGCTACGCCGATGGAACCGATGGACGGAGAGTGGTCGGTGTGGGGACCGCGGTGATCGTCGAGGCCGTGCGCACTCCGGTCGGCAGGCGCGGCGGCGCGCTGTCCGGTCTGCACGCGGCCGAGATCCTCGGCGCCGCGCAGACCGCGCTGCTCGACCGGGCGCGTGTCGAGGGCGACGCGGTCGAGCAGGTCGCGGGTGGCTGCGTGACGCAGGCGGGCGAGCAGTCGAGCAACATCACCAGGACCGCCTGGCTGCACGCGGGGCTGCCGTACCAGACCGGCTGCCTGACCCTCGACGCCCAGTGCGGCTCCGCCCAGCAGGCCGTGCACCTGATCGCGGGCCTGATCGCGGCCGACGCGATCACCGTCGGCGTCGGCTGCGGGGTGGAGGCCATGTCGCGGGTGCCGCTGCGGGCGAACGTCGGCACCGGGGTCGGGTCGCCGCGGCCGGACAGCTGGGACATCGACCTGCCGAATCAGTTCGTCGCGGCCGAGCGGATCGCCGCCCGTCGCGGGCTGTCCCGCGAGCAGATCGACGCGTTCGGCCTGCGCTCGCAGCGGCTGGCCGGGGCCGCCTGGGCGGCCGGGCACTTCGACCGCGAGGTGATTTCCGTAAAGGCGGCCGACGCGACGATCGACCGGGACGGCGGCCTGCGCGAAACCAGCCTCGACGGGCTGGCGCGACTCAAGCCGGTGCTCGACGACGGCCTGCACACGGCGGGCACGTCGTCCCAGATCTCCGACGGCGCGGCCGCGGTGCTGCTGGTCGAGGCCGACCGGGCGAAGTCGCTCGGGCTGCGGCCGCGAGCGCGGATCGTCGCGCAGTGCCTGATCGGCGCGGAACCGTACTTCCACCTCGACGGCCCGGTTGACGCGACCCGGCGGGTGCTGGCCGCCAGCCGGATGACGCTCGCGGACATCGACCTGTTCGAGGTCAACGAGGCGTTCGCGTCGGTCGTGCTGTCCTGGCTGCAGGTGCTGTCGCCGGACGAGGAACGGGTCAACGTCAACGGCGGGGCGATCGCGCTCGGCCACCCGGTCGGCGCCACCGGCGCCCGGCTGATCACCACCGCGCTGCACGAGCTCGAGCGGCGCGACGCGAGCACCGCGCTGATCACGATGTGCGCGGGCGGCGCGATGTCGACCGCCACGATCATCGAGCGGCTCTGAGCGCCTAGCGACGCCTGAGGTCGAGGAGCCACACCAGGCCGGCCGCGGCGACGAAGACCGCTCCGAGCATGCTGACGCCGCTCCAGCCCCAGCGCTGGTCGATGATCCCGGTCAGGGCCGACGCCACTGCTCCGCCGACGAAGACGGTGGTCATGTACACGGAGTTGATCCTGGCGCGGGCCTCGGGGCGCAGCGCGTAGATGTCGCGCACGCTGAGCACGTTGTTCGACTGCACCGCGAAGTCGAGCAGGACGGCCGCGACCGCGAGCAGGATGAGGCTAGCGGAGCCGAGGCCGGCCAGGATCAGGGCGCCGACGCCGAGCACGGCGGCCGCCCCTCGGACGGGACGGCTGTAGCCCCGGTCGCCCAGCCGCCCGGCGACGGGCGCGGCCATCGCCCCGGCCGCGCCGACGAGGGCGAACAGGGCGATCCCGGCCTGGCTGAGGTGGTGCTGACTGGTCAGCTCGAGCGCGATGGCGGTCCAGAACGCGGTGAAAGCGCCGAACATCAGCGCCTGAGCGGCGGCGCGGCGTCGCAGCAGCGGCTCGGCTCGGGCCACCGCCAGGGTGGACCTCACCAGCTGGGGGTAGCTGGCCGAGTGCGCGGGCTGCCGCCGCGGCAGCAGCCGGGCGAGCGCGAAGGCGACGATGACCATCAAGACGGCGGAGATCAGGTAGATGCCCCGCCAGCCCCAGGCCACTGCGACCAGGCTGGACGCCGTCCGGGCGAGCATGATGCCGAGCAGCAGGCCGCTGGTGACCTGTCCGACGTACTTGCCGTGGCTCCCGGCCGGCGCGAGGTGCGCCGCCAGCGGGATCAGCACCTGGGCCACGACCGACGTCACCCCGATGAACGCGGCCGCGACGAGGAACGCGCCGAAGTTGGGTGCCACCGCCGCCGCAAGGAGCGCTACCGCGGTCACGGCGAGCGTCCGCGAGGCCAGCTTGCGGTTCTCCAGCAGGTCGCCGAGCGGCGTCAGCAGAGCCAGGCCTGCCGCGTAGCCCACCTGGGTGACCGTGACGACCAGCGCGGCCGACCCGGACGAGATGCCGAACGAGGCGCGGATAAGGCCCAGCAGCGGCTGGGCGTAGTACAGGTTGGCGACGCTCGCCCCGCACGCGATGGCCAGCAGCAGGATCACCAGGCGCAGGCTGCGCCCTTCGAGCCGCCGGCTACCGCTGCCCACGTCGCTGGTCCCAGCGCGGGTACCCGTCTGAGTCATCTGAACTCCACTCAACAAGTAAACGTTGCGTTTACTGTGAATCATCGATCCATGGGATAAATTCCCAGCGTCGCTGGTTGGTCTGTGAAGCAGTGAGAGCATGCCGGTATACGATGTGTCTACCTATGATCAGGGGGCGGGAGAGGTGCAGCAGGCAGCAGGCGATGAAGGCCAGAGGACCCGTTCCCCGCGCACCGAGCAGGTGCGGGACCGGGTTCTGGAGGCGGCCGGGCAGCTGGTGCTCGAGGGCGGCCTCGGCGCGGCGACCATGGAGGCCATCGCCGCCCGGGCCGGAGTCAGCAAGCGCACGCTCTACAAGTACTGGCCGTCACGCGGCGCCGTGGCGCTCGAGGGCTTCATGCGGCGCGCCGCCACCTCCTGGAGCCTGCCCGAGAACGCCACCGCCGCCGAATCGCTCGAGGCGCACGTCGTGGCCGCGGTGAACCTGTTCACCGCGACGCAGGCCGGCGCGCTCATGCGCTCGCTGATCGCCGACGCCCAATCGCACGACGAGATCGCCCGGGCACTGCGCGACCAGTGGCTCCGGCCCCGCCGCGCGGTGTCGGCCGACATCATCAGGAAGGGGATGGCCGACGGCGAGTTTCGCCCCGACCTCGACGTCGAAGTCGTCCTCGACCTGCTGTTCGCCCCGATCTACTACCGCCTGCTGCTCGGGCACCAGGATCTCGACCCGCAGTTCGGAGTCACCCTCGTCCGCCAGGTGGTGGACGGCCTGCGCTAACCGGCCCGGTGGTGGCCGTCTGATCGGAGAGATGGATCGTCGCCTTCCGGCCGGCCGGCCGCGTTTGTGTCACAATGAAATGTCG
>Ga0302326_10009548_pt1 | contig 21156 bp, 12 predicted proteins | sample Palsa_T0_3_FD_202264 | JGI IMG/M metagenome (GOLD analysis project Ga0302326, IMG submission 202264) | Peat permafrost microbial communities from Stordalen Mire near Abisko, Sweden - Palsa_T0_3 | ecosystem: Environmental > Terrestrial > Soil > Palsa > Peat permafrost | place: Sweden: Abisko... | reverse complement strand
GCAACACCCAGGCCGTTGTCCTGATACTCGAGCACCACGAAGCGCCCGTGCCTCGAGGCGGTGAAGCGCACGCTGACGGGAGTGACCCGGGAGTGGCGCACGGAGTTCTCGACCAGGTTGCGCAGGATCAACTGCAGAGCCGCGGCATCGGCCTGCACCGGCGGCAGGTCGGCATCCAGATGCGCGCGCAGATCGAGACGCTCGCCGTACGCGCCGCCGATGTCATGGATCGAATGGGCGAGCCAGGGGTGCAACGGAATCTCCTGGTCGGACAGAGAACCGCCGCCCTCGATGCGCGCCAGCTCGAGCGTCTTCTCGATCTGCGATTCCAGGCGGTGCGAATCCTCCAGCAGCCGTCGCGCCAGCGCTGCGCGCTGCTCGCCCTCGGCGATGGCTTCGGCCTGCAGCCGTATGCTGGTCAGCGGCGTGCGTAGCTCGTGAGTCACCGAGGCGAAGAACGCCTGCATGCTGCGAGCGCGCCGCTGTTCGCGCCAGTACAGCCAGGCGAGCAGCAGCGATACCGCCAGCAACAGCGCCAGAAAGGTGCTCGACTCGCCGACCAGCATCAGTCGCGTGCGCGACCACTGCGCCGCTCCCAGATCGGGTGTCGCCCCGTTCAAGGCCTCGAGCGCCGCGATGCGCCGCGCCTGGCGCTCGATCACCGTCGCCCACCACACCACCAGGACCAGCTGCAGCCCCAGCCACAGCAGCGCAGCGCCCGCGATCAGCGCCGTGCGCCGGATCGGCACGATGCTCAGTCCGCCCTGTCCTGCACTGCGAATCAAACGCCCAGCCATTGGCGCCAGTGCGCCGGTTGCGGGAACACCCGCAGATTCTGCACCCCGGCGCGGCGCAGGTGTTCATAGGTCTTGCCCGGACCGCAGGCGTGCTGCGCCCCGGGACCGACGGCAGCGCGCCAGCGTTCGAACTGCGCGCCGCTGAACCAATAAACGTGGGTGGCATCGGCCGGCGGCGCCCCGGCCGCGTCGTCCGCCGCGATGCGCTGTGCGTGGCGATAGGTCGCGATCACATTGCCGGCGCCCCAGCCGGCGGCGGCCCAGCCGGTGGCGGCATCGGCATGCGTGAGCACCGTCCATTGATCGCGCTCCGGCAGCTGCAACAGCGGCGCGGCCAGCAGCGGCTCGAGCGCGGCAAAGCCCAGGCCTTCACCGCAGCCTTCCACCCACACGCCGCGTTCGGCCAGGGCCTGCCAGGTGTCGGTGCCGGGGACCCAGACATGAGCGGCGGAGTTGATTTGAGGGGAATCGCCCTCGGGCAGCGCCCGGCGATGGGTGACGAACAGGGCCGCGGCCGTCCTGAGCTGCTCGGCGCAGCGCGCACTGCCCTCATCGATCGATTCGACCCCCGGGCGGGCGGCCCGGCTGCCGTCCCAGGCTTTGACCGTCCGCCCCGGCGGCTCGAGCGGCGTCCCGGGCGTCCATCGCGGGTGCCGCACACCGGCCTCGGGCGGCGCGTCCGGCTCGCCGCCATCGCGCACGTACAGCAGCGCGCCGAGGCCGGGCAGCTCGATCTGCGTGGCGCCGAAGCGCTGATGACAGCCGCCACCGCGTTGTGCGAGCAGCGCGCGCTCCACCGCGACCGCGGCGCGGGTCGGCGCATGATCGATGGCGCGCAGGCACGCCGCGGTTGCGGCATCGTCCTGGCGGCACTCGAGCGCCAGCGCGCCCTGCGCCGGCGCGGCCGGGCAGTCCGAGAGCGGCAACACCATGCGCGGCAGCCCCGAGAGCAGCCTACGCAGCAGCACCCGCCCGGCGTCATCGGCCCAGAGCCGGGCAAGGCCAGCGAAGGCGAGCACAACGCCGTCCAGATGCCGCGTGGACCCGCGCGGCTCGCGCAGGCGGGCCACGCGCGAGTCAACATTGCCGCGCAGATCCACCAGGCGCACGCGCCCGAGCGAGCGGCGGTCCGCGGCGCGGCGCGGCAGCACGCGCTGCAGGAATTCGGGCACGAAACTGGCGCGACGCGGCGAGGAGCTGCCGATGAGCAGCTCGTGACCGGCTGCCAGCCGCTCCGGTACGTCGGCGGCGAACAGCGCAATGTCGTGCGGCAATTCGCGCCTGGGCACCGCGGCGAGCAGCAGGTGCGCGGAGCGCTCGAGGCTCAGATCCTTATAGGAGTGGACCGTGAAATCGATCTGGCCGGCGAGCAGCGCGGCGTCCAGTTCATCGGTAAAGAATTCCTTGCCCTCGACGCTCGATAACGGCGCATCGAGGATGCGGTCGCCGCGGGTTTCGATGCCGACCAGCTCGACCGTGAGGCCCGGGTGCAGCTGTTCGAGTTGGCGCGCCACGGCCGCGCTTTGTGCACGTGCGAGCGCGGAGCGGCGCGTGCCGAGCTTCAATGCCGGCGGCGCCATGGCTCAAAGATTATCGAAGGCGGCGAGATCTTCCCAGCTGTGTGGGTGCGAGGAGCTCGCGCCGAGCGAGCGCAGCAGGGCTTTCTCCGAACAGGCGCGGTGCGCGCGCTCGAACTGACGCCGCCGCAGCTCCGACTGCGCCTGGAGCATGTCGAACAGGGCCCCGAGGCTCACAAGCTGCGGCAGCTCCTTCCAGGGTGCGGCGACTTCCGCGCCCAGGCCCAGATGAACCAGCCGGCCACCGCGCCCGGCACGCTCGCGCCACGCGGCGACGCGCGGCGCGTCCCGCGGCGCATCGCTCGGGATACAGACGATGATGTTGTGCGCGCCGCGCCAGGCCGCGAGCTCCGCCTCACGATCGGCCTCGATGACACGTACCGGGCGCGCCGGATCGCGCTTGGCCAGTTCGCGCGCCAACTCGTGCGCGCGTTCCGTGGTGCGGTTCCAGAGCCATAATTCGGCCCCTGCGAGCCAGGGCGCGACCGATTGCGCGAGCTGGCCCGCGCCCACCAGCAGTGTCGGGCCCTCGTTGGCCTCATCGCCCAGCAGCCGGCGTACCTGCGAGCCGTAAGAGGCGCTGCCCAGATTGCCCAGATACTGTGCGCGCACCGCCTTGGCATCCTGGAACAGCAGCTGCACCCACGGGGATAGCTGGCGCGCCAGCGGCGAGCCGCGCTCGCAGAACTCGCGCCAGGCCTGCTTGATCTGGCCGAAAATCTCGGTCTCGGCGACCAGTTTGCTCTCCAGCCCAGCGGCAAAACGCAGCAGAAACGCATAAGCGTCCGCACCCTGGAAGCTCTCGAGCGCACCGTCGGCCGGAAACTGCTGCCGCGCACGCTCCAGGGACCCGGTGCCCCCGACCACCGCGACGCGCCGCTGGCAGGTATCGACCGGGAAGCAATCTGGGTCAGACTGAGCCGCGGGCGCACTGGCACCAGCGACACGAGCGCCGCGCCAGTGCAGGACGTTGATTTCGCGTAACTCCACGCTCGGCAGGCTAGCGCCGCCGGAGCCCAATTTGTCATGACCGTGTCATCGCCGGCGCCAAAAACGCTGACCGAAACGAGTACTGTGATCGGGTCAGGGCCTGCCGAAGCCGGATCGACGGCGGGGCGGTGGCGCAATGCCGCAGGGCGGGGGCGGCGGGGCGATCCGAGGATCGAATCAGCCCAGGAGGGCGCGGACCTGGTGCGTCGCGCCGTCATCGACCAGCGGCACCAGCGCCGGCTGCGGGCTCAGCGCGTGGCCGTCGAGCTGCAGGCTCGCGATGCGCCGATTGGCCCCGGCCGTGCCCACGACCGAAATCTCATAGCGCGCGCTGCGGTAGCGCAAGCTGATTTCGAATCCCTGCCACTCCCGCGGCACGCACGGATCGAGCAGCAGGCTGGCGCCGCGGATGCGGCAACCGAGCAGCCATTCGATGCCGGCGCGGTACAACCACGCCGCCGAGCCGGTGTACCAGGTCCAGCCGCCGCGCCCGACATGCGGTGGCTCGGAGTACACGTCGGCGGCCACCACGTACGGCTCGACTTTGTAGCGCAGGGCATCGGCGTGGGTGCGCGCGTGGTTGATCGGATTGAGGATCGAATACAGCTCGGCGGCCTTGTCCGCATTGCCCTGCAACGCGAACGCGATGACCGACCAGATGGCCGCATGCGTGTACTGGCCGCCGTTCTCGCGCACGCCGGGCGGGTAACCCTTGATGTAGCCCGGGTCGGCCGCCGAGTGATCGAATGGCGGGGTGAACAGCAGCACCAGGCCGGCGTCGCGACGCACCAGGTTCTGATCCACCGCGGCCATGGCGCGCCGCGCGCGCTCCGGATCGGCCGCCCCTGAGATCACGCCCCACGACTGCGCGATCGAATCGATGCGGCACTCGCTGCTCGCCGCCGAGCCCAACGCCGCGCCATCATCGTAATAGCCGCGCCGATACCATTCGCCGTCCCAGCCGTCGCGCTCCAGCGCCTGCTGCAGGGCCAGCGCGTGCGCCTGCCAGCTCGCCGCGCGCGCGCCCTCGCCGCGCGCCTGCGCCAGCGGCACAAACCGGGTCAGCGCATCATGCAGGAACCATGCGAGCCAGGTGCTCTCGCCGCGACCCGCGGCGCCGACGCGGTTCATGCCGTCGTTCCAGTCCCCGGTGCCGATCAGCGGCAGGCCGTGTGCGCCGACCAGCAGGCTTTGCTCGAGTGCGAGCGCGCAGTGCTCATACAGTGGGGCGATCGCGTCTGCCGGCGTCGGGTCGAAAAAGCGGTCCGATTCATCTGCGCGCAGCACCGGGCCGTCCAGAAACGGCACGCGCTCGTCGAGAATCGCCAGATCGCCGGTCACCTCGAGATAGTGAGCCACGCAGTAACACAGCCAGGCACGGTCGTCGGAGACGCGCGAGCGCACCCCGCGGCCGCTCTGGGGCAGCCACCAGTGCTGCACGTCGCCTTCGACGAATTGCCGGCCGGCGGCGCGCAGCAGGTGCGCACGCGTGAGCGCCGGCTGTGCTACCACCAGCGCCATGGTGTCCTGCAGCTGATCGCGAAAGCCATAGGCGCCGCTCGCCTGGTAGAACGCGCTGCGCGCCCACACGCGGCAGGCGATGGTCTGATACAGCAGCCAGCCGTTGAGCATGAGGTCGAGCGCCCGATCCGGGGTCTTCACGACCACCGTCTCGAGCACGGCGCGCCAGTGTGCCTGTACCGCATCCAGACTCGCCTGCAGATCGGCGGTGCGCCAGCGCGCGATCAGCGCCTGTGCCTCGAGCACGCTGGCACTCTCGCCCAGCAGGCACACGATCTCCAGAGTCGCGCCCGCAGGCAGTTCGAACGCGGCCTGCAGCGCGCTGCATGGATCGAGGCCGCCGCCCACGCGGCCGGACAGCGCTGCCGTCGCGGCCAATGCCGCCGGCCGCACGATGCTGCCATTGCGGCCGAGGAATTCGCGGCGATCCCCGGTCCATGAGCTCTGCCGCCCGCCAAGGTCCACGAACGCGATCGGGACGGCGGCGCCGCTCCACAGATTGCGGGCGAACATGGCGCCGGTCTCGGCATCGATGTCGGTGGTAATGAACGGCGCGGCAGCGCTGCGGGACGCGCCCAGCACCCATTCCACGTAGGCCGTCACGGACAGACGCCGCGTGCGCCTGGACAGGTTGCGGATCTTGAGTCGGGATACTTTGATCGGGCTGGCGAGCGGCACGAACTGCAGCAGCTCGAGCGCAATGCCGCGCTCGGTGTGCTCGAACTGGCTGTAGCCCTGCCCATGTCGGGCCACGTAGGTGGCCCGGGGGTGGCGGATCGGAGATGCCGTCGGGCCCCAGATCTCGCCCGAATGCTCATCGCGCAGATAGATGACTTCACCGGGGCGGTCGGCGGTGGGATCGTTCGACCAGGGCGTGAGCTGATGGTCACGACTATTGCCCGCCCAGCTGTAGCCGGCACCCTCGGCCGAGACCTGGAAGCCAAAGTCGGCATTGGCAATGACGTTGATCCAGGGCGCCGGCGTGCACTGCCCGTCCCGCAGGATTGTGACGTACTCGCGCCCACCGGCGCCGAAGCCGCCAAAGCCGTTGAAGAATTCCAATGCGGGCATGACCGGCGGGGCTTCGGGCGCCACACGCGCCGGCGCGCCGCCCGCCGGGGGCGCCAGACGTTGGGTGTTCTTTTCGAGCTGTTCGAGCTGCTCCACCAGGCTGCCGCGCCGGCTGAGCAGCACCGCACGGGCCGCGGCCAGCAGCGTCTCGCGCGTGGCGCTCGATATGATGTCGCCGCGCAGTACGAATACGTCGCCCTGGGCGGCCGCACCGGGGATTCGGGGCCGCGACAGGCGTGTGCGGATCAGCACCTCGAGCGCGGCCTGCAGATCCTGCGTATAGGAGGGTGCTCGTTCGTTCAGAATCACCAGATCGACATTGAGCTGCTTCAGGCGCCAGTACTCGAATGCGCGCAGCAGCTGGCGCACGAAGTCCAGATCGTCGGTGTCATCGATGCGCACCAGGACGATCGGCAGATCGCCGGAGATGCCGTGCGCCCAGAGCGCCGCCGCGCCGCCGATCATGCGGCGCAGCACCTCGGACGAGGGTCGCAGCGTCCGATCGCTATAGAGTATGTAACCGGCGAGCAGCTGAAACAGGTTGGCCTCATCGGCCGTCACACCGAGGTGGTGCAGCTCGACCTGCGCCTGCGTCCACGCCAGCGTGGTCGCCCGCTCGAACGCCGCCGTGTCGTGATGCTTGTCGGCCAGATCCAGCACCGCAGCGCGCGATGGCGCGATCAGCGTCCAGAAGGCCATGCGGGCCGTGGCGCCCGGGGCGACCTGCACGCAGCGGCGCAGGCTGAAGATCGGATCGAGCACGGTGCCGACGGTGCCGGACAGGGCCTGCTCATCGGTGACGGCGAGCGCGGCGCGCAGTTCGTGCGCGCGTCCCAGGAAGCGCGCGCGGTCGGTCTCGAATTGCAGCTCACCGACGGATTCGCCTTCGAGCACCGCCAGATGCGCCGCCCAGACTTCAGGTTCCGAGGCTGAGCGTCGGCGCCGGGTCGCCAGGATGACGCCGGGATCGGCGACGAATTCGGTTTGCACGAACAACTTGGAGAAAGCCGGATGTGCGTCGTCGGCCGCGGGCGGTGCCAGGACCAGCTCGGCATAGGATGTCAGCTCGATCTGCCGCACCAGATTGCCGCTATTGGACACGGACACGCGGCGAACCTCGGCGTCGCTCTCAGCCGAGACGTACACCTCCAGCACCGTCGTGATATCGCCATCGCGCCGCACGTAGCGGACGTGATCCTCGTTGAACGTGACGACATAGCTGCTCGGCTCGATGCACATGGGCTGATAGCCCGCCGACCACAGGTGGCCGCTATCCATGTCGCGCAGCAGGATGTAGGAACCCCAGGCGTCGCAGGTCACATCCTCCCGCCAGCGCGTGACCGCGAGGTCGCGCCAGCGGCTGTATCCCGAGCCCGCCCCCGTGAGCATCACGGCGTAGCGGCCATTGGACAGTAGCCGCGTACGCGGCGTGGCATCGTGCGGCGAGTTGATGCTGCGCGATATTACCGGGATCACTTCATCGCGCGTCGCGACGGCCCGGGTCTCGGCGGCTCTTACATGGGCCACCGCCACGTCGCGCGGCGTTCGCTCCTGCAGCAGCAGCTCGGTGGCCTGCACGCGCGCTTCGCTGTGGAAGCGGGCGCGCATCACGCCGTGCAGCAGCGTGTTGGCGAGGGCGACGATCGTCATGCCCTGATGGTGCGCCATGTAGGCGCGTACGATCGCGACGCTGCGGCCCGCGGGCAGGCGCCGCGGGGTATAGTCCAGGGCTTCATAGAAACCGTAGCGACCCAGGGCGCCGATGCCGGCCAGGCGCGCGAAGTTGCGTGCCGCTGCCGCCGGCTCGACCATGGCCGCGAGCGCGGTTGCGTAAGGCGCGACCACCGTGCTCTCGCCCAGGCCGCGCTTCAGTCCCAGGCCAGGCACGCCGAAGCTCGAGTACTGATAGGTCAGATCCAGATCACGCGCGTTATAGGCCGACTCGGAGATGCCCCACGGGATCCGCAGCTCACGAGCGTAGGTCTGCTGTCGCCAGACCACCAGGCGACTGGTCTGCTCGAGCAGGCTGCCGGCCGGCGCGCGCATGACCAGCGAGGGCATCAGGTACTCGAACATCGAACCGGACCAGGAAACCAGCGCGGCACCGCAGTGAATCGGTGTCACGGCACGTCCGAGCCGGAACCAGTGGCGCGCGGGCAGATCACCGTTCGCGATGGCCACGAAGCTCGCCAGCCGGGCTTCGGAAGCCAGCAAGTCGTAGCAACTCGGGTCCAGACTGCCCTCCGCGACGCGATAGCCGATCGAGAGCAGCTGGCGCTCCGGATCGAACAGAAAGTCGAAGCGCATCGCGCTCGCCATGCCCAGGGACTGCTGTGCAATGGCCGCCAGGCGCTGCTCGATCGTCGGGGCCGACTGTGTCGCTGGCGCGCACAGATCGCGCCGGTGGCTCGCGACCGATGAGTGCAGAACCTGAGCCCACGCCGCCATTTCCGAGCTGACCGTGTCCGAGCGCTCCAATGCCAGGGCGGCAGCATCGGCAGCCGCGCTGGCGCTGAGCGCTGCCAGCGCATCCAGGCTCGCGGCGAGCTGCACCGGGGTTGCCGGTGATGCCTGCAGCGACGCCTCGATGGCACCGAGGGCGCGCTCGAGCTCCAATTGTCTGTCGCCAGGTGCAGCGCCATCGTCCACCAGCTCTGCCATGGATTGGCGGACCAGCGCCAGCGCGTCCTCCAGCCCGGCATACAGCCTCGCGCCCGCGGCCTGCTGCCCGATCAGCTGGCTGCAGCCGTTGGCCAGGGCGATCAGGTGGGCGGCCAGATTGCCGCTATCGACCGAGGAGATGTACTTCGGGTCGAGCGGGCGCAGGTCCTGCGTGTCGTACCAGTTGTAGAGATGACCTTTGAAATGCTCGAGCCCTTCGATCTGCTTGAGCGTGCCTTCCAGACGCTCGACCATGTCGAGCACGCCGATCCAGCCGAAGTCCCGGGCATTGAGGATCGAGAGCAGGTACAAGCCGAGATTGGTCGGCGAGGTGCGGTGGGCCAGCACCGGGCGTGGATCCTCCTGGAAGTTGTCCGGTGGCAGCAGGTGATCCGCGGCAGTGACGAAGGTATCGAAATAGCTCCACGCGCGCCGTGCGATCAGCCGCAACGCGAGGGTGTCGCGCGCACTCAGGTGCAACGAGCCAGCCGCCGCTGGCGAGCGGCTCACCCAGCGCGCAACGACGGGCGAGAGAATCCACAGCAGCGCGAACGGCACAGCCAGCGCGGCTCGCGCATCGCCGGCAGCGGCGAGCACGATGACGGCGACGCCGATCGCCACCGCGCCGGCCATCTGCCGATAGAATCCAAACAGACCGAGTCGCGGACTGATTTGTGCCTGCGCCGCCGTGATCCACTCGAGCAGCAGCCGATGGCTGAAGGAGAGGCGATACAGCGTGCGCGCGATCGCATCGCCCATGAGCCACGCCTGATGGGCGAGAAACACCACCAGCAGTACCAATTGCGATACGGCGCGGCGCAGGTCCGCGACCAGCGAACGCACATGCGCGCGCTTGGATATGCCGCTGCGCCTTGGAAGGACCCCGGCCAGCACCGGAGGCAGGGCCGGAATGGCGAGCGCGGCGATGATGAACGCGCTCCAGATCGCGGCCGAACGCAGCGGCAGGCTCCAGCCGACGATGAGCGAGAGCACGCAGGCAGGTGCCAGCAGCGTTCGGCGCAGATTGTCGAGCATCTTCCACCGACCGATCAGCGGAATGCCACTGCGCTTGCGAGCGCCGCGGGCGTCGCCGCGACCGAACAGCCACGGCAGCAACTGCCAGTCGCCGCGCGCCCACCGATGCGCCCGCGCCGCCGCCACGTCGTAGCGCGATGGATAATCCTCGACCACCTCGACGTCCGAGACCAGGCCCGCCCGCGCCAGCATGCCTTCCAGCAGGTCGTGGCTGAGCAGAACGCCGTCGGGGATACGGCCCGCCAGCGCGGCGTCGAAGGCATCAATGTCATAGATGCCCTTGCCGACGTAGGAGCCCTCGCCGCACAGGTCCTGGTAGACATCGGAAACGGCGGAGGAATACGGATCGATGCCTCCCGCGCCTGAGAACAAGCGCTGAAACACCGATCCTTCGCGGCCCACGGGCAGCGACGCCGCGACGCGCGGCTGCAATATCGCGTATCCCTCCACCACCCGTCCGCGCGCGGCATCGAATCGCGGGCGATTGAGCGGGTGCGCCATTTTTCCGACCAGCCGGCGCACCGCATCTCGCGGCAGCCTGGTGTCGGCATCGAGCGTGATGATGTAACGCACGCCGGCGGGAAAAGCCGGCGGCCCGCCGCCGCTCGCCACAAAGCTGGTATCGCTCGCCCCGCGCAGCAGGCGATTCAATTCGTGCAGCTTGCCGCGTTTGCGCTCCCACCCCATCCACTGCCCGTCGATCGCATTCCACAGGCGGCGGCGATGAAACAGCAGGAAGCGCTCACCCGCCGCGGCCGGTCCATAGCGCAGGTTCAGCTGTGCGATGCCCGCGACCGCCGCCGCCAGCAGCGCAGCGTCACCGGGAAGGCTCTCCGCGGCGGCGTCGGTCCAATCCGACAGCAAAGCGAAGCACAGGTCGCCGTCGGGGCTCGCCAGATGATGCGTCTCGAGGCGCTCGAGATGCTCGGTGAGCATTGCCTGCGTCGTCAGCAACGTCGGCACGACCACCATCGTGCGAAGTTGCTCCGGGATGCCCTCGCGCAGCTCAAGCGCGGGCAGGATCTGGGCGCCAAAGCGGCTCGTGACGCTGCTGTTCACCAGCGCCATGGCTGCATCGAACGCCGGCGCGAAGCCGAGGATCGCGAGCAGCAGCAGTGACCAGTCGGGGGCCCCGGCATGCGACAACGCCAGCAGCGGCAGCCCCAGGAGGATGGCGGCGAGACCGGTGAGGCCCGCGATGTAGCCGCGAATGCCAGCCCAGGCGCCGATGCGCCCGATCCAGTTGCGCATCCGCGGCCGAAAGCCGAGCGCAGCCTCAAAGGCTGCGCGGCCGCCGGCGAACAGCAGATAGCCCGGATCGCGCTCGCGCGCGCTGGCGCCGCGGTTGGCGTCGCACACCGCACGTCGCGCAATCTCGGGTTCGCTGTGCTTGGAACCGCGCGCCAGCTGCTCGATCGCGCGGCGATAGCGGTCACGCGTCGGGAAGTCCATCTGCGCGAAGTCGCTGCCCGCTCTGAGCACCGCGTCGACCAGGCTGACGCTCTCGAACCAGCCCGCCCAATCGATGGCGGAGATGGAGCGCATGCTCGTGATCACATTGCGCACGGTGACATTGGAGGCCGCCTGGCGCTGATGCTCATCGCGCACGATCGCGTCGGCGGTTGTGCCTTGCGCGGCCAGCCGGCCTTCCAGCCAGGTGATGGCCGGCGTGATTCTCGGGTCCTGATCGCGCAGCCGATGCAGCAGCTGGACCGCGAAGGTAGTCGACAGCGGTTCGCGGTCCCAGTCGCGCAGCACCGCCGCCAGCGGCTCGACTGCGGGTACATTGATGCCGAGCAGCCGGTCGGCCAGCCCGTCGGCCTGCTGGCGAGCGGCTCGCCGGTGCGCGATGCGCTCGGCGGCACGTCGCAGGTTCTCCACCAGCACGATCCGCAGCGTGATCGCTACGGCCCAGAGCTCGCCGATCTCAAGCGGCTGCACGCGCTGGTAGGCGCGCACGAACCGGCACAGCAGCGGCGCGTCAAAGCGGCTGTCGGTATGGGCGACGAAGGCCCAGGCTATGCCGAACACGCGTGGGTAGCCGGCCAGCGGACCTTCGGCGAGCTTCGGCAGCTGTCGATAATAGCCCGGCGGCAGATCTTCACCGATCTGCCGTATCTGCTGTTCGACCACATGGTAGTTGTCGACCAGCCACTCGGCAGCGGGAGTGATCGCGCGGCCCTCGGCAATGGCCCTGGCAATAGCGCGATGCGCCGCGAGCAGAACCCGGCTGTTGTCGCGCAGGCGCGGGGCGAGCGCACGGGTGCCGAGGGTTCGATGGCTGACCGATTGCGCGGCCGCAAGGCTCTCGCCGTGCTGCTCGAGCCGCTCGGCGCTGAACAGCTCAGCTCGAATCAGCTCGGCGGAGTCCCAGCCTGAAAGCTTCGCTGCACGCCGGATGCGGTGCAGAATTGATGGCGCCAAGTCCTCAATCGCAACGGCAGAGCCGGCAATAGTCTCGCTATTGAGCACGCCGAGGCCGACCGGCACGCAAGGGTCTAAGCGCGATCATGGCTGAGCGCGGTATTGACCGTGGTCTGTGGAACATCGTCGCCACGCAGCTTGCCCCACAGCTGCTTCAGCCGATCGAGAAAGCGCTGCCAGCCCGGTTCGATCGAATTCTTGGCCATGATCGGTCTTCTCCATCCGCGCCAACCGACCGCCCCATTCCCATGGAGCGGTCGGCATGCGAACGAACAGTCGGGTCGGCGGCGCTTAACGCAGCGCGACCGGCGGATTGTCGATGATCACCTCGACGCGACGATTCTGCTGGCGTCCCGACGCCGAGTCGTTGCCGGCGATCGGATTGCTCAGGCCCTTGCCCGTGGACGTGAGTCGCATCGAACTGATGCCCTGTCCGGTCAGATACGACTTGACCGAGTCGGAACGCCGCTGCGACAAAGCCATGTTGTATTCATCGCCACCGATATTATCAGTATAGCCTTCGATCACGACGGTACGGTTCGGGTAGTTGTTGAGGAAGAGGACCAGCCGGTCAAGATTATTGGTCGCGCCGACCTTCAGGTCGGCCCTGCCGGTGGCGAACAACACATCGCCGAGCGTCAGCACCGCGCCGCGATCCGTCATCTTGGCGTGCATCTCATCCAGCTGTCGCTGCATCTCCGCGTTCTGCTGTGCGGCCTGTTGCGCGGCCTGTTGCGCGGCGTTGGCACTCTGTTGCGCGGCCAGTTGCGCGGCAGCGTCGGCGGACTGTTGCGCGGCCAGTACCGCGGCCTGTTGCGCAGCATCGGCGGCGGCCAGGCGGGTTATCTCGGCCTGGCTCTTCTGATCCGCAATCTCAACGCGGGCGCTCGCAAGCTTGCTGTTTGCGAGGTCCGCCTCGCGGGTGCGCTCATCCAAACGCGCCTTCTCGCTCTGCTGGGCGAAGCCCGCTCGCTGATCCACGGCCAGCGCCGTCTCGGCCTGCGCCACGGCGATGTCTACCTTGCGATCGGCCATGTAAACGTTGTACTTGCCGATCTCCACATCGCTCTGCGGTTGCTCGGCAACGCGCACCGCCATCTCTGCGTCTTTCATCGAGACCGGCGCGCGCGTTGCCAGGTTCGGATTGGACTGCAGCTGAGTCAGTCTGGCGCGGGCGGCGTCGGCGCCGTCCGGTCTGACCGGGGCAGTCGCGCAGGCCACCAGCAGCAGCGAGGCCACGGCCGCCGCTATGAGCGTCCTGCCTGGCATGGGCACCTTGTAGGCTGATGTGTTCACGGCTGGTCTCCTGACTTGCGCTGCATTTCTTCGATCAGAGTGCGGTTGCTGTGCTTCATCTCGTCATTGACGGCAACGGCTTTCGCCAGCTCCGCCTTGGAGAACGCGAGCTGCGCATCGACTCGCGACTCTTCCGCCAGGCGCTGCGCGGCAGGCATCATCTTCTGATCCACGGCGCTGTTGGCGGCGGCGAGGCGCTCGCGCGCATCGCTGAGTTCAGGGGCGGCGTAGCGACCGGCATCTGCTTCCTCCGCATGGCTGATGGCGGAGCGCGCGGCCTGGAGGCTCGCTGTGGGCGGGGGCGTCGATGCACAGGCGGTAGCGAGCAGAGCGCCCGCGAGTCCGGCTGCCAGACACAGTCGCTGGTCGGTAAGTCGTTGCCATGAAACATTCATTTGGGTTCTCGTGGTGAAGGTGGATCACCGGCTCATGCCCGCCATCCATCGGAAGGGCGCGAGTATGCGCGGCCGGCACCCGGACCACCGTGCGTCAGCGTACATACGTGACGAAATCGCGCGAAGCGCCGCTGTAACCCCCAGCTGGCGGAAGGCTATCTGTTGGCTCCCGTACAGACCCGCCGGTAAAACTCGTGTTGTCTGCTGCCGGGAGTTTTAAGGCCTACGGGCGTCTTATGGCTCAAAATGTCCTTCTGATTCAGGGCGATCCTTCGCAAGCCGGTGCCGTCCGGGATGCGCTGATCAACTCCAGCGATGGCTCCTTCGATATCGAGTGGGTGACATGCTGCTCCGAGCGGCCGCTTCCCGTCCCGGTGCGCCCAAACGCCCCAACCCGATCAGCAAAATCGCCGGCGCGCCGCGAAACCGCGACTCGTGAATCTTCTCAGGATGACTGGCTGACTGAAAATGACATCGACCTCGACTATAGACGGCCGGTACCGCGATTGGTGCCGGCGGGTTGTTGGCATACGAGGATTAAGACTTGATAAAAGCTAGAATGTCAGTGTTGATCGTGTCGGCCTGCGTAGTGATCATTCCGTGCGGGAAACCCTTGTAGGTTTTCAGAGTGCCGTTCTTCAGGAGCTTTGCGCTCAACGGCCCCGAGTCGGCGTATGGAACGATCTGGTCATCATCCCCATGCATGACCAGCGTCGGTACCGACACTTTCTTCAGGTCAGGCGTGAAATCCGTCTGGGAGAATGCGACCACGCCATCGTAATGCGCCTTGGCTCCCCCCGTCATTCCCTGGCGCCACCGGTTCTGGACTATCCCCTCGGCGAGCTTGGCACCCGGCCGGTTAAAGCCGTAGAACGGACCGGCCGGCACATCCCGATAAAATTGCGCTCGATTGTTGGCAACCTGCGCCTGGAATCCGTCGAACACTGCTTTCGGAAGTCCACCGGGGTTCGCCTGCGTCTTGACCATGATCGGCGGCACAGCGGAGATAAGCACAGCCTTCGCGGCCCGGCTTTCGCCGTGGCGAGCGAGATAGTGCAAAACCTCTCCGCCACCGGTCGAATGACCTACGTGCACAGCATCCTTGAGCTTCAGATGCTCCGTCAGCACAGCGAGGTCGTCGGCATAGTGATCCATGTCGTGACCGGTGGCGGTCTGGGTCGAGCGCCCGTGACCGCGACGATCATGGGCGATAACGCGAAACCCGCTATTCAGAAAGAACATCATTTGCGGATCCGAGTCGTCCGAGGACGAAGGCCAACCGTGCGAGAATACGATGGGCTGTCCGTTGCCCCAATCCTTGTAGAAGATGTCAACTCCGTCTTTCGTTCTCGCCTTATTCATCGAATCGTCTCCTTGATACTCGTTCGCCCTGCCCAGCGACCCCAGCGTGCAGCATCGATGCGCAGGAAGACTACGTGCGATCGCGTTCCGGCACCGTCGAGTCTGCCGCCTCTTCTTCTTACATTCCCCGCAGGCTTGCAACCGCCTTGGCCGTGATTGCCGAGGGCTCCGCCCCGAAGCGCGCTGTGACGTAGTTGGCAACGGCGGCGATCTCGGCGTTCGAATACGCTGCGCCGAACGACGGCATGAACACCTCCCCGTCGATACTGGGCCGTCGAGCGCCCGAGAGAACGATCTGCGCAACATTGGTGGCCGACCGATCATTGACGGCGCGCGCGCCAGTCAACGTTGCGAATCGCATCAGCGGACTGATCCCTGTCCACCCGTGGCAGCTCGCGCAGGCTTGCTCGAATATGGCCTTGCCCTGCGGATCAGTGTCCGCAGCGAAACCTTGACGGTGCGATGCCGGCGCCGCGGCGAGCCTCGGCGCGGGTAGATCCGACGCAGTGATCGCGGGCACAGAGCGCAAGTAGATCACGATCGCTGCGATGTCGCGGGGCACGAGGTCGCTCAGGCTATTATCCACCACCTCGGCCATCGGTCCGGCGGCCGCGCCGTGACCACCGGCGTGGCCAGTACGCAGGTATTCGTTGAGTTCCTCGTCAGTCCATTCGCCAAGCCCAGAAACCGCGTCCGCTGTGATGTTGTAGGCCCGCCAGCCCTGAAGCAGAGTGCCGGCAAACTTGCGCCGGTTGTCGAGGGCCTGGGCCAGATTTCTCGGCGTATGACAGTCGCCGCAGTGGCCCAGAGCTTCGACCAGGTAGGCGCCGCGATTCCACTCGGCGCTGCGGTCCTCAAGCGGTCGAAAGCGCTGGTCCGGGTTGTAGAAAGCCGACCAGATCCCCATGAGCCAGCGCTGATTGAACGGAAACTTCAGACTGTTGGGCGGCGCCGTGGCACTGGCCACCGGCAGACTGAAGATATAGGCCTTGATCGCGCGAACATCCTCATCGGTTAGCAGCGTGTAGGATTCGTAGGGGAATGCGGGATAGAGCCGCTGGCCGCCCTTTGCGATGCCCTGATGCACGGCGGTGACGAAGTCGGCGTCCGTCCAAGCGCCGATGCCGGTGTCGCGGTCCGCTGTAATGTTAGGCGAATACAGCACGCCGAACGGAGTCGAGAACGCTCGGCCGCCGGCGAACGGTTGGCCGCCGTCGGCGGTGTGGCAGACTACACAATCTGCAGCCTGGGTCAGATATTTCCCGCGCGCGACGAGATCGGCTGATTCCAGTTCCACCGGCACTCCGACGGGACTGGATCCGCTGTAGGCCTGCAGCGTCACGGCGTGGCCGCCGGCGAAGTCCAGAGCGCCCGGCGGCAGCATGATCCAAGCACCCGCGGCGCCGACGATGACGAGCGCAAGGGCGCCGGCCAGCCAGATCTTGCGCGCGGGCGCGACGGGCTTCATGTTCGCGATGTGGGCGCTCCCACGGCCAGGAGACTTCGGTCGACAGGCATACGCCGCAGCGCAACCCCGGTCGCGGCATAGATCGCGTTCCTGAGCGCGGGGATCGAAGCGGTCGCACCGGTCTCGCCAATACCGCCGGGGCCCTCACCGCTCTTGATCAGGTGCACATCGATCCGGGGTACCTGATCGATGCGCAGCATGCGGTAATCGTGGAAGTTGGACTGCTGGACCCGACCCTCCTTCAGTGTGATTTCGCCGTACAGGCCCGCGGTCAAGCCAAAGACCAGGCCACCCTGAAGTTGGGCCATCACCGTGTCCGGATTGACCGTGATTCCCGTGTCCACCGCGCTCGTTACCCGGCGTAGCTTCACCTCGCCGGCCTCGTCCACCTCGCATTCCACGACGGTCGCAATGAAGCTGGCAAACGAGATCTGCGCCGCCACCCCACGTCCGCAGCGCGCCGGCAAGGGCGTATCCCATCCGGACTTCTCGCGCACGAGATCGAGCGCCGCTTGCAAACGCGGAGTCTTGTCGAGATGGGCTCGTCGAAAGGCAATTGAGTCCTTGCCCGCCTTACGCGCCAGCTCCTCGATGAAGCTCTCGATTGCAAAGACGTTGTTGTTCGGGCCGACGCCGCGCCAGAAGCCGGTAATGATGCCGGGCGGCTCCTCGCGATTGAACTCCACACGACGGTTGGGGATGTCGTAGGGAATGTCTTGCGCCGAGTCGACGCCGTCGGGATCGACGCCCTTCTGGAAGAAGGCCGGCAGAAAGCGTGCCATCACGGCAGAGCCTGAAATTCTGTGCTTCCAGCTGACGATCCGCTCGCCCTCCAAGCGCGCCCAAAGAATGTCGCGATAGACAGGCCGATAGATGTCGTGACGGATGTCCTCCTCGCGGGTCCACACCACCTTGACAGGCCCGTCGACGTGCTTGGCGATGCGCGCGGCACTGTAAGCCATGTCCGGTTCCAGCTTGCGGCCGAAGCCGCCGCCGATCAAATGATTGTGCACAGTGACCTGACTTTCAGGCAGGCCCGCAGCCTTGGCCACGGCGGCGTGGACGCGCTCCATGACCTGAGTACCAATCCAGACCTCAGCCGAAGTCGCCGAGATATGGACCGTGCAGTTCAGCGGCTCCATGCAAGCGTGCGCCAGCAGGGGCATCTCAAAGGCGGCGGTGACAACATCGTTCGAACTCTCACCGCGATCACCGAACGCCTTGTCGACATTGCCGACATCTTTCGCAACCGCGCCGTCGCGCACACTGGCACTGCGCAGTCGCGACCAGATGAGCTCGGAGGACACCCCGGCGTTCGGTCCCTCATTCCACCTGATATCAAGCGCTTCGAGCCCGCACTTTGCGGCCCACATATGATCGCCGACGACGGCCACCAGATCGTCCAGCACCACGATCTGGCGGACACCGGGAATGGCGCGGGCTCGACCATCGTCGACATGAGCGACCGTACCGCCAAGCACCGGGCTGGCCGCGAGGGTCGCGAATTTCACGCCGGGCGGCAGGGCGTCGATGCCGTACGTGGCCTTGCCGTTGACCTTATCCGGCGTGTCCAGGCGCTTCAACGGTCGGCCGATCAATCGGAAGGCGCCAGGGTCTTTGAGTGGCGGGTCCTTTGGCGGCGTAACCGCGGCGGCTCGGTCAACGAGTGCGCCGTAGTCGAGTGTGCGACCGCTTCGGTCGTGGATTACCTTGCCGCCCTCCGTCCGGCATTCCGCGCTGGAGATGCCCCAGCTGCGTGCGGCCGCCTCGACAAAGCAGGCGCGCGTGGCAGCCCCGGCCAGGCGTAGCGGTTTCCAGAACGCGCGAATCGAGTTGGAATTGCCCGTCGCCTGGATGCTCAGATCCGGGTTGGCGTAGAGCTTCTCGTTCGCCGGTGCATGCTCGACCCTCACGCGACCCCAGTCAGCGTCCAGCTCCTCGGCCAGGATCATCGAGATCGAGGTGTAGGTGCCCTGGCCCATCTCGACCTGCGGCATTATCAGCGTGACTTCACCCTGGCGGTTGATCCTGATGAAGGCATTCGGTGCAAAGATCGCGCCTCCGGTAACAGCGCCGCTCGCGCGCAGCGGAACCGAGAAACCGAACACGAAGGTCGTGGCGGCCGCCATTTCGAGGAAGTCTCGGCGCGACAGGTTCGGCACGACATCGCGGGCCGGGAAGGAGCCGATGGGATTCATGTGCCTGCCGATGCCGCGGCGAGCTTGATCGCTTGCCGGATGCGCACATAAGTCCCACAGCGACAGATATTCCCGGCCATCGCCGCATCGATATCAGCATCGGCCGGCACAGCCGTGGCATTCAAAAGCGCGGTTGCCGACATGACTTGTCCCGACTGGCAATACCCGCACTGCACGACCTCGAGGTCGAGCCACGCCCTCTGCACCTTGGCGCCGTTGGGCGTATTGCCGATTGCCTCGATGGTCGTGATGGATCGATCCTTGATCGAGCCCACGGCTAGCAGACAGGAACGCACCGCCTCGCCGTCCAAGTGCACGGTGCAGGCACCGCATTGCGCTATGCCGCAGCCGAATTTCGTACCCGTAAGACCAAGCACATCGCGCAGCACCCACAATAACGGCATGTCTTCGGGAACATCAACCGCCGTCACGTTGCCGTTTATTCTCAGGTTGATCATGGGACTCCAATGCTAGGGTTACACCGGATGGCTATCGGGCACCGTTGTCAGCCGAACGTGAAATCAAACGCCTCCACACCTGGATCCAGAAATTCAATCTCGATTTGCCGATCCACGATAGGCTCCTGTTGTCGGATGAGCTGATACATGCGCGGTTCGGCGGCCGCGCCGTTGCCCTGCTCGTCAACATCAATGCCGTGCGCCGCGCCCGGCGGCCGTCCGTCGATCGACACACGAAATCGCACCGAGGTACCTCGCGCCGCCGAGCCCATGATGAGATGAACATCGCGGGCATGAAATCGGTACGCGATCCGCCCGTCCGCTGCATTGAGCACAATGGAGTCTGGCTTCACCGTCCAATCACCTGCCAGGGCCCAATGATTGGCTTTCAAACGCGCCGGGACGACGTACACGTGCCGGTCACCAGATACCGAACCTGCGGGAGATGCGAAATTCTGTGTGCGCTGATAGCCGAGATAGGTCTCGGGGGACTTCAAACTCTGCAAATCAGCGGCGGCTTCAAATCCCTGGGCGTCCACTGCGACCAGATCGCCTCTGATGTCGTTGATGCCGGCCTCAGCCAGCAACTGTTGAATGACTCTCTCGGACTGCCCGTAATCCCCCTCGCCGAAATGATGATGTCGAATACGTCCGTGTGCATCGACGAAGTAGAGGGCCGGCCAGTACTCGTTGCCGAACGCACGCCAAACAGCATAGTTGCTGTCGATCGCGACGGGATAGTCAACCCTCATTCCCTTCGTCGCCTGGCGCACGTTATCGAGGTCCTTTTCGAATTCGAACTCCGGCGTGTGCACACCGATCACCACTAATCCCTTGTCCTTGTATTTCTCCGACCATGCGCGAACGTAGGGAAGCGTGCGCCGCCAATTGATGCAGGAATAGGTCCAGAATTCGACGAGAATGACTTTCCCCCGCAGGCCTTCCGAAGTCAAGGGTGCTGAATTGAGCCAGCCCGTGGCACCGTTGAGCGAAGGCAGCTCACCTTCAGCCGGTAATCGGAGCCGTGTGGCCGCGGGCGGTCGTGAGGCGTTGATATCGTCAGCCGATGCCATCACCAGAGCCCCGCAGGCGCCCGCGATCAGCGCGCGCAGGACGATCGCTGCTGTTTTGTTGACTCGCATCCCTGGCGCCACTCTGCGATACCCACGACGGCCTTGTGATACGACCACACGCATCCGGACAGCGCAATTGTACGATGGTATTGGTCGGTCTCCCACCGGCGACTCAACCAGACCAGCTTCGCTCGCGGGTTAATCGCGTATGCCGCAACGGCCGAAAACCTCGTGTTGATGCGAGAGGGTGACGGTGCGGTGTGCGGTTCCTCGAGTTGAGCGTCGGCGCGTCGCGCGGCTAATCGTTGTTTCCATTGCTCCAGGGGCTTCGCATGATATCGGCATTCCTAGCCTGTGAGGAGTGCTGAGATTGCCGCATCAATGCTCCACGGTCCTGGTCCCCCGAGCATCACGACGGTCAGCCCGATGCAGTAGAGCGCCTCGGGGATGTAGAGGATGTCGCCGAGCCAATCAGCGCGATCAAGTGGCCCCCATGCACGTATCCGTTTGACGGCATCGAGTGCAACTGCCCCGAGACAAATCACGAAGAGCCCGAACGCCGCGAGCACGGACAACAAACCGACGATGAGCGCGAATCCGCCGCTGAACTCCGCGATAGGCAGTAGCCATTGCATGATCGGCACGGCGTGCACACCGTCGTCTTGCAGCGTACCTGTCAATGTCGCGTGCCTGGAAGCGTTGAATAGCTTATGGTAGCCGCTGATCGCAAAGAACGTCCCGAGCGCAACGCGATTGAGTGTCAGCGCGGCGTTGGGAGCTTGCGCGCCCAGTATGACGAGGGATAAATGCATAATCTAAAGCGCCCCCAG
>Ga0302326_10009547_pt1 | contig 21157 bp, 16 predicted proteins | sample Palsa_T0_3_FD_202264 | JGI IMG/M metagenome (GOLD analysis project Ga0302326, IMG submission 202264) | Peat permafrost microbial communities from Stordalen Mire near Abisko, Sweden - Palsa_T0_3 | ecosystem: Environmental > Terrestrial > Soil > Palsa > Peat permafrost | place: Sweden: Abisko... | reverse complement strand
GAACCGCCAGGACGCGACGACGCTCTGGTACCACGACCACGCGATGGGCATCGAGCGCCTGAACCAGTACGCGGGCCTCTTCGGGATGTTCTTGATCCGTGACGAGGTCGAGGACGCCTTGCGCCTGCCCTCCGGCGAGTACGAGATCCCCCTGGTGCTTTGCGACCGCGTCTTCGGTCTCGACGGTCAGCTCGTGTATCCGGCCTCCCCGAATCCGGACTCGCCGTGGGTCCCCGAAGTCTATGGCGACGCGGTCCTCGCCAACGGCAAGCTCTTTCCGTACCTCGAGGTCCAGCCGCGTCTTTACCGATTCCGGCTGGTCAATGCCTCGAACGCCCGCTTCTTTCAGCTCACTCTGAGCAGCGGCCAGCCGATGCACCTGATCGGCACCGATCAGGGATTCGTTCCGGCGCCGACGCCCTTGCAAGCGTTGATGCTCGCGCCGGCGGAGCGCGCCGATCTGCTCGTCGATTTCTCGGCGTCCGCGGGTCAGAACGTCACGCTGAAGAGCAACTCCGACCTCGTGCAGTTCCGCGTCGCAGCCTCGCGAGGCGCGCCCAAGGCCCCTGCGACCCTCCCCAAGGTATTGCGGCCCGTGCCACGAACCCCGGCGGCCGACGCGGTGAAGACGCGTTTCTTGACGCTCAACCACCGCATGGACCCGCTCACGCATCGCAAGACGCTGATGCTGCTCAACGAATCCCGCTGGCAGGATCCGGTCACCGAGAGGCCGCAGTTCGGGACGACCGAGATCTGGGAGCTCGTCAACCTGACCGACGATTCGCACCCCATCCACCTGCACCTCGTGCGGTTCCAGATCCTCGAGCGCCAGCCCTTCATCGCGGACTTTTACACGATGCGCGGCCAGCTGCGCTTTGGCGGGCCGCCGGAGCCTCCGCTCCCTCAGGACGTCGGCTGGAAGGACACGGTCCGAGTCGATGCCAACTTCATCACGCGCATCATCGTGAAGTTCGACAGCTACAAGGGCCGCTACGTCTGGCACTGCCACATCCTCGAGCACGCGGCGAACGAGATGATGCGGCCGTACGAGGTCGTGGGCTGAGCCGTCGCCTCCGGAAATCAAACGCCGCTCTCCGCAAATCAGAGGGTCGCGTTCCCGCGCGCGAACGTGCAGCCCACGTGCGTTCGAGGTTCGCCGCGTGCGACGGACTGGTCTGGATCTTGCGATTGCGCGTGCCCCGAAGCTCGACTCGCGGAGGCACCGGACATGTCCAGGGGTTTATCGAAGAAATGGTCCTTCCTCGTGGCGCTCACCGCGGGTGCAACCGCCGCGACCGCGTGGCAGGCGGGGTGTTCCGGCAGCAACGAATCGCCGGGCAACGGCGGAACGACCGGCGTCCTCGCAGAGAACCCCGGCGCGAACGGCACCGGCAAGATCGGCCTCGCGCTGACGCTGCCCGGCGGCGACGTGATCAACAGCTTCACGTACACGCTGACGAACAGCAGCGGCGCGCTCATCACGCTGCCGTCGCCCAACCCGGGCACGGTGAACGCCTCGAACAGCGCCTCGATCGACTTCCAGCTCGGCGGCATCCCCGCCGGAACCGGCGACACCATCACGCTCGCCGCGACGACGGTGAACGGCGCGCAGTGTCAGGGCTCGGCGACCGGCATTGGCATCGCGGCCGGCACGACGACCAGCGTCATGGTGCCGATGCTCTGCTCGGCACCCGGAGCGGACGCGGGCAACCTCTTCGTGACGGGCACCCCGTCGTACTGCGGCACCGTGACGGCGCTGGCTAGCGGCAGCACCGGCAGCGAGACGTTCGTTGGCGAGTCGGTCCTTTTGATCGCGAACGCGACGGGCCTGAACCCGAACAGCCTCGGGTACACCTGGACGATGAGCAACCCGATCGGCGCGTTCGGCGCGACGGTCAACGGCGTGGGCTCACAGGGGCAGGACGAGGCCGTGGGTACGTCCGACACCATGCAGTTCCTGTGCACCGCGCCCGGCACGACCACGATCACCCTGGTCGTCGACGACGGCCCGCTGCCGGACGGTGGCGTGTGTCCCTCGAACCTCTCGACGACCACCGCGACCGTCATCTGCGATCCGTACCCGAGCACCCAGGTCGAGTCAGCGTGGGTCGAGCTGACGGGGCCCAACGGCATCAACGGTTACACCGGCAACGTCGCCATCGCGCGCGCGTTGACGGCCTACGTCCCGACCGAGGCCGGCACGAACCCGTGCCCGACCATCACGATCAACAGCGGCACGCCGGTGCAGATGAACCTGCGCGCCGCGGCCACGACGAGCATCCCCGCACGCACGGTGAACACCGCCCCCGGGATCAGCGCCGCCGCGATCATCGCTGGCGCGGCTGGCGGTGGCCCTGGCAAGCCGGCGCTGTTCCCGCTCAGCTCGTGTGAATATCCGCTGCCCACGGGGGCGACGAGCGCCGTCGTCGCCGGCCGGACGTTGCCGGTTCCCAAAGCCAATCCGCAGAAGATCGTCGTCATCGGCGACACGGGCTGCCGCCTGCAGACGGACAACGGCATGCAGAGCTGCAACGATCCGAACCCGGAGGGCACGGACACGCCGTACCCGTTCGCGGCCATCGCGGCCGCCGCCGCCGCGCAGAATCCGGACCTGGTCATTCACGTGGGCGACTACGCCTACCGCGACAACGAGTGCCCGGCAGGGCTCGGGTTCAACTGCGGCGGCAGCCCGTGGGGCTTCGGTTGGGACACCTGGGAGGCCGACCTGTTCACGCCGGGCGCCCCGCTGCTCGCCGCGGCTCCCTGGGTCATGACGCGCGGCAACCACGAGCAGTGCAACCGCGCGGGCCAGGGCTGGTACCGCTTCCTCGATACCCAGCCCTTCGACACGGCGGACGTCCACACGTGCGACAACCCGGCGTACGACGATCCCGGCACGACCTCGACGGCCACCACGGCCGACACGGCCTGCGCGAACTACGGCGTCTACGGGAACTGCTCTGGCAACTGGAACAACCCGTTCCTGGTCCAGATCAACTCGAGCACGCAGATCGTCGTCTTCGATACCGCGAACGCCAAGCCGCAGTCGCAGGCGCTGAACACGGCGTTTCCGCCCCTGGCGACGGGTACCACCTCCTTGCCGACGGGTGCTACGTCCTTGTTTTTCGCGACCTATGCGAGCGAGCTGACGACGGCCGGAGAGCTGGTCGGCGCTTCGCCGCTGCCCTTCAACTTCTGGTCGAACCACCACCCCATCTTCGGGTATTCGACGGGCAGCCCCCCGGCGAACCCGATCCCGGCCTTCCTCCCGGTCATGAACAAAGTCTTCCCGGACACCTACTTCCCGGCCCCGATCAACCTGGCGCTGCACGGTCACACGCACGACTACCAGGCGATCAATTTCCAGCCGGGCACCCTGCCTGACGGCGGCACGTTCCAACCGGCGGCGACGCTGGTGAGCGGCAACGCGGGCGACATCCTCGACCTGGCGTTGCCCTACCCGCTGCCGCCCGACGCCGGCTCGGCCGTCAACAACCCGACGGCGGTCGAAGTTGCTACCGTCGGTGGCGTGCAGCAGTTCGCCACGTCGGACAACGGCACGCCCTACTGGAACTCGATCTCCGCCGCTGCCGTCGCCGCTGGAGACACGCCGACCGACAGCGATTTCGGCTACATGGTACTGCAGTTCAACCCCGGCGACGCCGGCTCGGCGGCGACCTGGGTTTCGACGGAGTACCGTGCGGACAACACCGTGCGCGATGTTTGCACGATTTACACGAGCGGCCAGATGTCCTGCGCGTCTTGGGGCACCATCCTCGCCGACGACGCTGGCGTTTACTGATGGGTGTATGACGCGAGGCCCAGCCTCGACCAGAAACGCGCCGCCTGCGGCGTCGTCGAGCACTCGGTGGCCCTCCTTCGGAAGGGGCACCGTTTGCGTCGTTCTGGTGGTCGCTGGTTCTGGGTGCGGCAAGCATGCGCCCCAGGGGGCGCCGGACGGCGGCTCCGAGTCGGCCCTCCATCCCCCGCCGCTTGGTTCCCACGCCGCCAGCGCGCTCGCGGTGCGACCCACCGCGCCGGCCCCGCCCATCGCCGACCCGATCCCCCCGCACACGGTGCCTCCGTTGACGGCGCAAGAGAAGGTCGGTCAGGCGATTTTCTCCGACACCACGCTCTCCGATCCTCCGGGCACGAGCTGCGCAAGCTGCCACGACCCGAGCACGGCGTTTTCTGGCAACAACGGCTCGGTCACGGGCGTCGCACGGGGCTCGCGCCCCGATCACTTCGCGCGCCGAAACGCCCCGTCCGTCCTTTACCTGAAAGACGTGCCGCCCTTCCACTTCGCGCTGGAGGATGACGACGACGTCGCCGAGTCCCCCTTCGGCGGGCTGGGGTGGGGAGGCCGCGCCGACACGGTCGCGGAGTTCGTCCGCTTCCCGCTCTTCGACGCGGACGAGATGAACAACAAGAGCGACGCGGAAATCGCCGGCAAGCTGCGCGCTGCGCCGTACGCGGCCGATCTCGCCCGCGAGTACCCAGGGGCGCTCGAGACGCCGGCGTCAGCCATGAAGGCCATGGGCGAGGCCCTGCAGGCGTTTCTCACCAGCGAGACGATGTCTCCGTTCACCTCGAAGTTCGACGACTTCTTGCGCCACAGGGCGCAGCTCTCGCCGCTCGAGATGAAAGGGCTAAAGGCCTTCGAGAGCCGGGCGAAGGGCGCGTGCAACCACTGCCACCTGATGTACGACCACTCGACTCGCCCCGAGTCGTCGCTCTTCACGACCTACGCGTACGACGCCGTCGGCGTGCCCCGGAACCGCGCCATCGCCGCCAACGCCGACCCCAAGCGCTTCGACCTCGGTGTATGCGAGCGGACACAGAAAAAGGTGCCATCGTCGGACGGGAAGTGGTGCGGCTCGTTTCGAATCCCGACGCTTCGCAACGTGGCGGTTCGCCAGCGGTTCATGCACAACGGCGCGTTCTCGAAGCTCCGCGACGTCGTGGCCTTCTATGCGACGCGCTCGACGAACCCCGATCTCTGGTACCCGCACGGCGCCAAGTTCGACGACTTGCCCGACCGATATCGCGGCAACGTGAACAGCACTTCGTTTCCGTACAACCGGCACGAGGGCGCTCCGCCGGCCATCGATGACGCCGACATCGACGCCATCGTCGCGTTCTTGCAGACGCTCACCGACGAGCCGTATCGCAGCGCCCTCGCCGCGAAGTAAAGCCGGCGGGGCCCGCTCGGCCGTCCTTCCGAAATCCGGATGGTCGCGTCCGAAAAGCCGTCGATGCCGGTTTCGCGTGCCCTCCACGAAGCCTGGAATCCTCGCCCCGTCCGTCGTGTAGGCACGGTACGTACGTTGCAAAAGGACACCCGGCTGCCGGAGGCGGCGCGGATGCGCGTGGGGAAAAAACTCGTTGCCAGCTTGTTCGTTCTCTCGGTCCTCGCCTTCGGCGCGGACGCCCTGGCCTCGGGTGCAGCGCCGGTCCTGAAGCAGGCGTCTCTCACCGGGAACAGCGACAGCTTCTTCGGATATTCGGTCGCGGCCAGCGGCAACACCGTCGTCGTCGGTGCGCACAACGACGCGGGCGGCAAGGGCGCGGCGTACGTCTACGTCCGCACCGACTCGTCGTGGACCGAGCAGCAAGAGCTGACGGCGTCCGACGGCGCCTCCGGAGACCAGTTCGGGTACGCCGTGGCCATCAGCGGCAACACGGTGCTCGTCGGCGCCGGCAACAAGGCGAGCGGCCAGGGGTACGTCTACGCGTTCGCGCGCTCGGGCAGCACGTGGGCCCAGCAGGCCGAGTTCACGTCCACCGACGGCGCCGCGAACGATTGCTTCGGCTGTAGTGTTGCGGTCAGCGTCACGGCGGCGGGCACGGCGGCGTTCGTCGGTGCGCCGGGCAAGCTCGGAAACACGGGCGGCGCCTACGCATTCACCTCGAACGGGACGTCGTGGACGTACACGGGGAACGAGTTCGTGGGCCAGGCGACGAGCGATTACCTCGGCCTCGCGGTCGCGATCTCGTCCGACGCGACGACCGCGGTCGTGGGCGCCTTCGGCGCGAACAGCAGCCAGGGCGAAGCGTACGTGTTCACCGAGAGCGAGAGCAGCGGCGGCCTATCGGGTTCGTGGTCCCAGCAGGCGGTGCTCACCGCGTCGGACGGCGCCGTGGGCGACAGCTTCGGCTACTCCGTGGGCGTCGACAGCGGCACCATCCTCGTCGGCGCCTTCGCCAACGACGGCAAGGGCGCCGCGTACACCTTCACCGGCAGCGGCGCGTCGTGGTCGCCGCAGGCCAAGCTCGTCGCCTCCGACGGCGCGGCCGGCGACGACTTCGGGTTCACCGTCGCGCTCAGCGGCACGACCGCGGTCGTCGGCGCCTATGAAAAGACCAGCACCGGCGGGCCGGGTCAGGCCTACGTTTTCACGGACAGCGCGGGCTCGTGGGGGCAGCAGGAGCTCTCGCCGCAAGGCGCGTACTTCGGCTATTCGGTCGCGGCGAGCGGGACGACCGCCGTCGTCAGCGCGCTCGCAGGCTACAACGGCGAGGTCGCCATCTATGCGCCGGCGGCCCCGCCGGCGGCACCCGCGCTCGGTCACAAGGTCGGGCTGCTCGCGATGGCGTTGCTCGTCGCGGCATTCGCCGTCCTTCGCACGCGACCGAACCGCGGAGGGATGGCCCTGTGAACGTGCGTCTTCTTTCCCTTGCGGTGGCGATCGCCGCCGGCGCAGCCGCCTGTTCGAGCGGCGCCAACGACCCGCGCCCGGGGGACACCTCTTCGAACACGGCGTCCGGCGGCTCGGTGCCCGTCAACCCGAAGATCACAGGTTCGATCCAGCTCGAGCTCACACTCCCGGGCGGCGAGTCAATCGAGCAAATCTCGTGGGCCATCAGCGGCCCGAACGGCCTCTCGAGTGTCGTGACGAGCGGCAAGGAGACGGTCAACGCACTCGCCGTGAGCTTCCTCGTCAGTAGCCTCCCGGCGGCCTCTGGTTATCGGATTACGCTGTCCGGGTCGTCCTCCAACGGCGTCACGTGCACGGGAGGCGACAACTTCGGCGTCAGCGCCCAGGAAACGACGACGGTGGCGGTCGCCATGGCGTGCTCCTCGGCGCCCGCGGGGTCGGTGGGCACGCTGGTCAACGGCCAGACATACGACTGCGCCGCGCTGACGGGTGTCACCGCGAGCCCGACCACGCTCTCCGTCGGCGGCTCGGTCGCGCTCGTTGCGACAGCCGACGCGCCCGTCGTCTCCAATCTCACGTACGCGTGGTCGACGCCGAGCGGCTCGTTCAGCGCGCAAGGGTCCGCCCAGAGCAGCTTCGAGTGCACGGCGCCCGGCATCGTCCCGTTGACGGTCGTCGTCGCCGACGGCCCGCTGCCGGACGGCGCGGTCTGCAACCCCGCCACGACCACGATGACCGTCCCGGTCACCTGCGTCGCGAGCGACGGCGGCTCGGGCGTAACGGTGGTCGACGCGGGGAACGACGCCGGTCACGATGCGGGCAACGACGCGGGCACGGTCGACGGGGGACCACCGCCGCCGCCGCCGCTGCCGCCCGCGGCTCCGGCGGCACCACCCTGGGCCCTCGCCCTTCTCTGCGCCACGCTGCTCACGCTGGGCCTCAAGCGAGGCGCCGCCCTGTAAATCCCTCTCGAGCAGGGCCGTGTGCACGCGGCGTCGAGCCGTGCCAGAAACGCGGGCATGGCCCCTGCGACCACCATGCCCAAGCGCAACGCCGGTGAACCGCCGGCGCTCGTGCTGGGCGCCATGAACTTTGGCAAGCGCACCCCGGCGGCGGAGGCCGAGCGCATCGTCCGACGCGCCCTCGAGCGCGGGGTCCGCTACTTCGACACCGCGAACAGCTACAACGGCGGCGAGTCCGAGCGGATCCTCGGCCGCGCCCTCGGCCGCGACCGCGCGAGCATCGTCCTTTCCACGAAAGCCGGCCTGGGGGTCGATCCCAAGAAGCGCGAGGGCCTGTCGCCCGAAGCCATGCGCCTGGCGCTCGCGGCGTCGCTCGAGCGCCTCGGCACCGACTACGCCGACATCTATTATCTGCACGTCCCCGACCGGGCGACGCCCATCGAGCGCTCCCTCGAGGGCATGCGCGACCTGGTCGCTTCCGGGCGCGTGCGCGCGTGGGCCATCTCGAACTACGCCTCGTGGGAGATCCTCGAGATGCGGATGATCGCCGAGTCGATCGACCTCGGCCCGCCCATCGCGACGCAGCTGCTCTACAGCGTCATCCACCGCGAGCTCGACATCGAGTACTTCCGCTTCGCGCAGCGCTACCCGATCCACACGATGACGTACAACGCGCTTGCCGGGGGCCTGCTCACGGGCGCGCATCGCTTCGAGGCCGAGCCTCCCAAGGGCTCGCGCTTCGACGCCAACGCGATGTACCAGCGCCGCTACTGGACGAAGGAGATGTTTGCCCGCGTCGAGCACGTGCGCGAGGTGGCCGTGGCCGAGGGCTGCTCGCTCGTGGAGCTCGCCTACGCGTGGGTGGCTGCGCGACCGGACGTCGATTCGATCCTCGTCGGGCCCGCGACGGTGGCGCACCTGGATCAGGCCTTCGACGCTGTCACGCGCGTGCTGTCGGCCGCGACCCGCAAGCGTCTCGACGAGCTCGCGCGCGCGTGGGTGGGAACCGACACGCACTACGCGCGCTGAAGCACCGCTCTGACCATGCTCGCCGTGGACGCCGCCGCCGTGGACGTGGGCGCCGCCGTCGCCGATTTCCGGCGGCTCGGGTGGGCGCGGCTCGGGCGGGTCGCGTCGGACGAGACGCTCGCGCAGCTTCGCCTCCGCGCCGACGACATCATGCTGGGGCGCGCCGATGGGTCTCGCCTGTTCTTCCAGCGTGACTCGGATTCCGGCCGCTACGAAGATCTCGTCTTCGGTCGCGGGTGGGAGGGGCCGAGCCTCGCGTACCGCAAGATCGAGAAGCTCGAGACCGACGCGGTCTTCCGCGCGTGGCTCGGCAATCCGCTGTTCGAACGGGTCGCGCGCGCCGTCGTCGGCGACGCGGTGAGCGTGTACCGCTCCACACTCTTCACCAAGAGCGCCGACGGCGGCACGGTCCTGCCGTGGCACCAGGACGGCGGGAGCTTCTGGGGGCTCGATCGCGATCCGGAGCTCCAGATCTGGACGGCGCTCGACGACGCGCCGGTGCGAGCGGGGTGCGTCGAGGTCTTCGAGGGCAGCCACGCCGCAGGTCTCGCCACCCCGCTCGGGGGCACCATTCCGGCCGACGTGGCCGCACGCGCCGGCGCCGAGGATCGCGCTCGGCCCGTCCCCGCCGTCGCGGGCGAGGCCTTGCTCATCCACAACATGCTCTGGCACCGGTCGGGTCGGAACACGACGGGCGCGCCGAGGCGGGCGTTCACGGTCTCGTACATCCCGGCCACCACGCGCTGCACCCGCCGCCGGCGCGCGCCGCGCGAGTTTCTACGCGTGTTCTAGCGGCGTTACGCCTCTGGCAGTAAGGTGACCCCTACGAGATGCCAGATTGGAGCGCCCTTTTTGCCACGAAGTCGGTCGACGAGCTTCGTGAGCACGCCCAAGGGCAGCACGGGCTAAAGCGGTCCCTCGGCGCGCTGGATCTCGTCACGCTCGGCATCGGCGCCATCATCGGCACCGGCATCTTCGTTCTCACGGGGCACGCCGCGGCACGCAACGCGGGGCCGGCCGTCGCGCTCTCGTTCGTCGTCGCGGGCGTTGCCGCCACGTTCGCGGGCCTCTGCTACGCGGAGATGGCGTCGATGATTCCCGTTTCGGGCAGCGCGTACACGTACGCGTACGCCACGATGGGCGAGCTGGTCGCGTGGATCATCGGCTGGGATCTCATCCTCGAGTACCTGGTGTCGGCGGCCGCCGTCAGCGTGGGCTGGTCGGGCTACGCCGTGGCGTTCCTCCACGACACGTTCGGCGTCGACCTGCCGCGCGCGTGGTCGAGCGCGCCGGTTCTCTGGAGCGAAGGGCACCAGCGCTTCGAGGCCACGGGCGCATTCCTCAACGTGCCCGCCGTCGTCATCTCGGGCGCGGTGACCATGCTGCTCGTCCGCGGGATCAAGGAGTCGGCGCGGATCAACACGATCATCGTCTTCGTGAAGGTGGCCGTCGTGCTGCTCTTCATCGCCTTCGCCGCCGGGTTCGTGCGCACGTCCAACTGGCACCCCTTCGTCCCGCCCAACGAGGGGGCCTTCGGGCGCTTCGGCGTGTCCGGCGTCTTCCAGGGCGCGACGATGGTCTTCTTCGCGTACATCGGCTTCGACGCCGTCTCGACGGCGGCCCAGGAAGCGCGCAACCCTCAGCGCGACCTGCCGATCGGGATTCTCGTCTCGCTGGCGATCTGCACGGTCCTGTACATCGCCGTGTCGCTGATCCTGACGGGCGTCGTTCCGTACACGCATCTCAACGTCGCGCATCCCATCGCGCTCGGCGTCGAGGCGACCGGGCAGCGCTGGCTCGCCGTGGCGGTCGAGGTCGGGGCGATCGCGGGGCTCTCGTCGGTCATGCTCGTGATGCTCATGGGGCAGCCGCGCATCTTCTTTTCGATGGCGCACGATGGCCTGTTTCCCCCCGTGGCCGCCAAGGTGCACGAGCGGTTCGGCACGCCCTACGTCACGACGATCCTGACGGGCGCCGTCTGCGCCGTCGCCGGCGGCATCCTTCCCATCGACATCCTGGCCGAGCTGACGAGCATCGGTACCTTGTTCGCCTTCGTCCTCGTGAGCATCGGCGTGATGATCCTCCGCATCAAGAAGCCCGAGATCCCGCGTACGTTCCGCGTTCCGGGGGGCACCTACGTGGTGCCGATCCTCGGCATCCTCACGTCGGGCACCCTGATGTACACGGCGACCACGGCGACCATCGTGCGGCTCTTCGTCTGGATGGCGATCGGGCTCGCGATCTACTTCATCTACGGGCGCAAGCACTCCAAGTTGCGCGCGGCGTCGTGACGTCGCCCGCGCTCCGCGATCGGATCCGCCGGCGCCTCGCCGACGAGACGGGCCGCATCGCCAAGCAGGCGCCGTACACCGTGGCCCTCTGCTACCCGTCGCCGTACCGGGTGGGCATGAGCTCTCTCGGGTACCAGCGGATCTACCGCGCGCTCATGGAAGCGCCGGGGCTCGCGTGCGAGCGGGCGTTCCTCGACGACGAGTGCGAGGCCGACGCGGCGTGTCTGCCGGAGCACCCGGTGACGTACGAGTCGATGCGGCCGATCGACGCGCTGCCGGTCATCGCGTTCAGCGTGGCGTACGAGCTGGAGATCGCGGGCGTCATCCGGATGCTCACCGCCGCGAGGTTGCCGCCGCGCCGTACGGAGCGCGACGCGCGCCACCCCCTGGTCCTCGCGGGTGGCCCGCTGACCTTCTCGAACCCCACGCCGCTGGCCGCGCTCGTCGACGCGATCGTGGTCGGTGAGGCTGACGCGCGGGTGGTCTCCGCCATCCGGGCCGTGGAGGGGGCGGGGTCGCGCGAGGCGCAGCTCGATGCGCTCGCGCAGATTCCGCACGTCTTCGTCCCCGGGCGTCACGTGGTGCTTCCGCCCGTCGGGGCCGAGGACGACGTGATCCTCCCGGCGCACTCGGCCATCCGCACGCCGAACACCGAGCTCGCCGACATGTTCCTCATCGAGACGGAGCGCGGCTGCTCGCGGGGGTGCAGCTACTGCGTGATGCGCCGCTCCACCAACGGCGGGATGCGCATCGTCCCCGCCGAGCGCGTGCTCTCGGCGATCCCCGCCGACGCGCACCGGGTGGGCCTCGTCGGTGCCGCGGTGAGCGATCACCCCAAGATCGTCGAGATTCTGAACGCTCTCGGCGACCGCGGGTGCAGCGTGGGCCTGTCGTCGCTGCGGCCCGATCGGCTCGCGAACACCGAGGGCTTCGTGCCGGCGCTGGCCCGCGTGGGGTACCGCACGCTGACGACGGCCATGGACGGCACGAGCGAGCGCGTACGCGACACGCTGGAGCGCCGCGCTCGCCCCAAGCAGCTCCGCCGCTGCGCCGAGCTGGCGAAGGAGAACGGCCTCGACCGGATGAAGCTCTACTTGATGGTCGGTACGCCGGGCGAGACCGACGCCGACGTCGACGAGTGCATCGAGTTCGCCACCGAGCTATCGCACATCGTGCCGCTCGCGCTCGGGATCGCCCCGTTCTGCCCGAAGCGCAACACGCCGCTGGACTCGGCTCCGTTCGCGGGGATTCGCCTTGTCGAGGAGCGGCTTGCCAGGCTGCGCCGCGGTCTGCGGGGGCGCGTCGACGTGCGCGCGACGAGCGCGCGATGGGCGTGGGTCGAGTACGTGCTCGCGCAGGGAGGCGAAGCCGAGGGCCACGCCGTCGTCGACGCCGTCGCGGGTGGAGGCTCGTTCCGGGCCTACGAGCAGGCCTTCGCGGCGCGCCCGCAGTCGCCCCGCCGGTCGCTGCCCGTCGCCGCCCTCCGCCCCGTTTAGTTGCCCTGCGGAAGCGGGCTGGTAACGTCGCCGGCTGCGACGGCGCGCGCCATGGCAGCATCTTCAGCCGCACTCCATGAGGTCCCGGGGCCCCTCCCGAGCGAGGCCGTGCGGGCTCGCCCCTTCCTCAAGTGGGCGGGCGGCAAGGGGCGCCTCATCGAGCAGCTGCGCCCCCACCTGCCGGCGCCCTTCAAGCGCTATTTCGAACCGTTCGCCGGCGGCGCGGCGCTCTTTTTTGCGCTCGCTCCTTCGCGCGCTTCGCTGACCGACGTCAACGCGGAGCTCATCGACTGTTACCGCACGATCCGAGACGACGTCGACGACGTGATCACCGCCTTGAAGCGGCACCGCTACGTGCCGGAGCACTACTACCGCGTCCGGGCCATCGACCCCGCCAAGCTCCCGCTCCCGCAGCGAGCGGCTCGCACCATCTTCCTCAACAAAACAGGCTACAACGGCCTTTATCGCGTGAATCGCGCGGGCAAGTTCAACGTGCCCATGGGTCGTTACACCAACCCCACGGTCTGCGATGCCGAGAATCTGCGCGCCTGTTCGCAGGCCCTGCAGGGCGTGGAGCTTGAACAGCGCGACTTCGCCGAGCAAGCGTCGCGCGCGAAGGTGGGTGATTTCGTTTACTTCGACCCTCCCTACGACCCGATGTCACCGACGTCGGCGTTCACTTCGTATGCGCCCGGCGGCTTCGGGATCGAAGGGCAGCGCCGCCTCGCGCAGCTCTTCGCGGACCTCGCGCGCAAGGGCGTGCAAGTCGTGCTGTCGAACTCCGACACGCCCTTCATCCGGGAGCTTTATCGCCCTTTCCGCGTCACGCCGATCCTCGCGTCTCGGAGCATCAACTCGCGCGGCTCTCGCCGGGGTAAGGTGGGCGAGGTCCTCGTCACGAGCTTCGGCTGATCGCGCGCGCATCGACGGCGCGCGACGCGGCATCGCCGAGCGCCAGCGCGAGCAGCGCCCCGGCCCCCGGTGCGAGCTGCACGAGCAGGCGATTGACGAGCGTGCCCTCGAACGCGAACGTGCGCACGCGATCCGGCCCGAGGACGAGCGCCAGCGCAAGCAGCGCCGCCTGGCCCACGAGAGCGAGCGCCGCGAAGCGCGTCGCAGGCCGAAACGAGGACCCGCGGACCAGCACCGCGGCGACGGCGGCGACCGCGATCGGCCAGAGCGCGCCCCAGGTCCGCGTGTCGGCAGCGCTGGACGCGACCACCCGCCCGATGCCGCCGAGCGCGCCGAAGGCCGGCGCCGACAGCTCGTGGTCCGTGTTCACGACGTGATGGAGCTGAAGAAGCGCGCGCCACCCTACGAAGACGATCGCCGCGCTCCCGAGGACCGCGAGCCAGCGCAGCACCTCGCGGCGCCCGGCCTTCGGCTGCGACGCGACGGCGGCCAGGACGATCGCGGTCACGTGCCCGATGCCTTCGTCCTTGGTGCCGGCAAGCGCCGTCGCGGCCAGGACCGCGACCGTGATGTCGCCGCGCATATCGCCGGATCCCTCGAGGCATCGTCCGAGCCGCAGCGCGCACGTGGCCGCGAGGAGGCCGACCGGCAGATCGGCGTACGCCGACCGCAGATGCACCCAGAACATCGGCGTCACCACGAGCAGGGCAAGCGCGGCGCCGAACGCCCAGCGGGGTCGCCGCTCGAACCCCGCGGGCGCGGCAAGCGCGCCCTCGAATGCCTCGGCAGCCGTGTCGAGGAACAAGAGGAGCGCGAGCAGCGTCGCGACGGCGGCTCCCGCGACGAGCGCTGCGGGATCCCTGCCGAACATCGAGAACCACGACGCGGCGAGCGGCCACAAGAGCGGGTACCCGTGGGGGATCACGTCGGCGTTCGGGTCGAGCGCCGCGGCGCGCAGGTGGCCGAGCCCCCCCGACTCGATGCGCGCCTTGCCGAGCCACACGAAGGCGTCCCAGTACATGGGCATGGCGGGGCGCAGGACGGCCACCGCCGCGAGCGCGAAGGCTATCCCGGCGACGTAGGGCGCGAGGGCGGCCGAACGTCGCGACGTGGAGACGGTGGCCGACGGGCCCGCCCCCATGCGCGCGAGGAGCACCAGTCCCGCGAGAAGCAGAAAGACGATCGGATGGAGGTAGGTCGCGAACGCGATCGTCACGCCGCACGCGATCCACCGCGGCCACTGGCCCCAGCCGCCCGCAAGCCCCAGGCCGCCCAGGCGGTCGATCGCGGCGCCCACCGCCGCGAAGAAGAGCGCGGGGGCGATGGCGAGCCAGATCGGGACCATCAGGGGCGAGGGCTGTCACCGTGCGCGCACGGAGCCCTCTGCGGGAGAACGAAACGGAGGAGCGGCTGGCACGCGACGCAGTCGCCGGGAGCCTCGGTGACGCAGCCGTGACGGCTGGCTGCCAGGTCGTTCATGTCGTCGAGGAGGCTCGCGATCGCCTTTGCCGTCGAGCTGGCCTGGAGGGGAGCGTCGGCCCGGTCGACGAGAAGAGCGTGCGCCCCGGGCGCCGCGACGAGGGTGGCGATCGCCACCAGCAGCCCCGCGCGGCGCGCCGAGAGCCGAACGCGACCCACGAGTGCGAGCGCCACGACGACGCCGAGCGAGGCGCCGAGGGCGAGCGTGGCCGCGTGGACGGCGGGAGTCGCGCTGCCGGGTGGCCCGCAGACGTCGTTGGCTCCGCCGACGACGAGGCGAGCCATCGTGGAGGGGCAAGCGGAGTCGCCGGGTTCGCGCACGCTCTCACAAATAGCAAGCTTGATGCCCCGGTAGCGATCGATCCGGCTCCGGGATAAAAGTCGTCCTCGTGAAGCAGAAGCTCTTCGACGACTGGAACGCGCAGCTCGACGTGGCCCCGTCGAACGATCCATCCGACGACGTCGTCTCGTTCCACTCGCGCACCCTGGGCCGCGACGTCAAGATCGAGCCGACGTTGAGACATCAGCCTGCGGGCCTGCGTACCGCCGCGATCAGCGCGGGGATCAAGGTCGCAGGGGTCCTCGATTTCTCCGTCGTCAAGCTCGATTCGCCCGGTTCCGTGGCCGCCGTATTCACCAAGAGCCTCTGCCCGAGCTACGCGGTGCTCGCCGGGCGCGCGGTCGTGGCCGGTGGTCGCGCGCAGGTCCTGGCCGTCATCAGCAAGAACGCCAACGTCTTCACGCCCAACGGCGCAGAAGACACGCGCACGATCTCGGGCTGGCTGGCCGAGGAGCTCGGCGTCGCGCCGGGCGATATCGTGCCGTCGTGCACGGGGGTCATCGGCGTCCCGATGCCGATGGACAAGGTGCGCGCGGCCGTCACCGGCCTCGCCGCCAAGCTCCGCCCCGGCGGCCTGGACGATGTGGCGAAAGCCATCCTGACGACCGACCGCGGCCCCAAAGTATGCTCCGTTCGCATCGGCGACGCAGTGGTCTGTGCGATGGCCAAGGGCGCCGGCATGATCGAGCCGAACATGGCCACGATGCTCGTTTACTTCTTCACGAACGTGGACATCGACGGCACCGGTTTGCACGCGGTGCTCGCCGAGGCCGTGGACCGCACGTTCAACAACCTCACCGTCGATTCGGACACGAGCACGAGCGACACCGTGGCGATGTTCTCGACGCGCGCGGTGCCGATCGCCGGCGACGCGCGGGCCGATTGGGTCGACGCCGTGCGATGCATGGGCATCAAGCTGGCCCGCGACATCGTCGCGCAGTCCGAGGGCGCCACGAAGCTCATCGACTGCACGGTGAAGCTCGACTCCACGCCGAAAGACGCGAAAATCACCGCGAAGAAGATCGTCAACTCGCCCCTCGTGAAGACGGCGGTGCACGGCGGCGATCCCAACTGGGGTCGCATCGTCATGGCCATCGGCAAGCCCGACGAGCGGCTGACGCTCGGGGCCATCTCGCGCGGCGACGTCGTCATCAAGATGATGGGGCAGGTCGTCTTCTCCAGGGCTCAGCCCATCGCGATCGACCTGCCTGCGCTCGCCAAGAGCATCAAGTCGTCGTCGCGCGTATCGATCGAAGTGACGATCGGCGACGGTCGCCACTCGGCCACCGTGTGGGGCTGCGATCTCAGCCACCGGTACGTCGACATCAACGCCGACTACATGACGTAGCCCGCCTTTCGCATGCGCCCGCCTTTCGCGTGCCGGCCTGCGGGCTCACTTGCGGAGCGTGCGGAAGGTCAAGACCCGCTGCCCCTCGCCGACGCTCGCGGCGCGCTGGAGCGCGGCGTGGTGCCGTCGCTTGGCCCATCGGATGGCTTCGACGAGCGTCGCCCGGTCCAGGCGGTCGCGCGCGCGGCGGGCAAGGCGCCCCGCGACGAGGGACGCGAACGTGCAGCCGGTGCCGTGGACCGCGCCGAGGCGCAGGCGTGGAGCGCGGAGCTCGATGACGTCGCCGTCGATCGCGAGGACGTCGATCGCCTCCGGCCCGCGCATGTGGCCGCCCTTGACGAGCGCCGCGCGGGGCCCAAGCCTGGCGAGCGCGCGGGCCGCATCGTGCGCGTCGCGCAAGCTGCGTACCGGCTCGCCGAGCAGCGCTTGAACCTCGTCCAGGTTCGCAGTGACGAGCGTGGCGCGCGGGACGAGGTCGTCGCGTATCGCGGCGAGGGCCGCGTTCGCCGTCAGGTGACCCTGCCCGCGCGTGGGCCGCATCGGGGTGTCCACGACCGACGGAATCGTTGCGTTCCTGGCGAGCAGGAGCGCCACGGCCCGCACGTTGCGGGCCGATCCGAGCGCGCCGATCTTCATCGCGCGCACGTCCTGGTGCGACAAGACCTCGTTGGCCTGGGCGGTCACTTGCCCGTCGGTCAGGGGCCTCACGCTCCGGAGGCCCGCGGTCGACTGAACGGTGACGAGAGCGACGACTGCGCACCCGAACGCACCCGCGGCCTCGAAGGCGCGGAGATCGGCGATCACGCCCGCGCCGCCGCCGGGATCGAGGCCACCGATGGCGAGCCCGCAGGGCATCATCGCGCGCATGGGCGGAAACGACTTTCGCCGCTGAAGTCCGGGCGAGTCCAGCGCGATTGACAGTTCTGCGTGCGCGCTGTTACTCCCGGATGTAGTACGGCGATGCGTGCGCGCCTCCGAGTCCCTCGCCGCGACGCGTCCACCACGGGTGCAGTGCTCGTTGCCAGCGCCCTCGCGCTGTTCCTCGGCGAGCGCACGGCCCTGGCCCAGTGCGTCGACGACGAGCTGAAAGAGGAGCTCGTCGGCGGTCGCCACTACCGGGGCGTGCAAGATCGCCTCTTCACCAAGGCGTTTCGTCACGAGCTTTCGGTGATGGGCGGCCTCTATGCCGCCGATCTCTACTCGTCGAGCTGGCTCCTCGGCGGCGCCTACACCTTTCATTTCAGCGAGGACCTCGCCCTCGAAGCGAGCGTCCAGTTCACGCGCTTCCGCAGCGCCGTGACCGACTCCTACGAGCAGCGCTACCCGCAGATCGCCCTGCAGGAAAACCCGGACAAGGCGGGGCGCCTCTACTTCGGGCACATCGTGTGGTCGTTCGCGTACGGCAAGCTGCGCTGGATGGGCGACGGCATCAGCCGCTTCGACCTGAACGTCGCCCTCGGAGCCGGCGCCACCGACGATTCGACGTCGCTCGGTGTCACCGGCAGCGCGGGCATCGGAGCCAAGTTCTACTTTGGCCACTGGTTCGCGGTGCGCTTCGATGTGCGCGACCACGTCCTGCAGGAGTCGCTCGTGGGCGACGAGCACCTCGTCAACGACATCCTGGTCACGATGGGCGCCAGCGTCTTCATCCCGTTCGGCGGTTAGATCGCGCCGTAGAAGGGCCTTGGCGGCAGGGGACCTTCGGGGGCAACATCGAGCCATGCGGACGAGGCGCCTGATCGCGGGGGGTACGATGGCCGTGATCCTCGTCACGGTGTCGCTCGCCTTGGCCCAGTCGCGCCCACCGCACAAAGGCGCCAAACCGAAGCCCGCCCCCTCGGCGGCGCCGGCGGCATCGGACAATCCTTACGAGGACAAGAACGCCCCTGCCGCCTCGGCCTCGGCCGCCAGTCCGGCTCCTGCGTCCTCTGCAGCCCCGCCGTCGCCCGAAGCGCCCCCGCCCCCCCCGCCAAGCGACATCCTCGACGGCGGCGGCAAGCTCTCGCCGCTGAACCCCGAGGCCAACGAGTTCTCGGACGCCGGCGTGACGCCTCCTTCGGTCGACTACGATCGCTTGCTCGCGGACATCGGCGCGCTCCGGGCCCGCGTGGCCGCCGTCAGCGACACCCTGTTCCACTCGCGCATCGGAATCGCGATCCAGGTCCAAGGCGATCACGCCCGCGTGGCGAGTCTCTCGGTGTCGCTCGACGACGGCGTCGTGTGGACGTCGCCAGCGGCCTTCCGCGCGGACGACGCGACCGTCGTCTACGATCACGCCGTCGCGCCGGGCCGCCACGCCGTCGGGGTCGACGTCGAGCGGCGCGACGACCGTAACGACGCCTTCCGTGCGGCCCAGCGGTCGCGCTTCATCGTCGACGTCCCCGCCGATCAAAAGCTGTCGGTCGACCTCGAGCTCAAAGACGACTCGAACATGGGGAGTGACTTTCCGCAGGACAAGAAGGGGCGCTACGACCTGCGCGTCCGGGCCCTCGCCAGGGCCGAGCCCATCCCCCGATGATCCGAGAGGCGAAAACGCGATGAAAGCGCTCGTGTGCCGCGCGTACGGCCCCGTCGATACTCTCGTCCTGGCCGACGTGCCCGATCCCAAGCCGGTGGCCGGCGAGGTGCTCGTCGGCGTGCGCGCCTGCGGCGTGAATTTTCCCGACACGCTCGTCGTGCAGGGCAAGTACCAGTTCAAGCCGCCGCCGCCGTTTTCCCCGGGAGGAGAGGTGGCGGGCGTCGTCGAGGCGCTCGGCTCGGGCGTCACGGGAGTGAACGTGGGCGACCGCGTCGTGGCGCTCGGTACTGTGGGAGGCATGGCCGAGAAATTCGTGGCCGACGCCTCGAAGGTGATCCCGATGCCGAGCGGCGTCGACTTCGCCTCCGCCGCGTGCCTCTCCACGGCGTACGGCACGACGCTGCACGCGCTCCGCGATCGCGCGCAGATGAAGGCGGGCGAGTGGCTGCTCGTCCTGGGCGCGGCCGGTGGAGTGGGGCTGTCGGCCGTGCAGATCGGCAAGCGTATGGGGGCGCGCATCATCGCCGCAGCCTCGAGCGCCGAGAAGCTGAAGACGTGCAAGGAACACGGCGCCGACGAGGTCATCGACTACAGCCGCGAGGATCTCAAGGATCGCGTCAAGGCCCTGACGGGCGGCGCGGGCGCCGACGTCGTTTACGACCCCGTCGGGGGCGCGTTCACCGAGGCCGCCCTCCGCGCGACGGCGTGGAACGGGCGCTTGCTCGTCATCGGGTTCGCCGGTGGCGATATCCCGCGCGTGCCGACGAACCTCACGCTGCTCAAGGGCTGCTCGATCGTGGGCGTGTTCTGGGGCATGGCCATGATGCGCGAGCCCGCCCGCGGCCGCGCCCAGCTCGAGGAGATGCTGGGCTGGATGCATGATGGCACCCTGCGCCTCCATGTCCACGCTCGCTACCCGCTCGACCGCGCGCTCGATGCCCTGCGTGACATCGAGGCGCGCAAGGTTCAAGGAAAGGCCGTCGTCGTGATGGGGGACGCTTGAGGCACGCCCTATCGCTCGTTGCCGCGTCGCTGCTCGCCGCGTCGTCAGCATCCGCACGCGGCAACGGGCAAGCGACTGCGCCTGCGTCCGCGCCCGCGCCCGCGCCTGCGTCTGCGCTCGCGTCTGCGTCCGCGCCCGCGCCTGCGTCTGCGTCCGCGCCCGACGCCTTGTTCTCCTCCGCGCTTCGCGCGTATCACGCGGCCCTCCTCACGCGCCGCCTCGGCCGCGAGCGGATCCGCCGCGAGGACGTCTCCGAGCGTGTGGCCGAGGGCGAACAGCTCCTCTCGACGGGGCGCGTCGACGAAGCCATCGCGCGGCTCGCCGAGATCGTCGAGCACCCCGAGTTCGGCCTCTTCGCCGACTCCGACGAAGGGCGCGCTGCGGTTTTCCGGCTCGGCGATGCCCTGGCGACCGCGGGGCTCTACGTTCCGGCGCGCGCGTATCTGGATCGGTTGCTGCAAGCGGCTGGAGCGTGGGGCGTGGACGACACCTGGGCGCGGCGCGCCGTCCGCCGGCTCGTCGACGTGGCGCTCGAGAGCGGCGAGTTCGCCGCAATCATGAGCGACCTCCAGAGCGTACCGCCCACGGCGCCGGACGAGGTCCGCGGCGACATCGCGTACATGACGGGGCGCGCGCAAGAAGCGCTGGGCGACCCCGACGCGGCGCTTGCGGCGTACGGCGCGGTGACGCAGAGAAGCCGATTCTGGGCGCAAGCCACGTATCTCTCGGGCCTCATCTCGGTGGAGAAGGGCAACCAGAAGGCGGGCGAGGCCCTCTTCTGCAAGGTGGCCGACCCCAAGCGAAGCCGGACGACGACGCCTGTCTTTGCCGACGAGAGCTTCTTCGCCGTGCGGGACCTCGCGCGCCTCGGACTCGGCCGGATCGCGCACGAGCAGGGGCGCAACGACGACGCGCGCTACTACTACTACCTGGTCCCCAAGGACTCCGACCGTCTCTCCGAAGCGCTCTACGAAGGCGCCACCACCCGCTACGAGAAGAAGGACTACCAGGGAGCCCGTGAGCTGCTCGACGAGCTCGCGAGCCTGGCCGTGCCCAACCGGTACGAGGACGAGGCGTGGGTCCTCGGTGCCTGGATCGACCTGGCGCGGTGCAAGTTTCT
>Ga0302326_10009543_pt1 | contig 21162 bp, 27 predicted proteins | sample Palsa_T0_3_FD_202264 | JGI IMG/M metagenome (GOLD analysis project Ga0302326, IMG submission 202264) | Peat permafrost microbial communities from Stordalen Mire near Abisko, Sweden - Palsa_T0_3 | ecosystem: Environmental > Terrestrial > Soil > Palsa > Peat permafrost | place: Sweden: Abisko... | reverse complement strand
CCAGCTGGCCGTGGTGCCCGCCTATTTCACCCATCGCGGCCTGTTGGTCGACCTGCCCGGGGTCCTCGTGGTCGGGGTGCGCACCGACCAATCGGGGGCATCGCGGGCACGCACCGAGCTGCTGGCGCGGCGGCTGAAGTCGATCTCCGACCCCACCCGCCTGGCCATCCTTGACAGCCTGTCCGCCGGGCCGGCCACGGTGACCGAGATCGCGGGGTCCTTTGGCCTGGCCCAGCCGACGGTCAGCAACCATGTCAAGCTGCTGCGCGACGCCGGCCTCATCGCCAACGACACCACCGGGCCCCGAGGCTCCGGGCGAGCCCTGTTCGTCCAGCCCGACGCCGTCGCCGACCTGCTCGACCAGTTGCGCGCCATGTTGCAACCGGCGGCCAACGTCTGACAACACGGGTGCCCACCCACCCCGGGCGGTCACCAAACCCCTGGTCCCGGTAGCGTGGCGGGCCATGAGCGAATCTGATCCTCCGGCGGGAGATCCACCCGAGCACGAGCCTTCTCTCCTCGAACGCTTCCGAGTGAGCGGCTTCGGCCTCGAGGATCCCAACATCGTGGGCGACGCCGGGCCGGACGACGTCGCCCCGGGCATGGACCCGCCGCTGAAGCCGCTCACCGAAGAGTTGCCGCCGGAAGAGGAGACGCCGTCCGAGCGCCTGCTGCCGTCGAGCGATCTCCCGCTGGACTGAACCAGCAACCGACGCTATTCCAGGGGGAGCGCAACGTCCCGATCGGATTGTGGGCGCGGCCCGAAAATGCGCCGCTGATCTGGGGAAATGGCGACGTCGTTGATGCTCGCCTCTCGCCGGCGCATGTACCCGAGGTCGTCGAACTCCCAGTTCTCGTTGCCGTAGCTGCGCCACCACTGTCCCGCCTCGTCGTGCCACTCGTACTGGAATCGCACCGCGATGTGGTTGCCGCTGAACGCCCACAGGCTCTTGCGCAGGGCATAGTCCTGCTCCTGCTCCCATTTGGCGGTCAGGAAGGCGACGATCTCGTCACGCCCGTGCAGGAACTGGGAACGATTGCGCCACACACTGTCGGGGGTGTACGCCCCGGCCACCCGGGCCGGGTCGCGGGTGTTCCACCCGTCCTCCGCCGCTTGCACCTTCTGACGGGCCCCTGCCTCGTCGAAGGGAGGTACGGGCAGGCGGGGAGGGACGGGCTCGCCGGTTGCGTCGTGTTGGGCCATGGCAAAACGTTAGGCGGTCCTAACCAGCGGCCCGTTGCGCATGTGAACTGAGCAGCGAGAGCAGTTCGCCCAGTTGGCGGTGCTCGGTTTCCACGTGGCGCAGCGGCAGGTTGCCCTCGATCTCGTAGCGGTTGCGCCGGCCGTGACGGATCCGGGTCACATAGCCCGACGCCTCCAGTTCATTGACGATCGACTGCACCCGGCGCTCGGTAACGCCCACTCGGGCCGCGATGTCGCTCAGGCGCATTTCGGGATCGGCCGCGATGCACAGCAACACCAGCGTGTGGGTGGTGACAAAGGTCCAGCCGCCCTCGGGTCGATCGATGATCCCATTGCTCACCCTGCCCAGGATACAGGAATTGTCCAAAGGTACGAAGTTGGTTGCACGAAACTAAGTTCCGGTTTACAGTTCCCCCATCAAGTCACACGTCGAAGGGAGCATACAATGGCAACTATCACCACCTCGGTGTTAGAGATCAGGATCCTCCTCGCCCTGGCGGCGGTCATCGTCGCCTCCCGGGCGGTCGGGTGGGCCATCTCCAAGATCGGGCAACCCCAGGTCCACGGCGAGATCATCGCCGGGATCCTCCTCGGGCCGAGCCTGCTGGGCTGGGTCTGGCCGCAGGCGTTGTCCTACCTTTTCCCCACTCCGGTGATCACGTTCTTGAACGTCCTGGCCCAGGTGGCCGTGGTGTTGTTCATGTTCCTGGTCGGGCTGTCGGTCGACCTCAGCAAGCTGCGGGGCCATGGCCACAAGGCGGTGGTGATCAGCCACGCCTCTATCCTCACCCCTATCGCCCTCGGCGCGGTCCTCAGCATCTGGCTGTACCCCCGCCTGGGGGGCGGCGTGAGCCACCTCGGGTTCATCTTGTTCTTCGGAGCGGCCATGGCCATCACCGCCTTCCCCGTCCTGGCCCGGGTGCTACAAGAGACGGGGCTGACTGACACCCGGGTGGGCGTGCTCGCCATCACCTGCGCTGCAGTGGACGATGTCACCGCCTGGTGCCTGCTGGCCGTGGTCGTCGCCGTCGTGCATTCCTCTGGCTTTCCCAGCGCCGCCAAGACGATCGCCCTGGCGCTTCTGTTCCTCGTCGCCGCCCTCAAGGTGGTCAAGCCGCTCGTGGGCCGTCTCAACTCCTTCCCGCTGTGGCTGGCCATCTGCCTGCCTCTGATCGGGGGATGGACCACGTCGCAGATCGGCATCCACGCCATCTTCGGGGGGTTCATCGCCGGTGCCGTCATCCCCCGCAACCCCGAGCTGCAAAAGCAGATCCGCGAGAAGTTGGAGCCCGTCACCGTCACCTTCCTGCTCCCCATCTTCTTCGTGGTGGTGGGGCTGTCGACGAAGGTCGGCCTGCTCAATACCGGCTACCTGTGGGCCGTGACCGGCATCGTCATCGTCACCGCCATCGTGGGCAAATGGGGCGGGTCCATGCTGGCCGCCCGAGCCATGGGGGAGAAGTGGTCCGACGCTGCCGCCATCGGGATCCTCATGAACACCCGGGGCCTGACCGAGCTGATCATTCTCAGCGTCGGCCTGCAGCTGAAGGTCATCAGCCCGACCGTGTTCACCATCATGGTCCTGATGGCCCTCACCACCACACTTATGGCCACCCCGATGCTCGCCCTCATCTCACCGATATACCACCGAGGCAAGAAGGCCGACACCGAGGTCGTTTCGGTCGACGTCTCGTCCGTCCCAGCCGACGCCCCGTCCGCCTCGTAGCTCCGAAGCGGGGGAGTGCGCCCCAACGCAGCGGCACACTCCCTCAACGGATCGACTGGCCCCTTGTCAACCTCGGTTGACAAGGGGCCGCCGTCAATTTCGGCTTCTTCGCCTATCGCAAGCCCGGAAGGGGTCGGTCCCAAGGCGATAGCGCAGCACATCCAGCCGCGGTCCGGGCGGGAGAGCCGGACGCGGATTCAGCACGCTACGGCGAAACGGAGCGCCCGGCAGGCCTCGGCGAGCTTCGCGTCCGATAGAACGCCAACGCATCGCACCAGTCGAGAGCGAGGAACGAGTTGAAGATTGTCAAAGTTGGCGGCCGAGTCGCGCAGGAGCCCGTCATCCCCGGTCAGTAGAACCTCGCTGGGAATGCTTCGGACAGTCGAAGTGACCGGTGCGGCAACGACGGAGTGCAGGTAACGGATCACGTGCGCCCGAGTCATCACCACGATGGGACGGATCTTGTCGCCGGGCAGGTCCGCGAGCCAGACCTCTCCTCGTTGGGGGAGAGGCGGGCTCACTGGTGCCGGGCGACGCCGTACAGACCGGCCCAGTCGACGTCGTCGGCGATCCCGCTCGACTCGCGCTGGACCTCAGCCCACGCATTGTCATCTTGATCCGGTGGCAACCGCAGGTAGCCGGCAGCGTGCCTTCGCTCAAGCTCGTCGACGATGAGACGGTCGAGAGCGATATCGATGAGTTCCGACAGTGTCGGGACACCTAGTAGTTCCCGGGCCTGCGCCACTTTCGCGGGATCGAGCGACACCGAAGCCTTCGTCTTCGACATACCAATGATGCTACTACAAGTAGGATTGCTGGTGCCTCCGAGCAGCATGAGGACTGCCCCTGTCGAAGCGGGGGAACGGCTTCCTCGGGCCCAGCTCACCATTTCCCGGTCGGTGACAGTTCGTGTTGGTGCTGCTAGAGGATCTCGACGACGACCAGGTTGAATGGGTCCGCTGTGGGGGCGGTGTCGTTGATCGTGACTGACGCAGCACCGTTGGCGGCGTTGGGGTCTGCCTTGGTCCTCGACTGGACCCAGAAGGTGCTCTGAGTATTCAGGTCCTCGTTGTCCAGCGTCTGGCCGGCTCCAGCCTTGCGAGCGGTGGCGTGGGCCCCGTCGTTGCCCGCTGCCCTCGGGTGGCGGGCCGGTGGATGTACCTGCACCGGGCGGTCGACCAGTAGGGCCAGGTCATCGACGTCCGACTGTCCGACAAGCGGGCCTTGCCGGCGGCACGCCGGTTCTTCCAGCAGGCCCTGTCGAGGTCGACGACACCGGTGGAGGTCAACACCGACCTGGCCGGCGTGTACCCGGCGGCCCTCGACGAGCTGGTCCCGTGGCGCCCGTCATGTCACGGACCGGTATGCGAACAATAGAGTGGAAGCCGATCACGCCCGGCTCAAGGCCCGGCTTCGCCCGATGCGGGGCTTGAAACGGGTCCGCTCGGCCGGGATTGTCGCCGCCGGCCACGCGCTGATACAGAATATCCGCCGAGGGCATTATGATCTCGCTGCTGATAGCGGCCACCGCCATCGAGTTTCGGACGCATTCGCCGAGCTGATGGTCGCCGTCTGATCCTGGCGGATAGACCAGCCGGACACGGCGGCGAATGGCGCCGCCTCAATACAACGCCTTGGCTACCGCCAACGCAACATCGTTCAGAGCGGTCTGACAGGCGGCCGTACTTGCCGGACTGCACGTCGAGGCACGACACTTGTCAACCACCCGGCGCTCTGCGGTGTCATAGACGGTGTGGGTCGAAAGTTGGCAGGCCGTGTCTGACGTAGGCAACCTGCGGGAGTTCATGAGTCGGGACTACCCGAGACTTGTCGCGGCGGTGTGGACTGTCACGGGCGGGCGTCTTGATGACCCGGAGACCGTCGGAGGCGAAGTCCGTGTCGAAGCCGTCGACGAATTTGGTGTCACGGTCACGGATCGAGAACCCGAACTGTCGGCCCTGGTCGTCGAGGGTCATCGACAGGTTGCGGGCGGCCTGGGTCACCCCGGCGCGGTTGGGGTGGGCGGTGACACCGGTCAGCCAGACCTGGCGGCGTTCCAGCTCGATGAAAAACAGCACATAGAGACGCTGCAGCCGGATCGTGTCGACACTGAAGAAGTCGCAGGCCAGCACACCTGACGCCTGGGACCGGAGGAACCCGCCCCAGGTCGGCCCGTCGCGTCGGGGGGCAGGCGGGAGGCGGTGGCGGCGCAGCACGTTTCGGACCGATGTGGCCGAGATCTTCGTTCCCACCTTGGCGCACTCGCCGACTATTCGCTGGTAGCCCCAGCGGGGATTCTCCCGGGCCAGGCGCAACACCAGCTGTATCGTGTCGTCGGCGAGCCCGCGACGCGCTGGCTGCGGCGGTTGGCTCCAGTGCCGTCGGACGCGTTGACGTTGCCAGCGCAGCACGGTGGCCGGGGTAACCAGGAACACAGCCCACCGTTCCGAGGGAGGTGGGCGGCCGGCACCGCCAGCAGGCGACGGTCGCGGTCGTTGTAGCGCGGGCGGGGCACCTGGCGTTGCAGGATCGCCAGTTGATGTCGGAGGACGGCGATCTCGATGTCGTCCGCGTTGGCCTTCGGCCCAAGTCGCCGCATCCTGAGAAGCCATCGGAAGACGAGGAAGCGCAGCGTGGACCACACAGCCGCCATCCTGGCAGGCGGACATCGCCGCTGGTCACGGGGCAAATCGTGCTCGTGTACCCACACAGGGCATGTGCCGAGCCCGGGGTTGACCGACTGGTTTACGTAATGGGCCTTCCCGGCAGTTACCGCGGGTTAGAGCTTTCGGCGGTGCCTTCCGACGTTGAGGGCGTGGGTGGCCATCATGAGGGCGTCGTTCTCGTCGCAGACAAGTCTGAGGGTGGTGCCGGCCGACTTATCTTTGAAGACCTCGCCGACATGTCTCACGTCGGCGAGGGCTAGATAGGGCGTCTGGCGGACGATGTCGATGTCGTCCACGTTCGCCTGAGTTCGGCCTGTTGCTCCTGGCTTGGGGATCACCGAGCTGAACGTGGGTTGCGTCTCATCGGTTCGGGTGAACTCCACCAGCGGGTAGGTGCCGGACCCGGTAACGAGGAAGACCACGATCCGGCCGCGGGACTTGCCGTAGGCGAAGCGTCCTCCGTGCTCATAGCCGATCATCAGCTCGTATTGCCTCCCCTCCCACTGCACCGTGTGACGCACCACGTGGTCGTACGGGGTCGGCTCTGCACGGTCAGGCCAGTGATGTGAGAGCCCATCGGGCTCGGCGACCGAGCCGATGATCCGGACCGCTCCGGGGTCGGCACTGTTGGCTGGCGGCGAACCATTCGCTGCCTCGTAACGGGCGAACAAGGCGCGGACAGCAGTGAGGACTTCCGCCTCCAAGTCTTGGATAGAGTATGCCATGTCTTCCTCCATGTCTTTCTACTTGACAGTACTATAAAATACATAAGAAATAGGGGGCAAGTTCTTTTCGGTCCGGGAGGGGATGGATCCTGTACACACACGTACACACGTCCGGTACCGTGTACATCGGTGAGCGTGCGTGTGCATGCGTGTGCATTGGAAAGGTGAGTGAGATGGCTACCCGTGAACGAATCGATCAGACCCCGCCCACGACCGAAATGCCGGTGGGTGAACGCCGCAGCCGGCGTCTCGATCTGCGGGTGACCCCGACCGAGGAGGCCCTCATCCGTCAGGCAGCGGCCGGCCGCCGACAGAGCGTGACGGAGTTCCTGGTCGAGGCGGCGCTTAGCGCGGCCGATCGTGCCATCCAGGATGACCGGCGGATCGTGTTGATGAACGAGGTCTTCGACCGCCTAGTCGACGAGTTCGACGAACCGGAGCAGGCGATCCCGGCGTTGTCGCAGCTCATCAACCGTCCCCGCCGACTCAAGCTGCCCGAGTAGTCCGCCAACAGTCCAGAGACGTCGGCGACACTGGCCGGCGTGCCCGACGACGAGAAGGCCCGGCCCGAGGTCCGGCTGCTGAAGCCCGACGACGACGTGGACGGGTTCGTCTCCGGTGTCGCGGTGATCGACGACTACCTGACCCGCTTCGCCTGGTCAATGCACCAGGCGGGCGGGCCCCGGACCTATGTTGCCGTCATCGGCAGGCGGGTCGTCGGCTACTACAGCTTGGTGTCAGGCAGCATCGAACGGGAAGACGCCCACGAACGTCTCAAGGCCGGGATGGGCGCTTACCCTATCCCGGTCCAGCTCCTGGCCCGCATGGTCGTCCACCAGGACTACCAAGGTCACGGCCTGGGCGGCGATCTTCTCTTGGCGGCGCTGCTCACTGCAGCCCGGGCGGCCGAACTGGTCGGTGTCCGGGCGGTGGTCACCCACCCCCTCACCCGTAGTCTCACCGGCTTCTACGGCCGCTACGGGTTCAAGGTCTTCAACGACCCCAACTACGACCTCGCCATGTACACCCTGATGAAGGACATTCGACGGACGCTGCGCGACAGCGGACTCATGTAGAGCCTCGATCGAGGGCGAAGAGCCGTCAAGTCGATTCGGCCGAGTACTCGGGGTTTGACGAGGATCGGTACGAGAATTAGCGGTAGCGGGTCAGCACTGCCTTGGCGGTGTGAGCGGTCTGGAGTACAGCGGGTAGCGGGAGGGCCTACTTGGTTAGCGGCTGATCGCTTCCCTACCGGACGAACGCAGGATCCATCCGGGCGCCGCTCGGGGAATCGGGGATCCTGAACATTGGACTGGCGTGCCGACATGCGCGACGAAACCGTCCGCCGACGCCTGGGCGAGCATCTCGATGACCGTGTCAGTGTCGTCGCCCATAGCCGCCGCGAGGGAAGCCACGCTCGCCGGCTCGCTGCCTTCGCGATAGTTATCGATAGCCCGCAAGAGTCGAAGTCGCTGCTCATTATTCACTAAAGGTCTCCTTGTCATGCCCAGCGAAAGCTGGCTGAGCACAAGTCTTCCACCGCACTCCGCACTCACTGGAACACCAGCGCCGTTACCCATATATTATCGATGGTGAAGGACCACTCATGCCTCTGACCAGGAACTTCGTCAGCGACGATCACTTCGGGAGCGTCCTCGTCTACACGCCTGAGGAAAAATCATCTGGACCTGCTACGCCCGGATTGAATATTTAGTTCGACCAGTTCGTTCGCTGGTGTTGATGTTGCAGTAGCCGGTTCCAATGATCCATTTAGACCTTGAGGACTCTCACCATAGGAGTTGGTCGAGCTGCAGCCGCCGGACTCCGAGGTCCTCGGCCGCGGCCCACGCTAGGAGCAACAGCCCCGTGTCGCCGCGTGGGACGGCGAAGCCTAGGTCGACTAGACGTTTGCGGACCCGCAGGTCAGGTTTGATGCCGTCCCCGCCGGATCGCATCCGGAGATAGGCATATAAGGCCGGGCCAATTCCTTTCACGGATCCGACATACGAATCGATCGATGGCGCCAGGTCGAATGGGGCCGCCCACGATGCCCACCCGGTGACGAGGTCGTCGTCGCTGATGATCGGCGCTGCCTTCGCGGCTCCCCAGGCGAGAAGACCCGCCGCCACCGCCCTCATGGTGTCGGCCTCGCCGGACCTGAGCCCGCTAATGGGTACCTCTTGCGCGGTTTCGAGGTCGACAAGAGCCGTCACGCCGCTAGTGCGGAACTCGGCGACGAGCGACGCCACACGGGTCGTGTATCGCCGTTGCCGGCTGGCGACGACATCTACGACCATCGAGGCCCGGTCGCCGGCGAAGCGCTGGCTGTACGCCGCCGCTTTCTCTGTAGCGAGGGCACCGTTCGCGTCCCAGGCAACGCGAAGGTTGCCCATCGCCAGGGCCCACCAAGGAAGGCCTCGGAGGCTCTGAGAAAACGTCGGGTGGTCGGTCACAGACCACAGGCTATAAGCTTGAGGCGGCCGCTTCCCCTGTGATCGTCGCCCCTGCCGACCGATCACAGGTGAACTCGGAACGGTACGGCTCTCTTCCCTGAGCACGAGGCGGGCTTGGTGGCTACCGTGCCGGTTGGTGCCGGTGGAGTTCTCTCCGATGAGCAGGCCGCGGCTTCGGTCGCTTCCTGGGTCCTCCGTCCAGGGAGCAGTTGGAGCGGTTCTTCTGGCTGAACGACACCGATCGTTCCCGCGCCGGGCAGCGCCGCCGGGACGCGACGGCACTGGGATTCGCCGTCCAGTTGGGCACTGTCCGTTTCCTGGGCACGTTCCTGGCCGACCCTGTTGATGTGCCGTGGCCGGTGGTGATCTTCGTGGCCGAACAGCTCGGGATCGGCGACGCGTCGTGTGTGAAGGACTACGGCTCGCGGCCCATGACCGTCTATGAGCACCAGTGGGAGATCCGCCGCGAGTACGGGTACTCCGATTTCGCAGAGCATGTCGAGGAGCTGCGCAGTTTCGTGGGGGCGCGGGCGTGGCTGTCGAATGAGGGGCCGAGGGCGTTGTTCGACCGGGCGACGGCGTGGTGCGTGGAGCACAAGGTGCTGCTCCCGGGGGTGACTACCCTGGCCCGCCTGGTTTCCGAGGTTCGGGCCGCGGCCTCCGAGCGGTTGTGGTCGACGCTTTACGGGCTGGCCGGCGACGGGCTTCGCCGCCGGCTCGACGCTTTGCTGGTGGTGCCCGCTGGGGAACGGGTGTCGGAGCTGGAACGCCTGCGAGCCGGGCCGGCCCGGCTCAGCGCGGCGGAGATGACCCGCTCCCTGGAGCGCCTGTCGGCGGTACGCGAGCGGGCGCCGGGGGGGCGCCTGGCTGCGCTGGCCCGCTATGGGATGGCCGCGCATGCCCCGGCGTTGCGTCAGATGACCGTGACGCGGCGCACCGCCACGCTGCTGGCCACCATGGCCCAGTTGGAGACCCAGGCGGCCGACGAGGTCCTCGACCTGTTCGACATGTTGTACGCCACCAAGATCGACGCCCGGGCGGAACGCTCCTCGGCCAAGGAACGCCTGGCCAACCTGCCTCGCCTGTCGCGTGCCGCCACCCGCCTGGCCGCCGCCATGCGGGTCTTCCTCGGCCTGCCCGCCGATCTGGGCGCCGCTGAGGTGTGGGCGGCCATCGAGGAGGTCGTCGGCCGTGAACAGCTGGCGTCCGCGGTCGGCGTGGTCGAGGAGCTCGTCGCCGGCGACGAGGACGACGAGGGGGCGAAGCGGGCCGAGCTGATCAAACGCTTCGCCACCGTCCGCTCCTTTTGGGCCGCCTTGGTCGAGGTGGTCCCGCTGGGGTCCGCCGACGCCGGTAGCGCGACGTTGGCCGCCGCCCGGTCCCTGCCCGGTCTGTTCGGGCGCAAGAAGGTGACCGTGGCCGAGATCAACGAGGCGCTGCTGGCCGGCTCGTGGCGACGCCTCGTCCTGCAAAGCGCCGACATCGAGGAGGGCCTGGTCGATTGGCGGGCCTACACCCTGGCTGTGGCCGAGGGCCTCCACCAGGCGCTGCGGCGACGCGACGTGTTCGTTCTCGGCACCGGGCGCTGGGGCGACCCGAGAGCCAAGCTCCTCGACGAGCAGGAATGGGCGGCCGCGGCGCCCACGGTGCTGGAGGCTCTCCAGTTGGCCCCCCGTTAAGGAAGCTGGCACCAACCGACAAGTAGCGCGACTGGGGCTGTCTCCACCTACGAGCCCTCCTCGCCCGGGGCCGGCGGCGTGGGGCCACTGAGTGCGAGCCGGTGGGTCATGTTCAGCCTTACCTCCCCGTACGGCAGGATGTGGCTCCAGAACAGCGGCGTCAGCCCGCGCCGGTCGTCGTCGGTGAGAACGCCCTCCCACTCGGGTAGGGCGAGCACCTCTTGGACCATGAGGGTGTTCACGTAGACGATCGCGGCCTGGAGGATGTGCAGGGCGAGCATGCCGAGCTCCTGCTGGTCTCGGCGGTTGGTGGCGAACTCGCCGCTTTTGCCGAAGAAGATCACGGCGTTGACCCGGTTCCAGGACTCGACGACATTGAGGCCCTCCTCGATCTCGCGCTGGAGGTCGCGGTCGCGGAGATATCGGCACACGAAGATGGTCCTCTGGGCCCGGCCCAGCTCCAGCATGGCCTGGTAGACGGGGTGAGTGGCGTTGCGGGTGAAGCGGCGCAGGATGGCCTCGGCCGAGGCTGTCCCCACCCGGATGGCGGTGGCGAACTTGATCATCTGGTCGTAGTTCTGCTCGATCAGGTCCCAGCGGATCGCCCGGGTCATCGCCGGCGCCAGGCGAGGGAAGACCTCCTGGTCGGGGCCGTAGAGCTTGATCTTGTTGATCCGCTTGATGCGCGGCAGCAGGTCGAAGTCGAGCAGCGAGGTGATGGCGAAGCCGATCTCGGATTGGCCGTGCGAGTCGACGTAGTTGCCCTCCAGCTGCATCGAGGTGCCGTGGCGGACGGCGCCTTCGACCATGGCCGCCACTTCGGAGGCGGTGCAGGTGAGGAGTTGGGAGTGCACCACCATCGATTTCTTTTCGACGTGCCAGTAGATGAGCACCCCGCGGCCGCCGTAGCGGGAGTGCCATTCGGTGAACAGGTTCTGGTCGTAGGAGCGGAAATGCGTCGAGTCGGAGGCCACCGTGGTGGTGCTCTCGCCCCAGACGCCGCTGTGGCGGGCGGCGAAGGTGGCGTTGGCCAGCTCGACGGCGACGGCGCGGGCGCCTTCGAGGGTGAAGTACCTGCGAGCGGCGTAGCGGATGTCGCTCTCGCTGTGGCCGTGGTCGCCTTGGGCCACGGCCCCGATGCCGGTGTTCGTCCCGTAGGCGTAGGCAACGAGGAGCAGCCGCTCCCACAGGGCGTCGCGCTCGATCGCCTCCCGTGTCCCGACCGGAGCGAACTGGGCCAGCATCCCGGTGCGCAGCGCCGCCTCTTTGAGCATGTCGATGAGCGGCACTGTCCCCCAGCGGGCCTGGACCGCCTTCTTCAGCCGACGCAGGTTGACCGGCTCGGGCTGCGCCTTCAGCGGTGTGAGCTGGATGGCCCCGCTCTTGCGTTCGCTGATCTCCAGCCATTCCAGGCCTGGCAGTGCCTCGTTGAGGGCGGCCAGCTGGCCCCGCAGCTCGTCCCGGAGCTCGGCGACGAAGGCGCGGGCGTCGAGGGGCTTGTGGAGCATCTCGTAGTGCTCGGCCCGGTGGGCCTCGAAATCGGCGGGCAGGTCCTCGTCGGGGTTGCGCCACTCGTGGGCGCCGACCACCCAGATCTCCTTGCAGCGCAGGCGATCGCGCAACGCCTGGAACACGCACGCCTCGTAGACGGTGCGCACGATGCGTTTGCGGCCCCGGGAGTCGATCTCCACCAGGAGGTCCTCCCAGTCCGGGCGCACCACGCCGTCGAGGACGATCGTCTCCTCCGGCGGGTAGAACTGGGCGGTGCTGGCGGCGTGGCGAACGATCAGGCCGAGCGCCTCGATCACCGGCCGGTGGGCGGTGTTGTTGGACCGGAACTCCAGCACGCCGAGCAGCTTGATGAGGCCCCGGCGGTAATGGTTGGTGTAGGAGGACTTGAACTCTCGGCGCTTGTTGCGCTGGTACTCGGTGCCGCCGGACCGGTACTCGGCCACCAGGTCCCGCAACGTCGTCTCGCCGCCGACGACGGGGTAGATGACCTGGCGCACCGTGTCGTCGGGCGCCTCCAGGGCGGCCTCGGCGATGTGGCGAAGCAGGGTGTCCTTGCCCGTGACCCGGCGGAAGTCCTTGACGAACTCCTTGACCACCTTCTTCTCGGCCCGGGCGTCGATGCGGTGCACGGTGGAGATAAGCAGCTCGACCAGGGTGTCGGTGATCTCGCGTTCCCGCACGAACAGCGGCGCCGACAGCAGCACCAGCCTGATAGGCTGGGGGTGATCGCGCAGGTGGCTGGGCGACTCGACCGCGGCCCGGTGCCCGCCAGCCGGCCACCACCTTGGGCGCCACGTCGGAGAACAGGTTCGCCGGCAGCCCCACCGCGCGGACCGCCGTCAGCTTGGCCAGCTCGGCCAGCAGGGAATCGAGGCTGACGTTGCCGGGGTCGGTCTTGATCGTGGCCAGCACGTCCAGGCGATCGTCGTCAGCGTCGTCCTCCACGGCGACCAGGGCCTCCAGCCGGCCGATGGCCCCAGGATCGATTCGTGCCGCCACCCTGGTCACCAGCGTCTGCTCCGCCTGGCGCAGCGCCGATCGCACGATCTCGGTGACGCGATCCGCGCTCGGCGGCTCGACCAGCTCGCCACGGCACCGGGCCAGCAACTGGTCGCGGACCCGGTCCTCGCCCCGTTCCTCCTCGGCGACATGACCAGCCAACCAGGAGACCAGCGTTTCGGCGTCGGCCACGCTGCACTCGCGAAAGCCCGTGTAGCGGCGAATCTCGCTGCGGTGGCGTTGGGCGCTGCGGCTGGAGAAGTCGTACGACTCGATCTCCGTTGCGGGCACGTCGACCTGGCGGGCCACGTGCTGCACGGCGTCGTCGGCCATCTCGTGGCGCCGTTGCGGGAACCGGCCCCGCCATAGCAAGAACTTGAGGTTCAGTGCGAAGCCGAGCCGAGTCGCCCCGGCCTTGTTCCGCAGCTGGTCCACCTCGTCGCCGACGAGCGTGAAATGGTCGACCACGTCGTCCAGGCCCAGGTTGCGCCCCACCATCGCCCCCTTCGGTCGCCCCATCGACGGCGGCCTCAGCGGGCCGATGTGACAGGGAATACGATATTCCCTGTCACATCGCCGTCGCTCGTCTTGGCCCGCCAGCGCTCCGGCCCGCGATGCTGCGCTCAGCGGTCACTCGCCCACTACCGTCGGAGACGACACATTCCCTGTCACATCGCCGGGAGGATCGATGGCCGGGCAACTGGTAGCGCTCCGCCACACCACCGTCGCCGACGCCGCCGAGGCGTTCCTGGCCCGCAACATGCCGGCCACGACCCGCCGTTCGTACACCCAAACCATGAGCCGCCTCGTCGCCACACACGGCGACCTGACCCTGTCGGCTCTCGACGGACAGGCCCTGGACTCCCTCACCGCCGAGACCTGGGGGGCCTGCGCCCCTGCGACATGGAACCGTCACGTAGCCACCCTGCGGTCGTTCACGACCTTCGCTCGACGCAAGGGCTGGTTGGCCGACGATCCCGCGGTCGTGCTCGAGCGCCGCGCCGAACCAGCGGACCGGACCAAGGCCATCGCGGCGTCGTCGCTGGCCCGGTTATTCCGCCGCGAGGACATCGCCATCCGCGAGAAATGCCTGTGGCGGCTGCTCTACGAGACAGCCGCCCGGGCCGAGGAGATCCTCTCAACCGACGTCGGCGAGCTCGACCTGGAAAACAAACGGCTACGGGTGGTGCGGAAGGGAGGCGACAAGGACTGGTTGCACTTCCAGTCAGGCTCGGCCCGTCTCCTGCCAAAGCTGATCGGCGGCCGAGACGCGGGCCCGCTGTTTCTTGCCGACCGCCGCCCCGCCCCGTCCCGGATGCCCGCCTCGGTCGACCTGTGCCCCCTCACCGGCCGAGGCCGGCTCTCCTACGAGCGGGCCGAGTACCTGTTCAAACAGAACTCGCTCAAGGTGAGCAGCAATGGCTGGACCCTCCACCAGCTCCGCCACTCCGCCCTCACCCACCTCGCCGAGGAGGGCGTCAACCTGCCGTTGCTGATGGCCAAAAGCGGACACCAGAATCTGCGATCACTGCAACGCTACGCCCGACCTGGGCCCGAGGCGGTCGCCGCGATGACTGCCGCCCACGACCCAGCCCGGAGGCAACGCCGGGGATAAATCGCAAGGCGGCCCAGTGCCTTCGACCGCCTGGCCACGCACACGGACGGGTACGACTCCCACCGACAGCGTTGTCAGGGCGGCGCCCGAGTGCAGGCGTCAATCGCACTTTTCCATCCGTAAACGAAGATAAATAACTTGCGAGTGCCAGTGGCTCCTGGTACTTTCATATCTGCTATCGCAGATGAGAAACATACAGGGAGGACCAATGCCGAGGTGGGAGAGCTCTAGGAAGACGAACACGGAGAAGTGCGAAGAGGGGTGGCCAGCGTTGGTGGCAGCAGCCGACGAGGTTGCTCAAGCTCGCGAGAAGACAGACGTTCTCGCCGAGCTGCTCGCACTCCGGGGCCTGTGCCAGGTCGTCGATGACGAGACTGTTGAGGCAGTGGTAAATGCCCGAACCCAAGGATTGTCGTGGTCAACAATCGGAAGAGCGCTCGATATAGCACCACAAACGGCTCACCAGCGCTACAAGGATGCCGATTCCCATGGCTACAGGCCCCCACCGCCGAAGCCCACACAATGGTGGAAGCTGAACCTCCGAGCGGAGCACCTCACCCGGTGCCTGTCGGAGCTCAAGTTCGGCACCCAGCGACTGCTGACATGGGAGAGCGGAGATGTCCTACTTCTCCAACTGAACAAGGGGAGCCGGCCCGACCCTCACGCGCGGATCACTAGCGCCCTTGTCTACGACACTTATCACGTCGATGAGAACGGCGAGAGCATCCGCCTGTGGGGCGAGAAGTACGCCTTCATCCTGGACGCGTCTGAGTTCCTGCCAACGAAGCCGTTCAGTCTCGAGGACATCGCAGGCCTCGGGGGCTTGTACTCAAGACAGGGACAAATGAACCACCAACGGATCCGCGACGAACACGTGCCAACGGTTGCCAAAACCGCCGGGCTTCAGCACCTCCTCGACCAAGAGGACTGAACACTGCTACTTGTCGGTTGGTGCCAGCTTCCTTAACGGCACCCCAACTCCTGCAGGTGGGCCAGGTCGTAATGCCCCCGCAGGGGCCGCGCCGCCAGCTCCGTCAGCCGGACGAAGCTGTGCTCGAACTCGACGCGTTCAAGCTCAGCGGCGTCGGCGATGTCGAGCTTGTTGCGCAGAACCTCCGTACCGGGGTAGCAGTACGGGTCGCTCACCGCGTCAGGTGGTGACCGTCCCGGCCCGGGCGAACTCGATCAGCTGGTCGATGGTGATCTCGCCCGCCACATACCGCTCAGCCATCGCCTGCATCTCGCTGCCTATCTCGCCACCCTCAAGATGGACTGACGCCAGAGCGTTACCCACTGCCAAGGCCCGGCCGGCTTGATCGTTCACCACAACGAGAAGTCTACCGCCCACCATCAACGCCCTTTGGCAGGCGCCCTCGAAGCCACTTTGGGCGACCATCGTTACCCCATCCCCGAGGTGCCCAGCACGGTCGTGGTCGTCACCTCCGGCACCAACACCACAAACCCAGCCAAGCCCGCTGGGCCAATTCGCCCGCCTTGCTGCCAACTGCCCGAGGGCGCCGAAGCGGTTCCTCACGACGCTGCTCCACTGGGGGGGTGGTGGCCGGTACGTCAGCGGGGGGCGACGGGCGGGTTCGGCGCTCTGACCAGCCGCCAGGATGCCTCAGGAGCCGATGGAAGGCCCCGGGTGGTACCTGGGGTGCGGCCGGGAAGCGGTCTACGTAAACCTGGAGGGGCCTAGCAGCAGCGGGGTCCGACCTCCCCCGTGTCGTCAGAGCTATCCTGTATTGCCGTGAAGCGAGTTACTGACAATCCTGTTGTCATTGCGCTCGGTATCGCCGCCGCCGTTTTGGCGATCGTAAGCTTTGTCGTAGAAAACCATCTTGCGACGGTCGCCTTTGTCATAATAGCCCTTATAACTATGGGCTACATGGCCATCGCTTTACGCAAGGCGCACACCGAGTCGGAGGCGGCCTTACAAGAAGCGGAACTCACTCATGCTCGAAGGTTACAAGAGGTTGAGCGGGATCGACGCCAAAAAACGCAGATCATTGAACGGTTTGTGGAAAGGATCAAGAAAGGTCCACCCCGAGAGAATAAGGTGCGAAACTGGAGACACGTTTACACTTACTCTGCCGGCGGTAATGCCATCATCCAGCAGTGGGAGGAGATTGTAAATGGTCCGCTAGCCCTACAATTTACTCAGCATACCTTCATCTCTTCCGGTCCTATGGATCCTATGACCAAGGAGGCCGTTAAGATTGAGGCGAACCGCGTTAACGACGATGGAACGCTTGGCGTCCACATTGAACAGATCACCACAAAGTGGTTGGATGACTGTCAACTAGAGGCCACCTTGCACCTTCTTGACGAGATTCTCCCGAATCAGACCTTCACCGTGTACATGCAGTGGACGTGGCCTCGTGTGTCAGAGAATCTGCTGAAAGGAGATATCGAAGATTTCTACTGGACGGTACCACCGGGCACTACTGAGGGAATATCCGTAGAAGTGATTTTCGATAACTCCTGCAAGTTAAAGCGGGATCTCAAGATTAACGAGTACCAAGGTTGCCCGAAGGTAAGACAGACCCCATTCGGAGGGGGTCGCAAACTTGAGTGGAACTATGTCGGACCGTTTCCTGACGCGCCGGTAGGTTTCCAACTGGACTCAACGGACGCCTTCTGACGGTCGGAGACCATAAAAAGCTGACCCGCGTCCCGGACGCGTTCAACCTACGGCGTGTCCTTTGGAAGGGCAACGACCTCTTCCGAAGGACTAGTGCCAGTCGCCAGCCTTGCTACCCGTCTTAAGCACAGTCGATGTGTTCCTCATGTCTGAAGTATACCCACATCAGGTATCGATGCCACAGTGCTGTGACTTGAGGTTGGGTTTGGAAGGTATGAAACCCTCTTCGCTGCCCGCTGATCGCATGGAAGATGCCAATGTAGACTAGAGACTCATGAGAGGTGATGTTCTCGGTTGGTCCCCGAGAGCGGGTTGGGAGGCTGACTGGCACTAGATCCAGTGTCCAACCCAAGTGTTCCTTGTTAGGCCGCGATCTGGCGAAGGTCGCTGTGCAACTGGTTCAGGTCGAGCTTGCCCTCGTCCAGGGATGCCGCCAGGTCCGTCGGCGGGATGATGGCGTAGAGCTCGTCGCAATAGGCCTTGTGAAACTGCCATGACACCGCGACGGTAGTGCCCCAAGTGACCGCGATTGGACCGTCGGCATCGTAGCCAGCGTAGATGACACAGTGCCCGTTGAAGGGATTCTGCCACGTCGCCGGGTCATACCAGTGTCGCCGGGTGTTGAACGGTACGACTGCTCGCTTCAGGGGCATGGCGGCGCATGGCAATTGCAGTCCCACGTAGGCCAAACCGAACAGCGAGATCGCCTGCTTGACGAGCACTTCGTCAGACGGTGCGACCTCGGCGAACGCCTGGATCTTCATACCCGCTATGCCCGTGTTTCTCCAGTACTTGAGAACGCTCAGCAGGTCGGCCCCCTTGTCGGTGGCTTGGTCCCCCGGCTTATAGCCGCTGATTGCCGAATAGGCACCGAGGATGCCTTGGACATCGGGGGCGCGGGCCGGCTCGTCGGCCAGCCTGCGCCACAGCATCTCCGCGTGACCGGCCGCCGCGCAGGTGCAGTCGCCGACGGTGTCGTTTCCCAGCATCTCCCAATCTGCCGCTTGAATGAGGCTCTCGTTGTGGATGTCAGGCGGCGGTGGACGAAGCGATGTCTGGTACCGGGCGAGGTGCAGAGTCCGATAGTCCGTCCGTTTCGGTTGCTTCCCGGTTTCGAAACCGTTCGCCACGAGTAATTGTCACCCCCCCCCGCCAGTCGATTCGGAGGTTACAATGTCGCCGACGTTCGCGAACTGCCGAGCAGCGATCGACGAGCCGCCAGCTGCCTTTGTGCCGCCTCGACCGAAGACGTGTCACTCGTGACGGTTGGCAACGTCGCGAACATCGTTAGGGCCCGGAACGAGTAGACCACGACGCATAGGATGCTCGCGCCGAGGGCAATCTCGAGCGATCGACGCTGCCCGATCGAGGTGCTGGTCTGTTCGACCAGGACCATCACCGTGACAATCTCGCCGATGATTGCCATGAGGGTCACGGCGCCGGTCAGCAGGAATCCTGGCACGCTGCCGGTCATGTCGTCGATTTCGGTTGTCTCCCTCTTGGCGGTGGCGGCGTATACGAGGGGCGAGATGGCGCTCATGCCACCGAACACGAGCAACAGAAGCGTGATGCCGGCTTTGTCGTCAGCCGTAACGGTCGCCGGCAAGATGTTGGCCTGGCTGATGACTGAGCTCAGAATGCCTCCCGCGGCCCCGATGTTCGTCATCCAGCTGTCCTGAGGCGACCAGGCCGGCCCAGCGTTGACGCCGGCACGGATCCAGTCGCAGAAACCCATCCGGTTGGACATCCGCCACCCTGCCAGCCCAGCCAGTATCGCGACTAGGAAGGCTACGGAAGCCGCCACGATGGGAGGGGTTGCAAGATCGAGCCCCGACTGCACCGTGGTGGACGAGGACACCGTCAGCATGGCGCTCAGAACTCTCTCCACCCCCCCAAAGGATGCCCCCCGGACGCGAACTGTGGACTAAACGGACGCGAACTGTGAGTAAACGGAACAATTCATGGTAACAGGATCCGAACGGGCGTATCGGATTGCTGGCCGAGTCGGTTCCATAAAGGGTCTGGTATGCCCGAAGTTGCCCCCAGCCGCAAGGTGAGTTGGGCGAAGATGGCCATGACCGAGGCCATCATTTCGCCTTGGGGGGTGGTGGTGTCGACGTTGACGTCGAGGGCGACGAGGTTCCGTTCGAGGAGGCCGACGAAGTCGAAGGACCTACGGGAGAGCCGGTCAACCTTCGACACGGCCAGGGCGGCCGCTCGTCCCTGCTCGACGTCGGCGAGGCGCGGGCCAGCCCGGGGCGGTCCATGGTCTTGCCGGACACTCCCGGATCTTCGTGGACGGCCACCAGGGTCCAGCCGCGGCGGGCGCACTCCGTCTCGATGGCGGTGCGTGGGCGGCGAGGCCACGGCCGGAGACGGCCTGCTCGTCGGTGGAGGCGCGGACGTTGCCGAGCACGGTGGAGGGGGTCGGGAGCGGTGCTGGGGGTCGGCCGACCTACCGGGCTGGGGCCTACCCGGTGGGCTTGGAGCCACTGTTGGCCATGTAGGACGGGCCAACGCTTGTGGTGGGGTGGTCGACCACCTCGGTCGGAGGTGAATTGGCGGACTCGATTGGGCCGGGCCGCTACGTGCGGCGAGAGGCCTCTTCCCTCACTCGGTGGAGGAAGTAGAAGGCATGCTCTCTTGTTATCTTGCGGGCTTCTCGTGCTTTTGAGATCGCACGGCTTAGGACGTCGACCATCGGGGTGCCTGCAGCGGCACCGAGTGTCATCAGCTTAGAGAGGGCGAGCAAGTCGCCCTGAGCGGCTGCGAACACACCGCCAGCTTCGAACAACAGTCTTCTCGGGTCACCGAGGGCCACAGAGGCAACCTCTCTGAGAAGCCCGTGCTCGGATAGCGCTTCCCGGATGTCAGCGAGTGCCGGCTCGACTCGTGACCTCGAAGCATCCTCGACCTCCACCTCAAAACCATCGTCGATGGGCCGGCTCTCGAACTCCTTGCTGATCGACACCATCTCGCTTCGGAAGCGACTCAGTGGGCCATGAAGGGTCTGACGGAGATCCAAAACCTCGTCCATCGGAAGCTCCGGAAAGTAGGGCAGATAGCCCATGAACCTCGCCGCGGCATCGACCTCAGCACCTCGTCGCATGGCGGACGGCGATGTCTGGACCGACATCGTCTGCTCCAGCGCTCGGATCAAACCAGACGCTTGGGCGTCAAGGAGCGGGAATGAGGCTGGGTCAAGCACGATTTGGATGGCTTTGGCCATGAAGGCCTCGACCACTTCCTCGGTGTGGGCGGGGGAGCTGGTCCCCATCGCCGCCTTGACCGAGTCCGCGACCACTCCCGAGGTTGTCGCCGAGGTGATGTCAGCCACCTCGACAGCTCCCGCTCGGACAGCCAGGAGTAAGTCCTCACCACCACGATGCCAGCTCGTCGACCGACCGAAGCATCCAGGCTCCTGGCGAGTAGATCGTCACCTTGTCTGCGTAGAGAAGGGCGGGTTTCACCAGCCCTGAAGCGGTCCGGAGATCGCCTGCGGCGTGAACAACCTTCACATGGACCTGTGGTCCCGCCATCCTCCGCTCGAGTTTGGCCTTTCGACGACTGGCTTTTCCCACACGTCCATAGTGCCGAAGGACGTCGCCTACAACAGGGACCTTGCCGTCTACCCCGCCAGTATCCGCCGAGAGGGCCCATTACGTCAAGCTGTCCGTATCATCCGTATCGGCGGCGAGGTTGTTGCGGCTTTGGAGGGTGTCGGGGTGGTCGGCGCCGAGGACTCGTTCCCGGGCGGCCAGGGTGGCCTCGTCGAGGGCGGTTGCTTCGGCGGTGCGGCCCGCTACTCGGTAGTCGGCGGCGAGGTTGTTGCGGCTTTGGAGGGTGTCGGGGTGGTCCGCGCCGAGGACTCGTTCCCGGGCGGCCACGGTGGCCTCGAACAGGGCGGTCGCTTCGGCGTGACGCCCCACCGTCGAGTAG
>Ga0302326_10009542_pt1 | contig 21162 bp, 18 predicted proteins | sample Palsa_T0_3_FD_202264 | JGI IMG/M metagenome (GOLD analysis project Ga0302326, IMG submission 202264) | Peat permafrost microbial communities from Stordalen Mire near Abisko, Sweden - Palsa_T0_3 | ecosystem: Environmental > Terrestrial > Soil > Palsa > Peat permafrost | place: Sweden: Abisko... | reverse complement strand
AAAGAAGGATCGTTCCGGCCGCATCAAAGTCGCTTCCTGCATGAGCTAGCACCGGATCTGGTGATCTGGGAATGCGATACCACGGTGTACCGGGCCGGCTGGCTGAAATCGGGCATCGTCGGCCCCGGGCAGCTTGGCACCACCGGCTACCTCTTCGAGACGCCGAAGAAACGCGCCCTGTCGGAGTACTGGGACCTGATCTGGAACGAGAAGCTGCTCGAGGCAATGGATTACGCGCAGGAGTCAGGACTCGACCAGTTCGAGCTCGACATGCGGGGCTGGTTCACCCGCTATCCCGGACGGCCCGACTACTTCACCCACTGGGGCGGTGCGTTCAAATACGCCGCATCGGTGATCGGGCTGCCGATCGGGTCGTATCCGGAATCACGGCCCCCGCAAGCTAAGTTGCCCGAAGCGGCGCGCATCGACATCCGCGCCGCTTACCGTCGATACGGGCTCATCGGCGACTAGTTCTACGAAAGCCAGGAGGACTCGTTATGACTGAGGGCAAACCGCTGAGCGGAATCCGCGTGTTGGAAGTAGCGGCGTGGACGTTCGTCCCCGCGGCCGGCGCGGTACTGGCCGAGTGGGGTGCCGACGTCATCAAGGTCGAGCCGCGCGAAGGCGGCGATCCGCAGCGCGGCCTGGTCACCATGGGCCTCATCCCCGGCGGGCCGACCGCCGTCAACTACATGATCGAAATGCCCAACCGCGGAAAGAAATCGATCGGCATCGACTTGACCACACCGGGCGGTCAAGAGGTTGTTTATGAGCTGGCAAAAACCAGCGACGTGTTCCTCACCAGTTATCTGCCCGGTCGTCGCAAGCACTTCGGTATCGAGGTCGAGCAGATTCGCGCAGCGAACCCCGACATCGTCTATGTCCGCGGATCCGGTTACGGGCCACAGGGTCCCGACGCTGACCGGCCCGGCTATGACGGCGTCTCCTTCTGGTCACGCGGCGGGATCGCCGATGCGCTGACCCGCGAGCTGCCTGAGCCGGTCATGCAGACCCCCGCATTCGGCGACCTGATGGGTGGGCTGACCATCGCCGGCGGGATCGCCGCCGCGCTGTACAAACGCAAATCGACCGGCGAGACCTCGGTCGTGGACGTCTCGCTGCTCGGGCTCGCGGCGTGGGCGATGACGCCGCAGGTGACCGCCGCGATGCTCTACGGCGGCGACCCGATTCCGACGTTCACCCACCGCGACATGCCCAACCCGCTGGTCGGTAACTACCGGACCAAGGACGACCGCTACATCACGCTGATGATGTTGCAGGGCGACAAGTTCTACCCCGAATTCATGACGGTCATCGGCCGTACCGACCTGATCACCGACGGGCGGTTCGCCGACGGTCATTCTCGTTTCATGAACCGCGGCGAGCTCATCGACATCATGGATGAGGAATTCGCGTCAAAGACCGTCGACCAGTGGCGCGAGATCCTCAAGCCGCTGTCGGGTGCCTGGGCCGTCCTGCAGAAGACCAGCGAGCTTTGCGACGACCCTGCCGTCATCGCCAACGGCTACATCCCGACGGTGAACGCGATGAATGGTAAGCCCTACATCCTGCCGACCAACCCGGTCCAGTTCGACGGGCACCATGTCCAGCCCACCGGCGCACCCGAGCACGGTCAGCACACCGAAGAGATCCTGCTGGATGCCGGCATCGACTGGGACAAGATCGAGCAGTACAAGCAGGACGGATCAGTGCTCTGAGCGGCAAACCGCGACGATTGGGTCAGATCGTTAGGCGCTGCGGCGGATACCGCGCGTCCTGCCGATCTCCCGCTTGAGCAGAAGTTCGCGTTCGGTTTCCGACAGCCCGCCCCAGATTCCGTAGGGCTCGCCGACGTCGAGGGCGTGCGCGCGGCACTGCGCCAGCACGGGGCAGCGGCGGCACATTTCCTTGGCGCGACGTTCACGTTGAAGCCGGGCCCGGCCGCGCTCGCCGTCCGGGTGGAAGAACACCGACGAATCCACTCCGCGGCAAAGTCCTTGTAATTGCCATTCCCAAATATCGGCATTAGGACCTGGTAGTTGCTCCGGTTGCGGCATTGAAGTCCCTCTCTTTACGCCCAAGATCAGGCCAGTTCGCGAACACTTACGTCCTCAACTGAATCGAGCGGGTCGTCGGTGACTACTCGTCGGGGTTAAAGGTAGGGGGCCTAGGGAAATTCCGTCAATATGCTGTAATCGTCCGAATGCTCAACGGCGGCTTGGGAATTTACTCCGAGTTCATCGATGTGATGGGTCTGATCGGCCCAGGAGTGCATGGTGAGGCCGTGGTGGGAGGAAATGTCCCTGTTCGAGGGCGGATTATGGGGTGAGCACACCAAATCCGATCGTCGTTAGATTTAATACCGGTGTAACTCAGAAACCATGCAGTCTTAACTGGAACCCCGCCGTGATTGATATCTCATACGACCCGTCCAACGAGTCGGACCTCCTCGCTGCCGCCTTCGGGGACCAGCCCGGGCGCTGGCCGTTGCCGTCTGCGACGACGCCGTGTCAGCGGTGGTTACGTGCGGTCGCGGCCGGAGGTCAGGGTCGATACGGCAGCGCTCGCGGTGACCTCGCTACCCTGCTGCGCGCCGCACCGGCGGGTCGCCTGGCCTCGCTGGCGCATAGCGCACAGGCGTCGTTTCTGCGACAGCTGGGGTGGCACAGCCTGGCGGGCGGCTGGGACGGTCGTGCGCTGGCGCTGGCCGGCGGCGACCCGGAGGCGGCCGGCGACGCGTTGACCGGGCTGGCAGCTGATGCGCTGGGCATCGGGCGACTGGCCGCCGCGGCGACGCTACTTCGACGGGCCGACCCGTTCGTGACCGACGCGCCGCACCGGCTGGCGGTTCGGCGGGCCTGGGTCGCCGCGGAGCTGGCGATGGTGGGCGGCGAGGGTGCCGTGGCGGTCCGCAACGCGGAGGCAGCCGTCGAACTGGCTGCGGACCATGCGTCCGTGCGGCACCGCGCCAAGAGCGACGTGGTGTTGGCCGCAGCGCTGTGCAGCGCCGGCGACGTCGACCGGGCCCGGGCCGTCGGTGCAGCTGCGTTGCAGCTCACCGGCCGATTGGGCCTGGTTCCGCTGCGTTGGGCGGTGGCGTGCTTATTGGTCGACCTTCCGGATACCGAAGGCCCGATCTTGCCGATCGCGGAGTTGCGAGACATTCGCGACGGATGTGCCCGTCTGGTGCGGCACCGGGGCGGAGCTTGGCGCTAGCTGGGACGCGAGGTGCGCTGGGTCACTATTGTCGTAGTGATGTTAACCGCGCCGGGCGATACCCCGGTCCGTAACGCTGGAGATGTTGCCTTCGATGACAACGCAGGAGGGACGTCTCGACGCCGTTGTCGCTGAGGCTGTGGCGGGTGATCGGGACGCGCTTCGAGAAGTGCTGGAGACGATCCGCCCGATCGTGGTCCGGTACTGCCGCGCGCGGGTCGGCACCTTCGAGCGGAGCGGCCTTTCGGCCGATGATGTGGCACAGGAGGTCTGCTTGGCCGCCGTCATGGCGTTGCCGCGCTATCGCGATCGCGGACGCCCGTTCCTGGCCTTCGTGTACGGCATCGCCGCGCACAAGGTGGCTGACGCATATCGCGCGGCCGGCCGCGATCTGTCCTATCCCACGGAATCCATTCCGGACCACCGGTCTGCAGAACCCGACCCCGAGCAAGCGGCCATCGACGCCGACTCGGTGGCCAGGATGAGCGAGTTGCTCGACATCCTGCCCGACAAACAACGCGAGATCCTGATCTTGCGGGTCGTGGTCGGTCTGAGCGCTGAGGAGACCGCCGAGGCCGTCGGCAGTACCGCCGGAGCGGTGCGAGTAGCCCAACACCGCGCATTGGCGCGGTTGAAATCCGCGATTGTCGAAGCCGGAAGAGATTATGTCTGAACGATTTGCCACACCATTTGATCAGCCCGATCCGGACGCGGTCGCGCGCAGCGACCGGTTCATCGACGCGTTGGCCAACGGCGAGCCGGTCGACGGCGACACGGCGCTGGCCTGGCTGCTGGGGGACTGGCGCGACGAGCTGAGAGCCCCGGCATCCGGCGGGGTCTGCCCGGAGCGGGACGCCCTGGCGGCGCTGGGCGGCGGGCTGGCAGCGCGTCGTCGCGCCCGCCGCCGGGTGGCGTTGGTGGGTGCGCTGGCCGCGACCGTCCTCGGCGTTGCGGGATTCGGCGCCCTGATGGGCCAGTCCCAGCCCGGTGACGCGCTCTACGGTGTCCGCACGACGCTGTTCGGCGAGCCGGCGTCGGTGCACGATGACCGGCTCGAGGTATCGGCCGAGACCGACCTGGACCAGGTCGAGCAAATGATCGCGCTGGGCCAATGGGATGAGGCACAGGGCAAGCTGGCCTCGGTCGGCGACCGGGTGCAGACCGTCAAGGACAGCGATCGCAAACAGAATCTGATCGAGCATATGAACCGGTTGAACGACAAGGTGGTGAGCCGCGACCGCAACGCCACGTCGCCGCCGACGATCAGCACGACGATTCAGCTCAACCCGCTGGGCGGCTGACGAGGGTCAGTTGTCGAGGAGAAGGCCCTGCTCAGCGGCGTCCGTGGAATCCCTCGGTGTCCGACGTCGCCTCGTTGAGCGAGGCGTCGGCATACCCGCGGCAGTAATCCCAGGTGACGTAGGCATCGGGCTCGGGGTCGTAGGCCGGCTCGTGGGGGCGCACGGTCCCGTCGACCAACAGTTGCAGCAGGTTCGCGCGCAGCATGTCCCAGTCGTGATAGTGATCCTGCTGACATTCGTCGCAGCAGACCACCAGGCCGCGAATACCCTTGTGCGCCAACAGTGCCTCGTAAACCGCGAGGTCGGCCAGGTCGGCCTCGACGGCCATCCGCTCCTGGGGGTCCAGCGGTTGGCCGGGCTCGACGGCATCCAGCGCCGCCGACGGATCACATGGATCGTCGGCGAATGGATCAGGCGGCAAACCGGGCGGGAGGTAGTCGCGCACGGCTCCACATTACGCAGCCGGGCGGGTATCGCGCCAGCGCTGGACCCGCAGCCCAGCCGCCATGTCGCCACCTCGCTGTGCTGCCACGACGCGCGTCGCCGCGCGCATCGTCGCCGGTGCGTCCGGAGCCGATAGGATGGCATTCTTACTTCGCTTGCGTATTGGGAGGGCCCCGGCAATGTCATCTGGCTTATCCCGTCTTGAAGGCAGCGACGACCTGATTGTCTCCTCCTACCCCCGGATCGGTGGTTTTGCCGATGATCCGGTGCCGACCGGCGGTGACGATCCGCAGAAGATCGCGATGCTGGGACTGACCTTCGACGACGTTCTGCTGCTGCCGGCCGCCTCCGATGTGGTGCCGGCAACCGCCAACACGTCCAGTCGACTCACCAAGAAGATCCGGTTGAGGGTGCCGTTGGTCAGCTCGGCGATGGACACCGTCACCGAGTCGCGAATGGCGATCGCGATGGCCCGCGCCGGCGGCATCGGGGTGTTGCACCGCAACCTGCCGATCTCCGAGCAGGCCGGGCAGGTCGAAACTGTGAAACGTTCAGAGGCCGGCATGGTCACCGATCCGGTCACCTGCCACCCGGACAACACGTTGGCAGAGGTCGACGCGATGTGCGCCCGGTTCCGGATCTCCGGGCTGCCGGTCATCGACGCGCAGGGCTCACTTGTTGGGATCATCACCAATCGCGATATGCGCTTTGAGGTCGACCAGTCCAAGCCGGTCGCCGAGGTCATGACCAAAGCCCCGCTGATCACCGCCCAGGAGGGCGTCAGCGCGGACGCGGCGCTGGGCCTTTTGCGCCGGCACAAGATCGAAAAACTGCCCATCGTCGACGGCCACGGCCGGCTGACCGGACTGATCACCGTCAAAGACTTCGTCAAGACCGAACAGCACCCGCTGGCTACCAAGGACAGCGATGGCCGGTTGTTGGTCGGGGCCGCCGTCGGGGTGGGTGACGATGCGTGGGTGCGCGCGATGACGCTGACGGACGCCGGCGCCGACCTGCTGGTGGTCGACACCGCGCACGCCCACAACAGGTTGGTGCTCGACATGGTCGGCAAGCTCAAGGCCGAAGTGGGCGACCGGGTCGAGGTGGTCGGTGGCAACGTCGCGACCAGGTCGGCGGCCGCCGCGCTGGTCGAGGCCGGCGCCGACGCGGTCAAAGTCGGCGTCGGTCCCGGGTCGATCTGCACCACCCGGGTGGTGGCCGGGGTCGGGGCGCCGCAGATCACCGCGATCCTCGAGGCCGTCGCGGTCTGCGGCCCGGCGGGCGTGCCGGTGATCGCCGACGGCGGACTGCAGTACTCCGGTGACATCGCCAAGGCGCTGGCCGCGGGCGCATCGACGGCGATGCTGGGTTCGCTACTGGCCGGCACCGCCGAAGCGCCCGGTGACCTGATCTTCGTCAACGGCAAGCAGTTCAAGAGTTACCGCGGCATGGGGTCACTAGGCGCCATGCAGGGCCGGGGTGAGGCCAAGTCGTATTCGAAGGACCGCTATTTCCAAGACGACGCGCTCTCCGAGGACAAGCTGGTGCCCGAAGGCATCGAAGGTCGGGTGCCGTTCCGGGGGCCGCTGTCATCGGTGATCCATCAGCTCACCGGTGGACTGCGTGCTGCAATGGGCTACACCGGCGCGAATACCATTGAGGCGCTGCAGCGGGCGCAATTCGTCCGGATCACGCCGGCAGGCTTGAAGGAAAGTCATCCGCACGACATCACCATGACCGCCGAAGCACCCAACTACTACGCCCGGTGAACTGATCGAAGGACCGCTCATGCGTGACATGGTCGAGATCGGCATGGGCCGAACGGCCCGGCGCACTTACGAACTCGCCGACATCAACATCGTGCCGTCGCGGCGTACCCGCTCCTCGCAGGACGTCACGACGGCCTGGCAACTCGACGCGTACCGGTTCGAGATCCCCGTCGTCGCTCATCCGACCGATGCGCTGGTATCGCCGGAATTCGCCATCGAACTTGGTCGGCTCGGCGGGCTGGGAGTGCTCAACGGCGAAGGGCTGATCGGTCGTCACGCCGACGTCGCCGCCAAGATCGCCCAGATCACCGAAGCGGCCGCGAAAGAACCTGAACCGTCGGCGGCTATCCGGCTGCTGCAGCAGATGCATGCCGCGCCGCTGGACCCCGAATTGCTCGGTGCCGCGGTGGCCCGCATCCGCGAGGCCGGGGTGACCACCGCGGTCCGGGTGAGCCCGCAGAACGCGCAGGCATTGACCCCGGCGCTGCTGGCGGCCGGAATCGACCTGTTGGTCATCCAGGGGACCATCGTCTCTGCTGAACGTGTCGACAGTCACGGCGAGCCGCTGAACCTTAAGACCTTCATCTCCGAGCTCGACGTGCCCGTCGTGGCCGGCGGCGTGCTCGACCACCGCACGGCACTGCATCTGATGCGCACCGGCGCGGCCGGTGTGATCGTCGGCTACGGATCGACCAGCGGAGTGACCACCAGCGACGAGGTACTGGGGATCAGCGTGCCGATGGCCACCGCGATCGCCGACGCCGCGGCGGCCCGGCGGGAATACCTCGACGAGACGGGCGGCCGCTACGTGCATGTGCTCGCCGACGGCGACATTCACACCTCCGGCGAGCTGGCCAAGGCCATCGCCTGCGGCGCCGATGCGGTCGTGCTGGGCACACCGCTTGCCGAGTCAGCCGAGGCGCTGGGTGACGGGTGGTTCTGGCCGACCGCGGCCGCTCACCCGTCGCTGCCGAGGGGCGCGCTGCTGCAGGTCGCGGTCGGCGAGCGGCTTCCGCTGGGACAGGTCCTCAACGGCCCGTCCGACGATCCATTCGGCTCGCTGAACCTCGTCGGCGGGCTGCGCCGGTCGATGGCCAAGGCCGGCTATTGCGACCTCAAGGAATTCCAGAAGGTCGGCCTGACGGTCGGCAGCTGAAGCCGTCCGGGCAAGCGAATCGCTGGATCATTACCGGCCGGTAAGTACATACTGGGGCGGTGGAACCTGACTACGACGTCTTGATCATCGGTTCGGGTTTTGGGGGAAGCGTCACCGCGCTGCGGTTGACGGAGAAGGGTTACCGCGTGGGCGTGCTCGAGGCCGGCCGCCGCTTCTCCGACGAGGACTTCGCCAAGACCTCGTGGAACCTCCGCAAATTCCTGTGGGCGCCCAAACTCGGCATGTACGGCATCCAGCGCATCCATCTGTTACGCAACGTGATGATCCTGGCCGGCGCGGGCGTCGGCGGGGGATCGCTGAACTACGCGAACACGCTGTACGTACCGTCGGAGCCGTTCTTCGCCGACAGGCAGTGGTCGCACATCACCGACTGGCGCTCGGAGCTGACGCCGCACTACGAGCAGGCCAAGCGGATGCTCGGCGTCGTTACCAACCCGACGTTCACCGACGCCGACCGCATACTCAAAGGGGTCGCCGATGACATGGGCTGCGGCGACACGTTCGTGCAGACGCCGGTTGGCGTGTTCTTCGGACCCGACGGCACCCAGACGCCGGGCGAGACGGTGCCCGACCCGTACTTCGGCGGCGCCGGCCCCGCACGCACCGGCTGCCTGGAGTGCGGCTGCTGCATGACGGGCTGTCGGCACGGTGCCAAGAACACGCTCGTGAAGAACTACCTGGGCCTCGCGGAATCCAATGGCGCAGAAGTCATTCCGATGACGACGGTCACCGGCTTCGAGCAACGCGAGGACGGGATCTGGGAAGTCCGCACGGCGCGCACCGGGCGCTGGCTGCGCCGCAAGAAGCGCACCGTCACCGCCAACCACCTGGTGCTGGCCGCGGGCACCTGGGGCACGCAGCACCTGCTGTTCAAGATGCGCGACGCTGGAAAACTGCCCGAACTCTCCGGACGGCTGGGCGAGCTGACCCGCACCAACTCCGAATCGATCGTCGGTGCCGCGACGTTGAAGGTCGCGCCGCACCTGGATTTGACCCACGGGGTGGCGATCACGTCGTCGATTCACCCGACCTCGGACACGCACGTCGAACCCGTCCGCTACGGCAAGGGTTCCAATGCGATGGGGTTGCTGCAGACCTTGATGACCGACGGGTCCGGTCCCGACGGCACCGACGTGCCGCGATGGAGGCAGCTGTTGGATCAAGCCGGCGAAGATCCGCGCGGAATACTTCGAATGCTCAATCCCCGTCAGTGGAGCGAGCGCACGGTGATCGCGCTGGTGATGCAGCATCTGGACAACTCGATCACCACGTTCACCAAACGCGGCAAGCTGGGCCGTCGCCGCTATGTCAGCAAGCAGGGGCACGGCGAGCCCAACCCGTCCTGGATCCCGGTCGGCAACGAAGTGACCCGTCGCATCGCCGCCAAGATCGACGGCGTCGCGGGCGGCACCTGGGGCGAGTTGTTCAACATTCCGCTGACCGCACACTTCCTCGGTGGCGCTGCGATCGGTGACGGCCGCGACACCGGTGTCATCGACCCCTATCAACGGGCCTACGGCTACCCGACCCTGTACGTGGTGGACGGCGCCGCGATCTCGGCGAACCTGGGCGTCAACCCGTCCCTGTCGATCACCGCTCAGGCCGAGCGCGTCGCGTCGCTCTGGCCGAACAAGGGGGAGAACGACGTGCGGCCCCGGCAGGGCGAGCCCTACCGTCGCCTCGACCCGATCGCACCGGCCCATCCGGTGGTGCCGGCCGATGCGCCCGGGGCGCTGCGTTGGCTGCCGATCCGGCCGATCAGCTCGGCTTCGGCTGGTTGATCAGGTCCCCTAGCGGCGCCGGTGTAGCGGTTCGCGTCCCGGTGGCTGCTGCGGCGGTGGCAGCAGCGGCTCACGCTTTTTCAACGTGATCGTCGTCGGCGCGCTGGTGCTGAGCTCGAGATCTTCGCCGTCATGCCGGATGGTCAGTTCGCCCCCGGGCCCGTCGCGCAGCGTGTAGGTCGCCTTGTCGTGGACGACGTCCACGGTCAACCGGAAGTCGCGCCAGCGCAACCGAAACCGCAGTCGTGAGATGCCGTCGGGCAGATACGGGTTCAGCGACAGGAGTCCCTCGTCGTCGCGCAGGCCGCCGAAGCCGGCGACCAGAGCGGTCCACGCGCCGGCCAGCGACGCCATGTGCAACCCGTCGCGGGTGTTGTGGTGCAGGTCGCGAAGGTCGACCAGCGCCGCCTCGTACGTGTAGTCGTGCGCCAGCTCCAGATGCCCGACGTTTGCGCACATCACCGCCTGGGCGCAGGCCGACAGCGACGAGTCGCGCACCGTGCGCCGCTCGTAGTAGTCGACGTTGCGCGCCTTCTGTTCGTCGGTGAACTTGTGGCTCTGCCAGTACATGGCCAACACCAGATCGGTCTGCTTGATCACTTGGGCGGAATAGAGCAGCGCGTACGGTTCGTGCAGCAGCAGCGGGTATTTCGTCTTCTCGGTGAAGTCCCACTCGGCATACGTGGTGAAGCCTTCGGACTGCGGATGCACGCCGAGCTCCTCGTCGAACGGAATGTGCGCGGCGTCAGCGGCATCTCGCCAGGCGGCGGTCTCGTCGGTGCTCACGCCCATCTCCCGGGCGGTCTCGGAGTTGCGGGTGCACGCGTCGGCCGCCACCCGCAGGTTGTGCGCCGCCATCATGTTGGTGAACACGTTGTCCCGGACGATCGCGGTGTATTCGTCGGGACCGGTGACCCCGTCCAGGTGCCAGACACCGTGGCGGTCGTGGTGGCCCAGTGAATGCCACAACCGTGCCGTCTCGACGAGCACGGCCAGCCCGCAGTCCATTTCCAGCGACTCGTCGCCGGTGACGACGCGATAGCGCTCGAAAGCCATTGCGATGTCAGCGTTAATGTGCCACGCGGCGGTGCCGGCCGGCCAGTATGCCGAGCATTCCTGGCCGCGGATCGTTCGCCACGGATAGGCGGCACCCTTGAGGTCCAGCTGCGCTGCGCGCTCCTTGGCCAAATCCAAAGTCGAAGCGCGCCAACGCAATGCATCGGCGGCTGCGTGCGGCAACGTATAAGTCAGCACCGGAAGGACGAATCCCTCGGTGTCCCAGAAGATGTGGCCGTCGTACCCGGTGCCGGTCAGGCCCTTGCTGGCTATCCCGCGCCGTTCGGCTCGGGCACTGGCCTGCAGCAGGTGGAAAAGCCCGAATCGCACCGCCTGCTGGCACACCGGGTCGCCTTCGACCTCGACATCGGCGCTGTCCCAGTAGTCGTCGAGAATCTTGCGCTGGGCGTCCACCAGGCCCTGCCATCCGCTGTAGCGCGCGCTGTGCAATGCCGCGGCGGCCTGGTCGCGCAGCGCGGGACGGGAACGCTGGCTCGACCAGCCGTATGCCAGATATTTCACGATGCGCAGCTGTTGGCCCGGCCGCAGCCCGCAGATCACGGTCGTACGGGCGAGGTCGTCGCCTGCGTCGTTGGTGATCTCGACGCGACCCTCCACCTCGATTTCGTGGTCCATCGCCGCGGCCATCATCAACGCACTGGCGCGCGTCCGGTGCATCAGCAGTGCACCGCATTCGGTGTCCTCGTGCTGGACGGCCTCCAGCGGTTTGTCGAGGATGGCTGCGACCCGCGGATCGCCTGATGTCACGGGCTGGTCCTCGTTGGCGACCAGTTCGGATTGCACTGTGACACGGACGAATTGGTCGACCGCCTCGACCACGTACTCGATGGCGACAACACTGCGCTGTGACAGCGACACCAGTCGGGTCGAGGTCACGATGACCTGCTTGCCGACCGGTGACTCCCAGTGCGCGTATCGCTTCAGCGTGCCGGCCCGCAGGTCGAGCACCCGCTCGTGGCTCAACAGCTTGCCGTAGCGAACGTCGAACGGCTCGTCGTCGACCAGCAGGCGCAGGATCTTGCCATTGGTGACGTCGACGACGGTCTGTCCGGCCTCCGGGTAGCCGTAGCCCGCTTCGGCGTAGGGCAGCGGCCGGACTTCGTAGAACGAGTTCAGATACGTGCCGGGCAGGCCGTGCGGCTCGCCTTCGTCGAGGTTGCCGCGAAGTCCGATGTGACCGTTGGACAGCGCGAACAGCGACTCCGATTGAGCCAGCACATTGAGGTCCAGATTGGTCTCGCGGACCTGCCAGGGTTCGACGGGGAAGGTGTCATCCGAGATCATCGCGGCGCCCTACAGCAGATCGCCGAGGTCGGTGACCACGACATCGGCGCCGTGGCTTCGTAATTCATCGGCCTGGCCGACGCGGTCGACGCCGACGACGTAGCCGAAGTTGCCGGCATGGCCGGCCTCCACCCCGGAGAGGGCGTCCTCGAAGACGGCCGCGGCGGCGGCGGGGACGTCGAGCAGCTGTGCGGCACGCAGGTACGAGTCTGGCGCCGGTTTGCCGGCGATGTGCTCCTCGCGCAACGTCACGCCGTCGACTCGCTGCTGGACAAAGCGGTCCAAGCCGGTGATCTGCAGGACTTCCCGGGTGTTGGCGCTGGACGAGACCACCGCGATGGCCAGTCCGGCCGCTTCAGCGGCCTCCAAATACCGCCGCGAGCCGTCGAACACCTTGACGCCTTCGTCATGCAGGGTCTTCTGGAAGGCGTCGTTCTTACGAGTGCCCAGCCCGTGGACGGTGTCCGCGCCCGGAGGGTCGTCGGGGTCGCCATCGGGCAGCTCGATGTCGCGGCTGGCCAAAAACGATCGGACTCCGTCCTCCCGCTTCTTGCCGTCGACGTACTCCCGGTAGTCCTTGACGGGATCGAACGGGACGAACGGTTCGCCGGTCGTTTCGGCCCGGTGCGACAGGAACGCGTCGAACATGACCGTCCAGGCTTTGGTGTGGACGCTCGCGGTGTCGGTCAGGACACCGTCGAGATCGAACAGGCAGGCGTGTACCGCATCGGGCAGACCCAGCACGGCGGACCTCGCTTCCAGGGTGATTTCGGCCATGGGCAAACGTAGCCAGCTACCACCTCACCATGTCCGATGCCTGTCCGCCATGCGTTCACTCTGACCGAGTGTTTTTCCACTGTTCGATTACCTGATCTCAACGAGCAGGTGGCACTCCAGCGACACGTCGCGATCAGCGCCGGCCCAGGTGCCGGACTGCGCGGGCCGGGTGCCCGTCGCAGCCGGCTGACGGGAAGCCATCAGCTTGCGGCGGTTTCCAACGCTTGCAACGGAGCGCCGCTGATCACCCGGCTGCGCTGGCCGTGCACGTCGACGGGCACGTCGCCCAACACGGTAACCCGGTGCATCAGCCGGTATTGGTCGTCGTAATCGTCGATCGCTCGGTGCTGGGTCGCCCGGTTGTCCCAGATGGCGACGTCACCGGCTGCCCAGGTCCACCGGATCGTGTTCTCCGGCATGGTTATTCGCCGTTGCAGCAACTCGAGAAGCGTTTGCGACTCGTAGTTGTCCAGGCCGACGAACCCGCGCACGAAGTAACCGGCCACCAACGTGCGTTCACCGGTCTCCGGATGTACCCGGACGACCGGGTGCTCGGTGCGGACGTCGGCCTTCTCGAACCGGGTGCGATGCGATTTCTGCTCGTCGGTCTGCGCTTCTGGCGCCGCGACGTAGTCGTAGCGGTTGCTGTGCACCGCCCAGAGATTCTCGGTGAGGTGTTTCAGCGGCTCGGGCAGCGCCTGGTAAGCAGCGGCGGTGGATGCCCATAGCGTTGATCCCCCATAGCTCGGCAGCGTCACAGCGCGCAGGATCGACGCAGCCGGATAGTTCGCGACGAACGTGACGTCGGTGTGCCAGCGGTTGGCCTTGCCGTAGTCGGAGTCGATCGGCGTGATGATCGGCGCGCCCTCCTGCTGGACCGTGGGATGGGCGATCGGCGTGCCGATGCGGGCGGCGAAGGCATGCTGCTCGGCGTCGTCGAGGTGGTGTTGGTTGGGAAAGAAGATCACCTTGTGACGCAGCAGCGCCTGGCGGATGTCGTCGATGGTGGCGGCATTGAGGTCGCCGGCCAGTCGCACGCCGTCGATGCGGGCGCCGATACGGCCGCCCAACTGGGTCACGGTCAGTGTTGATGTCGACGGAATGGTCATTGGAATTTCCTCTCGGCTTCAGTGTAGTCAGGTGACTACACTGGCATGCGGGCAAGTGTAGACATATGTCTACACTTGCGTCAACCCCGGTCGGTACCGACGAACCGGCGATCGCTCGCCTTTAGACTGTTCCGGTGGAGTCAGCAACGCCCCGTCCCGTGCTGGTCGTCGATTTCGGCGCGCAATACGCCCAGTTGATCGCCCGCAGGGTGCGCGAGGCGCGGGTGTTCTCCGAGGTGATTCCGCACACCGCTTCAGTCGATGAGATCAAGGCCCGCGATCCGCTGGCGGTGGTGTTGTCCGGCGGCCCGGCCAGTGTGTACGCCGAGGGTGCGCCGCAACTCGACCCGGCGTTGTTCGACCTGGGCGTGCCGGTGTTCGGTATCTGTTACGGCTTCCAGGCTATGGCGCAGACGCTCGGTGGCACCGTCGCGCGGACCGGCACCAGCGAGTATGGCCGAACTGAGCTAAAAGTCGTTGGTGGTGAACTGCATTCGGATCTGCCTGATACGCAGCCGGTGTGGATGAGTCACGGTGACGCCGTCACCTCGGCGCCGGAGGGATTCGACGTCGTGGCCACCAGCGCGGGCGCCCCGGTTGCCGCCTTCGAGAACCGGGGCCGACGATTGGCCGGCGTGCAGTACCACCCCGAGGTGTTGCACAGCCCGCATGGCCAGCAGGTTCTCGGCCGGTTCCTGCACGAGTTCGCGGGTATCGCCCCGGATTGGACGCCCGCCGGCATCGCCGAGGCGCTGATTGAACAGGTGCGCAATCAGGTTGGTGACGGCCGTGCGATCTGTGGCCTGTCCGGCGGGGTGGATTCGGCGGTGGCCGCCGCCCTAGTGCAACGTGCCATCGGCGATCGGCTGACGTGTGTGTTCGTCGACCACGGCCTGCTGCGCGCCGGCGAGCGAGCGCAGGTGCAGCGTGACTTCGTCGCCGCCACCGGTGCCAACCTGGTGACTGTCGACGCGGAGGAGACCTTCCTGCAGGCGCTATCCGGGGTGACCAATCCCGAGGGCAAGCGCAAGATCATCGGGCGTCAGTTCATCCGGGCTTTTGAAGACGCGGTGCGAAACACCCTAGAAAACGTGGAAAATAAGGACATTGAGTTTCTGGTGCAGGGCACGCTGTATCCCGACGTGGTGGAGTCGGGCGGCGGCACCGGGGCGGCGAATATCAAGAGTCACCACAATGTCGGCGGTCTGCCCGATGACCTGAAATTCAGGCTGGTCGAGCCGCTGCGGCTGCTGTTCAAAGACGAGGTGCGCGCGGTGGGTCGCGAATTGGGCCTGCCGGAGGAAATCGTTGCCCGCCAGCCCTTTCCGGGGCCGGGCTTGGGCATCCGCATCGTCGGTGAAGTCACCGCGGCGCGGCTGGAGACGCTGCGGCGGGCCGACTCGATCGCGCGCGAGGAGCTGACCGCGGCGGGTTTGGATTCCCAGATCTGGCAGTGCCCGGTGGTGCTGCTGGCCGACGTCCGGTCGGTGGGTGTGCAGGGCGACGGCCGGACCTACGGGCATCCGATCGTGTTGCGACCGGTGTCCAGCGAGGACGCGATGACCGCCGACTGGACTCGGGTGCCCTACGAAGTGTTGGAGCGGATTTCGACCCGGATCACCAATGAGGTCGCCGAGGTCAACCGTGTGGTGCTGGATGTCACCAGCAAACCGCCCGGCACCATCGAGTGGGAGTAACCCGCCTCGCCCGCTCCGGACGCTGAGTTCGTCGATGGTGACGCGCCGACTCGGCGCGATATCAGTTCATTGTGCTGCTCGCCCATCTTCGAGAGACGCCTCGTTGGTTGACAGTCGCTCCTGGCGAGTGATAGCTATTAGGCAATTGAAAACATCATTTTCAATTGGTCGACTACCAGACCGGGCTGGAGCGCAACGTGGCGGATGAAGCCGAAACAACGCCCGAACAGGCATGGAAGAACCCGATGGCCTGGCTGCCGCACTCGATCGCGGAGGCGGCGCTGTCGACAGGTGACGGCGAGGTGCCCGACCTCGCGAAGGCGTGGTCGCACCTGCAGGAGCGCCTGAGCGCCGCCGAGCAACTCGTACGGTCCGCACCGGTCAACAAGAACCGCCTCGACTATGGATCGGGGATGCGACACCTGATGGTGTTGTTGACAGTCGGCACGGACATGGCCCTGCGGGCCGATCCCGATCCGGTTCTCGCAGTCAGCCGCGCCAGCATGGACGACATCGTCACCTGGGGACTGGAATGCCCGGACTGCGTCTACCTGAATGCGAGCCTGCGGGCGGGTGAGTCCTATCGACTCTTCGGCAACCGCGGCACGGCCCGATACGTCGGTCTGCAGACCATGGATGGCATCGCCGCGACCTCCAACTGCCTCGTCGACGAACTCCAGGTCGATGCAGACGGAAGCTTCGAGGCGATCTTGTCCGCCGACGAACACGACGGCAACTGGCTACGGCTGACCGGCGATCATCCGACGCTGACCGTACGAAATTTCTTCTACGACTGGGATACCGAGGTTCCCGCGTCGCTGCGTATCGAGCGTATCGGCGACGAGGTGGCGCCACAGGCTCGCGCTGTCGAACTCGATGCCTCGGTCTCGCGCCAGCTTCATGCGCTGGGGGACTTCGTCTACGACAATCTGAAATTCTTTCTCGACTTCGGCGCGATGCCGCCCGCCAACGGTTTCATTCCGCCGATGGACATGACCGAGATGGGTGCTGCAGCCGAAAACCGGCCTGTCATTGGACGATTCGAGCTCGAACCCGACGAGGCGCTGATCCTCGAGGTGCTGCCGCCAGAGGGCGTCTATTGGAGCATCTCGCTGGGCAATCCGTGGTTGGAGACGATTCACTACGGACGCCATCAGTCCAGCCTCAACGGGCATCAGGCGGTCATCGATCCCGACGGCGCCTTCCGCGCCGTTCTGTCCGCGGCGGATCCTGGAGTGGTGAACTGGCTGGACACCGCGGGTCACAGCAACGGCGCAATGCTCTTGCGCTGCGTGCGGACGGAGACCGCTCCGGTACCGGACACCCGTGTCGTGAAGGTCGGCGACGTGCTGTCTGCGTTGCCGGCCGACACTACGACAACCACGCCGGACGAACGCGCTCACGTCATCGAAGCCCGTCGTCGCGCTGTACACGAAAGGTTCTGCCGGTGAGCTTTTCCGCTGACGATCTGGAAGACGGCGCGAGCGCCGCCACCGGCCTCGACGATTTCGGTTCGTCCTATTACCGCGAAGGTCTCGAGCGCACCGTCGCCGCGTTGAACACCGAAGCCGAACTCAACGATCTCGGCCGGGTCATGCAGCACGCGACCATCAGCAACGCCCTGATCCAGCGGCTGAAGATCGTGGAGACCTACAAACAGCATCCCGAGATCGCCGACGAGGTCGTCGACGGCCCCGTCGTCGTCCTCGGCCTGCCGCGCACAGGCACCACGGCCCTGAGTCAATTGGTTTCTGCCGATCCACAATTCAGGTCGTTGCGGACCTGGGAATCTCAGGCGCCTACCCCTCCTCCGGAGGCCGCCACCCAGCACAGCGATCCGCGGATCACGCAGGCCGCCGAAGGCATCGCGATGATCTCGCAGATGTTTCCCGACTTTCAGGCGATGGTCAGTTCGGAGCCCGAGGCCGCGACCGAATGCCAAGACCTGATGGGCATGAGCTTTCGCACCTTTCACTTCGACGGCGTGGTTCGCGTGCCCGGCTACGTGGAGTGGTTGCTGCGCAGCGATATGCACGAGACGTACGCCTTTCACCGGGATGTGCTGAAACTGCTGCAATGGCACTGCAAGCCGAACCTGTGGCACCTGCGCACCCCAGTGCACATGTTCGCGCTCGACGCGTTCGTCGAGGTGTACCCGAATGCGAAATTCCTATGGAGCCATCGCGATCCGGCAAAGGTTCTGGGGTCGGTCTGCAGCCTCATCGCCTATGTCCGCAGCTGGAGCAGCGATCGCCGAGAGCCTGAGGAACTCGGTGCCGAACAGCTGGCGTGGTGGGCCGAAGGCATGCGACGAGCCATGGACTTCCGCACCAAGTTCGGCGACGATCGGTTCGTCGATGTGCCTTTTGCCGCCCTGCAAACCGACCCGATCAACACGATCGCCGACAGCTACGAAAAGCTCGGCCTCGGGTTCACCGACTCGGCGCGGGCGAAGGTGCAGCAGTGGGCAGACGAACACAAGCCTGGTCACCGTGGCACCCACAGCTATGAACTCGCTGACTACGGGTTGACCCCCGAACAGGTGCACGAGGCGTTCAGTGACTACATCGCCACCTACGATGCGTCCGCCTGATCGCGCCGGTGGGCGCAAGAGACTCGAACCCGATCCGCAGATACATTCCGTGATCCTCGCTGCTGCAGCCGAAGTCGTTCGGACCGACGGAGTTCAGGCGCTGTCGATCGCGCAGGTCCTCGGCAGAACACAGCTGAGCACCCGCGCGTTCTACCGCCACTTCGACTCCAAGGATGAGTTGGTTGCGGCGGTCTTCCTGGACATGGCACGAGCCGAGGTGCTGCGGCTTGCGCAACGGATGTCGACATCTGAGCCGGTTCGTGCGGTGGCCGCCTGGATAGACGGACGGCTGGACCTCGCCTTCAATCAGCAGATCCGATCCGATCTACGCCAGATGTCACTCGAGGCGCAGAATCAGATGTTCGCCGCGCCCGAACTCGTCGGCCCCGCCTATCGGGAAGTCCTGCGCCCGCTCGTCGAACAACTCACGCGTGGAAAGGATCTGGGATTATTCGGCAAGATCGATCCCGAGGGTGAGGCGCTGTCCATTCAGGGTGTCGTGTGGGCCAATGTCGAACGGCATTGGGCGACGGCCAATCGTACGCCCAGCGAAATCCGTGAGCGCGTGCAACGATTCTGCTTGCAGGGTCTCGGGGTCGCTCCCGATGTCATTGCGGGCCTACTCAGTGAGGCGCCGCTGAATCAACTTGGCCAGGGGAGTAGTCGATGACGGGTGTCGACTCGCCGTAGACGTCCAGGGTGTGCAGGAAGCGGTGCAGGCCCATCGTTGCGGCGCAGGTGAAGCCGAGTTCGATGATCTGCGCGGCAGTGAAATGCTCGCCCAGCCGTCGGTAGAAATCGTCGTCGATGGAGTGGTGATCGCCGGACAGCCGGTCGAGAAATTCCACCGCCATCTGCTCCTGCGGTGTCAAAGAGTCGCGCTCTGGCGCGAGCAGACACACAACGTCTTCGTCGGTGATCGAATCGTGCTTGCGTGATTGACTGCAGGGCTCGCACTCGCCCAGCTGGGCGCTGCGGATGCGCAGCAGCTCCAGTATCCGGCGACCGAGCAGAGTATCGGCGCCCAAGTGTGTCCTGGCCATGTCCACCTGCGCGAGTTGGGCGCTGCGGTAAGCGAAGATCTGCAACGGCACCGGCGTGGCGTAAAGGCCCGCTGCGACGCCTGCCTCCACGATGTGTCGCGAATGGGTGCTCAGCCGATCCATCGGGATCGGTGCGATGCGTGGCATTAGCTCAGCCTCCTTAGTCGGTGTTGACCCGCGCCACTAGCTCGGTCCGAGCGCGTAGCCGCCGGTCTCCGGATGGTGGTACCAGCCGCTGGCTGCTTGGGTGCCGCCGTCGACGTGGATCGTCTGTCCGGTGATGTAGCTGGCCATGTCAGACGCGAGAAATACTGCTGCGCCGGCCATCTCGTCTACGTGACCCGCGCGTCCCATCGGAATTGTGAGGCCGAACCGATCTTCGGAACCCAGGGGTGCTACCTGCATGATCCCTTCCGTCAAGGTGATGTCGGGGGCCAGGGCGTTGACCCGGATGCCATGCGGTGCAAGTTCGAGGGCTGCCGTCTTGGTGTAGTTGATGACCCCTGCTTTGGCTGCCGCGTACGTCGCGTAACCCGGTGCGGCACGGACGCCTTCGATCGACGTGACGCTGATGACGCTACCCGTCAACTTGTGCTCGACGATGCTACGGGCCACCCGTTGGGTGCACAGGTAGACGTGGCGCAGATTGGACTTGTACAGCGCGTCCCAGCCGTTCTCGGTGGTATCGAGGATCCCGGACCAGAAGACGCCTCCGGCGTTGTTCACCAGGATCGTGACCGGTCCGAGTTCGGCTGTGGTCTGCGCGAGTGCGGCGTCGACTGCCGCACTGTCTCGGACGTCCGTGGGGATGCCCAGCGCGTCGATCTCATCGGCAGCCGACGCGCACGATGCGGGATCGCGTTCCCAGATCGACACCTTTGCGCCGAATGCCTTCAACCCCGTGGCAATGCCGCGGCCGATGCCGGCGCCCCCGCCGGTGACAACTGCGACTCGGTCGGTCAAAAGGATGCTTGCCGGATTGAGCGCCATGGACTAAAGATCTTATATTTGCACTTCAGACATTACAAGATTTACTATCTGTGTTAGATATGTAGTCGGAGAAAGGTTCGGATCATGGCCAGCACGATCTTCGTCACTGGCGCCACCGGCCAGACCGGCGGCAACGTGTGCGAACAGCTGATCAAGCGCGGCGACCACATCCGTGCACTGGTCCGCAACCCGGACGAGGCCACGGAGCTGGCTGGGATCGGCGTCGAATTGGTCAAGGGCGACATCAGCGATGCCGACGATGTGCTTCGCGCAGCCAAGGGCGCCGAGGCGGCTATCCACTGCGCGGCGCTGCTGGGCGGAGCCAGCCAGGACCTCGGAGACTTCAAGGCCGTCAACATGGTCGGCACCACCAACGTTCTCGATGCGGCGAAGAAACACGGCATGCGTCGGGTCGTCGCCCTCAGTACCGCCACCTTCATCAACCTGACCACCGACCTCGACTTCGAAGAAGCCCCTGTTCTCGAGGACCCGCCGGACGACCCCTACACAGTCACCAAGCTCGCCGCCTTCCTGGAAGCGCACAAGCGTGCCGCCGCGGGCGAGGACGTACTGACCTGTCACCCCGGCGCGATCTACGGTCCTGGCCTGGTAGCGCAGAGGGCTCTGCATCGCACCAGCTTCAACCGGGTGTTGTTGGCCGGCATGCGCGGAAAGATCAAGCGCTATCTTGCGTTTCCCGTGACGTGGGTGGCAGGCAAGGACGTCGCGAAGGGTTCGATTGCGGCGCTGGACCGCGGGGTGGCCGGTGAGCGTTACCTGCTGATCGGACAGCCGCATGCGAATATCACCACCGCTGCCGGTATCAACCGCGCCTGCGAAATCGCCGGAATCGACCATCGCGTAGAAGATCTCGACTACCGGTCCGATCCGGAGGCGTTGAAAG
>Ga0302326_10009541_pt1 | contig 21164 bp, 17 predicted proteins | sample Palsa_T0_3_FD_202264 | JGI IMG/M metagenome (GOLD analysis project Ga0302326, IMG submission 202264) | Peat permafrost microbial communities from Stordalen Mire near Abisko, Sweden - Palsa_T0_3 | ecosystem: Environmental > Terrestrial > Soil > Palsa > Peat permafrost | place: Sweden: Abisko... | reverse complement strand
GCGTGCCCAGCCCAGGTGAATTTCAACGGTGGGATCGATGACTCGAATTTCGGGGGAGATGCTGACTTCCCGCAAGGCAACACCGTAAAGGTAACCCAGGTGCAGAACAACGCCACCTGGACCCATGGCGCCCATACGCTTCTTTTTGGCGGCGAATTCGATTATCAGAATTCGCCCGATACCGGCATCTTCTACTACAACGGCTATCCGATATATGGAACTCTCAGTAACCTGATGGGAGCACCCAGCCAAGGACTGATAGCAGAGGGCGCGCCCTCAAACACGTCTGCCGAGTCCTATCTGGCGAACGGCAATCCGGTCATTCCGTTCACTGAGCCTGACGTCGCCGCCTACTTTCAGGATGACTGGAGGGCCCTTCCCACGTTGACGCTGCACCTGGGTCTTCGCTGGGAGTTCTTTAGCGATGTTGTCGACAAACTCCACTCCGAAACCGTCGCCCGCGAGACCAATCCCAACACGGCCTTTTGGAATCCTTCGCTGCCACTTAGCGTTCGCACCGTACCATATGTCCAGCAGATTTATACGAATTTCGAACCCCGCATCGGGCTGGCCTGGAATCCCGCATTCGACAGAAAGCTTGTGGTAAGTGCTGGGTACGCTATCAACGCGAACCCGGCGTACTATAACCTCGCTCTGCTCGTCGCCGATGAAGCGCCTGTGACCAAGCTCGGCGCCTTCCTCTGCGGCACCAACGCCTGCCTCCCGTCGAACGGCTCTCTCCTGGACACGGATTTCCGCACGCTCAACCTCCCCTCCCTGGCGGGCGGGGATCCTGGCCAGGACATCGTGGATATTTTCCCAAATAGCTTCCGCACACCGTATGTGCAGACCTGGACGCTCGGCACCCAGCATCAGCTAGGCAAGGCCGCTGTTGGGGAAATACGCTACGTAGGCTCCAAGACGACCGACGACTTCCAGTCGATCGATGCCAATCCGTTTTTGCTGCCGGTGGCCTTGGCCTTCCCGAACAACGTTTCTGCTTCGTCGTTTTGCTCGAATCCGGCCGCTGATGGATATGGTCGCCCCAACTGCAACTACTCAAATCTTATCGAGACCGACAACGGTGCCTGGGCCAACTACAACGCTCTCGAACTGAATGTGACCTCGCAAAACTTCCATGGCCTGACTTCGACTGTTTCCTATACGTTCAGCAAGGCCATGAATAACGCCACCGACGGATTTCGCAGTACTGGCGGCGGGGGCAGCACCATCGCTTTTCCCCAGAATCCTCTTAACGCCAGCGCGGGCGAACGTGGATTGAGCGGCAACGACTTCCCGAACACTCTCGGTATCGGTTTTACCTATGATGTGCCCAAATTCGCCAAAGGGAACTCATTGCTTGGCCGTTCAGTGAATGGCTTTCTGTTGAGCGGCGTCTACCGTTATCGAAGCGGCCAGGTTTATACGCCATATCAACCAGTTACCCTCGATGGAAACACCGGCGACTCCAGCTTCTGCGATGGGGCCTTCAACGCCGACGTAATCGGCGTCGATACCTGCCGGCTCGTCCTCTCGAACAAAAGCGCGCCCGTCAATACACTCGCCTATTTGAATCCCTACACCGGCGGCCAGAACCCAAGTACGGGAGCACCGCTTCTGGGCACGCCCGAATATGTGATTTATGGAAGCGATGGCTTCAACTCGAGCGGAGTTTATTCTCCCGGCACGCCCGCCAACCCCGCCAACACGCACTGGATCGTCAACAACCAAGCCTATGCGCTGGCCGTCAACAATCCCTATCCCGGCTCCAGCAGAAGCCTGCTTCGCGGCCAACCCTACAGCGACCTCGATGTGACCGTCACAAAAACCGTCTCCATCACAGAGCGTGTGAGGCTACAACTGTCCATGGCAACCTACAACGCGCTCAACCAGATGTTCCTCGGTACCGGCAATGCGTTCATCGGCGCCAGCAACTTTACAAGCAACGCCGAGAACGCCTCAGGAACTGTCCCCGGTAGTACCTCGGGAAACAGATTTGTGATCCTGGGAGGGAAGGTCGTTTTCTAATGAACGAAGACAATCTCCGGTTCCACATCGAAGGGATTTCGAGATCATTTGGCGCAGGTTTGCGTGCTCTCCATGCTGGAGCTGCCGTTAGCAAGCTAACGTCTACGGAACGAATCGAATAACATCGCTACCAATGATGCGCCTCAGTCGCGCCTTCCGAGGAGGTAAAAGTCTTAACTAACGAGACCAATGTCCGGGGCACTTTGCTCGAGTAAGGCCACGGTCTATGTTCTCGACCCCAGAGGCTAAGCCAACGGCTTTAGCTGCTTCGCAGGCCAGCCGTTCGTGAGGCCCACGGAAACAACGGCAGAGCCGACTTGTTTCGACGCCGAGTGTAACCGCGCCACCTTGGTCCGTTGCATGCACATGAAATAACTGCGCGCTCATAGCTGCTTCTCCTGGAGGATCAAATGTGGAAGAACAATTTCAGGATCACTGCTTTAACATTCGTTGTTCTGGTCTTTCTATCCTGCCCGATCTGTCCACGGGCGCAGGTAGAAAAGGCTCCCTATCCCTCCATGGCGCCACTCGATCAATATTTGATTCCGGACGAGAATGCCGAGATCGCACTGGCTCGCAGCGCTGCTCCGGCCTCCATTTCAGATGCAGCGGAAGTGATGGTGCTGACGCGGGCTGGATATGTGACCGTGGCGAAAGGCTCAAATGGCTTTCTCTGCGTTGTGGAGCGGTCGTGGGCGAACACCACCGACAATCCAGAGTTCTGGAATCCCAAAATACGCGCCCCCCATTGCTTCAATTCGGCCGCCGCCAGCACTTTTCTGCCATTCTTTCTCATGAAGACCAAACTGGTGCTGACAGGGGAATCGCGGACGGAGATCGCCGTAGCGATGAAGTTGGCACTGGATAAGAAGGAGCTGCCGCAACTCGCGCCTGGAACAATTGTCTACATGATGTCGAAGCAGCAATATCTAAATGATGGCGGTAAGGCGTGGCATCCGCACGTAATGTTTTATGTGTTGGGTGATTCCGGAAAAAGCTGGGGGGCCAATCTGCCCGGCTCGCCTGTTATGGCGGCCTATGACTCTGAACAACAAGTGACTACCTTCTTTGTCTTAGCCGACGAATGGTCCGATGGTACGCCGGGGCCATCGATGGAGCACTGAACCGCAACTCGAACCGAGTTGCTCACGCAATTCAAAGCGTGGGATGTAAACAGATGCGCAACGCCATGTGCCCGCGGCCGAGGAGTGGTACCAGACCTATCGAACTTGGCCGTGCGGTAAGTCTTGCCGCGGAGTTTTCACTTCGAGATCTGATCGTGGACCTGAAACAGTTGGCGGATAGTGCTGGCGCCGACTGGAGTAAAAAGAATTTCGAAGTCGTCCTTAGCTCGCAGGTCGTCAATGGGATACAAGGCAAGCCGAAAGTGGAAGCCAAGACATTCTGGTGAGTCATCTGTAACACGCAGTTCAAAAGGTGTTCAAACTGATTCGAGCCTTTCCCTGCTCGACTAGCAATCCCGAAGACGGCCAATGAGAATACGCGTGGATGGCATAGATGCCTGATCCGAAGCCGGGATCAAGGTGATAATTGACGCCACCATCTGCGGAGTCTCAGATAGTGTGCCGGGTCCCGGAAGATGCGACGGCATTCTCGCTGCGCAAGCCAGGCGCCGTACAGCTCGACTCCTATGGACATCGCAAAGGAATGATGCTACCTTTTCAAAGTCCATAGGAAGGGGCGAACCATTTGACCGCCGAAAAGTCGGAAGTTCTGCAGGGCACTCTTGACCTGATGATCCTCAAGACTCTCCACGCGCTCGGCCCTCAGCATGGGTTCGGAATCGCGCGACGCATTGAACAGGTGAGCGAAGATGTGCTGACGTTGAATGAAGGCACGGTGTACACCTCGCTTTTGCGGCTGCAGCAGCGGGGCTGGATCGTCGCGAAATGGGGCGCTTCGGAGAATAATCGAAAGGCGAGGTATTACTCGATAACCAAGATCGGCCTCAAGCAACTCGCGGTCGAAACGGAGAATTGGGAGCGTATCTCCGGCGTCATCGCCCGTGTACTCAGCCTGCAAGGGGAGAAATAGGCATGACCATCTGGATTCGCGTGTTAACAGCAAGGCTTCGAGGGCTCTTTGGTCGGGGATGGACTGGCCACGAACTCGAAGACGAAATCGAGCTGCACATCCAGATGTTGACGGACCGCTTCATTATCAAGAGTATGGCGCCCGGCGATGCTGAAGCAGCGGCACGGCGGCAGTTTGGGAACGCAACACTGCTTCGAGAGCGGCATTACGAGCAACGCACTCTCTATATCTTCGCCACGTTATGGCGGGATCTGTGCTTTGGTTTGCGTCAATTGCAGCGGAATCGGATCCTTACATTCGTGGCCATTACTTCGCTGGGCCTCGGCATCGGCGCGAATACAGCAATCTTTGCTGCAGCAAAGCGCGTACTGTTCGACACGCTGCCAGTGGCAAGCCCTCATCAATTAAGAATGCTGACCTGGGTCAGCGGTCAAGAACAACCAGTTCCTCCGGTGTGGGGAGATGTAGGTCCCAACGATGCCGGTGGGCTCACCGGTGACGCGTTCTCTTATCCCGTGCTCGAGGAAATGCGTAAGAGAACAGATGCTGTTCAAGCACTTATCGCTTTCAAGGATGCTCCCATGACAGTGACTATCGATGGGCATCCGGAGATGATCAATGCAGAGCTGATCAGCGGCAATGCGCTTGAGTCTCTCGGTGTAAAGTCGGCACTAGGCCGAATGTTGACGCCGGTCGACGATCTTGCACCAGGCAGCGGCCCCGTGGTTGTAATCAGCGATGGATATTGGACGCAGCGATTTGGTCGCTCTCCCCTGGTTCTCGGGAAAGCAATCTCATTGAATGGCGTTCCCGTGACGATTGCGGGTGTAAGTAGCGGGAGGTTTTCGGGTTTGGAAATGGGAAGCCCTATGCAGATCTTTGTCCCGCTCACGATGCAGCCGCTCATTTTGCCGCGGGCGCAGAGCGGAAGTGTTTCTCTTCTCGATAATTCGCAATCTTGGTGGGTGCAGATTCTGGTCCGCATGCGGCCGGAGATTCCCGACGGGCGGGCGCAGGCCGAGCTTGACGCATCGCTACGGCATGCCGCGCTGCCGGTTCTAAAGCGGACGAGTGACCTTGATCGATTTCACTTGCAATTGCAGCCGGGCGACCGCGGGTTGGACTACTTGCGAGGAGAATACGCGCGGCCATCGTACGTGCTGCTCGCGCTGGCTGGGTTAGTTCTGCTGCTGGCTTGTCTAAATCTGGCCAATCTACTCCTTGCGCGCTCGGCGACTAGGCAGCGTGAACTGAGCACCCGAATGGCGCTTGGAGCCAGCCGTGGAAGCATCATCAGGCAAATGCTGACCGAGAGCCTGTTGCTTTCCAGCTTCGGCGGGGCAGCGGGTTTGCTGCTCGGCTATCTTGGCCGCAACGTTATTCCAAGACTGTTGATGAATTCGTCGGGGCCGGAACTGGTGCACGTACAGTTCGACTGGCGCGTGCTTCTGTTCACTCTGGCAATCTCTTTCGCGACCGGCATCATCTTCGGACTGGCGCCGGCTTGGCAGTCGACGCGAATTGCTGCCCACGCCGGACTCCGGGTTTCGGGAGGTGCCACCGCGAATCGACATAAGCTCTGGTTTGACAAGAGCCTTGTGATAAGTCAAATTGCGCTCTCGGCGATGTTGCTGATGGGCGCAGGGCTTTTCGTGCACACGCTGTTCAATCTCAATCGCATTCCATTGGGCTTTGAATCGAATCACGTCCTGCTCTTCCGCCTTCGCCTTCCCGGCGCCCGCTATACCGACGCGCAAATGACCACCTTCTTCAAACAGCTGGAGGAAAAGCTTGCGTCTCTTCCCGGAGTTCGCTCGATAACCGCCAACAACATCGGCATCATCGGCGATGGACATTCGGGGTCGACTCTCCACGTCCTGGGCCGCCCGCACGAAAAGGATCCCGCCCGCGTTCAGACCAACGCTATCGGCGCGGATTTCTTTGAGACGCTCGGTATCCCGATTCTGCAGGGACGTGCATTCAACAGGCATGACACTGCGACTTCCCCGAAAGTCGCGATCGTGAATCGCACACTGGCACAGAAATTCTTTCTCAACGAGAATCCCATCGGGAAGACATTTGAAACAGACCCAGAAGACGTAGATGGCCCGATTCAGATCGTGGGGATCGCTGCGGACACGCGTTACGCGGATTTGCGCAGCGAAACCCCTCCGACTTTCTATGTCCCGTACGTGCAGAAGGTGGACGGGCCGAGTCGCATGATGGTCGAACTCCGCACTGTCGCGGACCCGAACAGCGTGCTGCCGGAAGTCCGCGGAGCCCTCGAATCCCTCGATCGGGATCTGCCAATGCTTGATGTGCGCACGATGAAGGATCAGGTCCGGTCAACTATGGCGGACGAACGCGCTCTTACGCAGCTTGCCGGAGGTTTCAGTGTGCTGGCGCTAGCGCTGGCGAGCATTGGCATTTACGGCATGATGGCGTATGCGGTGAATACGCGGACCGGAGAAATCGGATTGCGTATCGCTCTGGGGGCCCGAACCAGCCAGGTTCTCGCTCGTGTATTGCGCGAAGCGTTCTGGCTGACGGGCGCGGGAATTGTCCTTGGATTGATCGCGGCCTTGTGGCTTACGCGGTTCATTCGAGTCATGCTGTACGGACTTGGAAATACGGACGCGCTCACGGTCGGAGGTACAGCTGTGCTGTTGGTGTCTGTGTCTCTGATAGCAGCATTCGCTCCAGCTCGGCGAGCATCACGGATTGATCCAATTCGAGCGCTGCGACACGATTGAAATGCGATTCACAGAAGTAAGACCCTCGAAGGCGCTCGGTGATTTCAACCAAACAGACTTAAGGCACAGGAGAGAAATGGACGATCAGTTCGCAAATATCTTCGAGGCACACAATCGACATGGGATGTCTTCTCATTTCGAGTGGACAGAGGCGTTGCGCATAGCGATCGCTCTGCCATTGCTTTTCGCTGCCTTTTTCTCTGCATTCGGTCAATCGGCACAACCGGGACATCTCCCCACCAAGAAACAGGTCGCCCACATGACTCCCGAAGTAGAGAAGAACCTCGCCTTCGTTCTCGACTGGTGGAGAGAAGTCGTCGAAGCTCGCCACACGGAACTTGCAGCCAACTACGCAGCGGAGGATTTTATCCAGCACAATCCCAATGTTCCTACTGGTCGAGCTGCTCTTGTGACGTTCTTCAAGACCCTCGGGCCTGCGATCGAGCCGATCCCCGATCGACTTGCAAATCCTCCGGTGGTCGAGGGCGCAAAGGGAAATTTCGTCTGGCTGGTCTTTGAGCACAAATTCAAAGATCCCAAAGACACTTCACAGTCGGTCTATGACTACAGCTTCGACCTGTTTCGCATTCAAAACGGAAAGATACAGGAGCACTGGGATGCTGCCCGGAAGGACCCCGGTTCACCTGCGTTCATTCCGTCCACAGCTCCGCCGCCCTCAACTTGGAACACGGCGAAACCTTCAACGGCGGAACAACAGAACCTGGCGATCGCAACACGCTTCGAGAAGAATGTCGTCGAATATGGACACATCGAGGACATCGAAGAGCTTATTTCGTCATCCTTCATCGAGCACAATCCCGTCATGCCCGCTGACCGTGAAGGCTTGAAACAGTTCATTCATAGCATCCCCGTCCATCAGCCTCAGAACATCAAGCCAGAGTGGAAGAATGCGCCGGTGCTGGAATTCACCAACGATCCTTTTGTCGTAATGATGTGGGAGAAGCGCTACAAAGATCCTTCTGATCCGACGCGAGAATATACGCGCAATCATTTCGAGATTCTGCGGATCGAAGATGGGCGGATTCAGGAAATCTGGAATTAGTTCAGTAACAACACTCGAGACGAGCCGAGGAACTTTACTGGTGTTCGCCTTGACCGCGAATTACTTCCGTATGGGCGGTAACGAGGCGTTTCCGATCTTGGCTGGAGGCGATTCGCCTAGAACCCGGAAGTTTTGGGTTGTAGTTCGGTTTGGTTTTGAGCCTCGCGGTAGCCATCCCGCAAACTTGGGTCGATGCTCGGCAGCTCGATAGCGTCGATCCGACCATGATCAGAATGATACGGATTCGCGGAAGATCGTTCGGTAGGATCCGGAATTGAGGAATTGAGGAATTGAAGGAGTTCCGTGAAAACGAGAGTAAATGCTCTTCAGCCTTTGGTTGTACTTATAGCTTCTCTCTACATTCACTTCGCTGCGTTCGCACAAACGATTCCCGGAGGCCCTGCCGTCGACGACGAAGTGAACAAGATCATGACCGAGACCCACGCCAACGGCATGGCCGTTGCGGTCATCGATCACGGCAAGGTCGGCTATGTCCACGCGTACGGCATTCGGAACGCCAAGGGAGATCCGCTGACTACGGACACCGTCATGTACGGCGCGTCGCTCACCAAGACGGTGTTTGCCTACACCGTGATGCAATTGGTCGATCAGGGCAAGCTCAACCTCGACACACCTCTGAAAGACGATCTAGACAAGCCGCTGCCGAGCTATGGTCCAGATCAGATTTTCCCGGACAAGTACGGGCCATATAGGGATCTAGCCGGCGATCCGCGCTGGGAAAAGATCACGCCGCGTATGTGCTTGACTCATTCCACTGGCTTCAGCAACTTCTGGTTCATCGAACCGGACCAGAAGCTGCACATCCATTTCGAACCCGGCACGCGCTTCAGCTATTCGGGCGAAGGGATGATCCTTTTGCAGTTCGTGATTGAACACGGGAGAACGGCGCAGGGGTTGGGGCTGGACGTCGGCGATCTGGCCAAGGCAGATTTCAACCGTCTGGGGATGCCCCGCACAAGCCTCGTGTGGATGAACGGTTCCGACCCAAACGTGGCGGACGGCTGGAACGATCAGGGCCAACCGCAGCCCCATGAGAAGCGCAGCAAGGTGCGTGTAGCGGGGTCAATGAATACCAGCATCTCCGACCTATCAAAGTTTGCCGCAGCGCTGGTAAGCGGCGATGGCCTGAGCCCGGCCTCGCGCGCCGAAATGACAAAGCCAAGCTTGCATATCACGACTGCCGGTCTGTTCCCGCTTTTCCAGCCCGACTTGCCTCTGAATCAACAGCGCAAGGACCTGGCTTCGGGGCTGGGTGTCACTGTATTTGACGGCCCGCAGGGCCACGGCTTCTTTAAAGGCGGCCACGATGGGCAGACCGCTAATACTCTGATCTGTGTCGAGGCCAGTCAGCGCTGCGTGTTGATCCTTTCGAACGATGTTCGCTCGGAAGCGGGCTTCGTCGACTTGGTGAGGTTTATCCTCGGCGACATTGGCGAGCCCTACGGTTGGGAATATGGCGACCACGCCGGAAAGTCGTGAGCTTGCAGTGCGTATTCCTGGATTTGCTCACGGCCTAAACCGCTCGTCGAGCTTCCCTGAAGTCTCTGATTCCGAGTTCCGGCTGTATGGTGGGCAATCCGGAAGGTGCAGCGAAGCTAGCTGCTAATCCAGCAGGGGAAGAACCTGCCAGTAGAACTTGCCCAGTTGCTACTGTAGTCATACCGGACGGCAGAGAGAGTGATCTCTCTAGCCGATGCTCCGGAGTAAACGCCCCAGCCGGCAAAGCGCAAGCAGCGTCGGGTCCGTCAGGGGGGCTAGCAAGTCAGCAGGCTGTAGCGAAAGGAGCGAACCGTTAGCCGCGAAAAGTCCACCCACTCGTAGCGGACTGTAGTGGATAGATGAGAACGCCGAATCTGTCTTCCGGAGATGAAGGCTGTGCTGCTGGTGAAGGAACTGGGTATACGCTACCGGCGGGTTCTCCGTGGTCATAGAGGGCTGCATGCTGACAAGGATGAGCAGTGAAAGCTCGGACCCACTCGTGTGGCAGCCTAGGCGCTCCAGCACAGCAAAGGCTCTCCGTATAACCAGCGAATGCCGGGAAATCGGAGAGTGCACGCGAGTGGCTCGGATGAGGTCAATAAGTGTTGATGGACAGGGACACTACAACCCTGACCGGAGCGAGGACCTCTGGGGTAAGGCCGTGAGGCCCTAATGACGGTATCGGAAGAGAACACCTGCCCGGCACAGTACGGGATCACAGGTCTCAGTCTTGGACGATACGAAGGATGAAAGCAAACTGCATGTTGCGTTGCGCACGCCGGGAGCAGGCTTTAGCAAATCAACAGACAGGAAGGCATCGTCTGAAATGTCAGCCTTGAAGCCGTACTGGGGAAAACCCGCCGTACGGAATTTTAGAGGGGGTTATGGAAACGGCGGCATCATGCGAAGCCCGCTTAGCGCCATAGCCCTACTCGACTTCAACCGGAACCCAGGAATCCGTACACTTTTCCTTGGCACTGATTCCGAAACACGCTTCGGCGATTTTGCACTCGCCGAGACCAATGTGGCATCAGAGCGACAAGATGCCAGAGAGCGGTTCACTCCCCAATGAGCTTACTGTCTTCTAGATTTTGCCCCAGGCATGCAGCAGGTTCAACAATGCGTCTGCCTTTCCCTCCGCATCTCCGAGCGGCATATTCGAGAGACAAACGACGGTCAGCCCCTGCTCCGGGAAGCGAGCCATGTATGTCGATGTGTCTGTGTCCGCTCCTGAATAATCGAGCATCGGATGACCATAGCGTGTGCGCCACACCAGGCCAAAGGCGTCATTGTCCTTGTCGTGTTGAAACTTCTGCCGGCGGTTCATCAACTCGGTGAACGCTGGGCCTGCAAGAGACGCCGTATACCAGTTTCTGTCCCAAAGCAGAAGATCATCAAGGGTCGTGAATACACCGCTGCCTCCAAAATGTGGCGAGACGCGGATCAGGCGCACCCATCCATCACCGGGCTTAATGTAAACACCCACAGAAGCCAGTTCTTTGACTACTCTCGGATCGGACCGCGGCGCATACCCTGTCGCGCGATGCAAAATGACCTCCGTCGTATCATCGTCAATCTCCGTGTGCGACATTCCAAGTGGACCAAAGACCCGGTCGTGCATAAACGCAGAGAAGGACTGGTGGCTGACCATCTCTACGATTTTGGTGAGGAGCATGTAATTGATATTCCGATACGCCCACTGCGTTCCTGGAGCAAATTCGAGATGATCGGGCCGGAGCGCGTCGCGAATCGCCTCATCCCTAGTGAAGTAATAGAACGTCGCCCAGGGATCGCCATTCTGCCGGGGCACGTCGGTATATTCATGTAACCCGCTGGTCATGTACAACAGGTGTTCCATTCGCAGCCCATTCCCATATTTGGCGGTCTCGGGGATGTATTTCGCTACTGGATCGGTCAGGGCGAATTTGTGATCGAGAACCAGCAGTGCAACGGCGGCGGCTGTAAACTGCTTCGACACCGATGCCAGATGAAAAGAGGTTTCCGGCGTTATCGGAATGCCATCATCGAGATTCGCAAGCCCATATCCTTTTGCCAGGGCAAATGTCCCACCTTGAATGATCGCAAGGGCATATCCGGGAGAATTCGGCGGACGGACAAAAAGTTGGTCGATTGCGGCTCGCTGCGATCCATCGAGCCACGAATTCTCGCTCTGTGAAGAGCTCGCGACGACTTCTTGCGCAATGCAGGTCCGTCCAGCCAAAAACACGATTGCCGCCAGAAACGTAGCAGATACTATCGCCGTCAACTGATTCGTCATCCTGTTGCAATGGTACGGCTTCAGCTTTCCCTTCGTTCCCTGTGCCCGATGAGATGGTTCATTTCTGGGATAACTGGAGCCGCCAGTATCCCGGAAACTCCAGCGCTTCAGGTGGGCGCTCGGCACGGTAAATCGGAGGAGAATCCCATCAGACTTGCACTGAAATTTACTGCTCTTGTTTTTTCAAGTATCTGTGGCAAAATTGATTCGATTGGTGAAGTGGCTGGATTTTCAGGCGACGTTCGAGTCCTACCTGAGGAGCCAATGATTCTCTTGGACTTACCAGCCCGCATCACCCCCGATGACCCTCAAAACTACAACACTGTAGGGACTTTTGTAGGGACTCTGATCTTGCCCCTTCAAAATGCTGCGTAATCATCGGCGAGTCTGAGCAATGCTGTTCCGTTTTTTTTTGCTCCGGCCGAGTTCTCAGTCCTCGTCGTGATGGAGCTGCTCGTCGACTGCCGCGCCCCATTCTGCAACCTATGTAGGGACTTTTGTGGGGACCCGTCCGTCTGTCCGTTTTGTTGAACGGAAGCGTCCTTATCAGCCGGCTTCTTGACGATGGATTCGAGGGCCGTGCGCTTCGCCTCCATGCGAATGTGGCTGTAGTGTTTGAGCATCTGTTTCGAGACATGCCCTGCGATGTCCATGATGGTCTGGTCGCCTGCCCCACTCTCCGCCAGTTCGGTGATAAGCGTGTGCCGGTTGTCATGCCAGCGCCCGGTCACCTTGGCACTGTCGCGGACGTTGGTCCAGGCCGTCTTCAGGGTCGTCACAGGTCGCGTCGGGTCGCTGGGACGATGCTTGCCCAAGGGAAGACATACCACTCGGGTCGGGCCTCGCCGAACTTGTCCTTGTGCCACTCAACATATTCGAGTAATACGGTCAGCAATGCAGAATTGAGTGGAATGGTTCGGCCCTCTCCCTGCACCCGGCAATTCGATAACCCCGTGGCCCACCTTCCCCGGTTCACGACGTAGGCTCCCATCATTCCAACCGGATACCTCAGTGTCAACGCCAGCGGTCCGCGCCGGACAGGACGAATGGGACGCGACATCCGGACGATCGCAGGACCCAATTTGTAGTGTATAATTGCGTGTATGACGCAATTCTGCGTGTAATGGAGGCTCGTATGGAGACACTTCAGAATACCCGGCAGTTGGTTGTCTGGACCGAGCAGCGTACCTTGGAACAGGCAAAGAGCGAGTTCTCTGATTTCCGCGCCTATTTCCATTCGATTTCGGCCCGCCGCTTTCGATGTGACCTCCCCAGAAAAAGTGTCTTGCTGCTTTACTTCGATGAGGATGCTTCCGAGCAGCACTGGGAAAAGATCTTCGAGCTGTGTCAGCGGAAACATCCTGACGCTACTCTTTTCTACTCGCCTCACCATTCCTCTGGGCGGGCATTTCATCTGGGAAGGATTGCCGAGAAGTATCAACTACCGAACGCAGTGTGGGCCTCGAGCTTCCATCACCTCAAGCAGTTGCTCCGTGCCAGCAACATTTCGCAGATTGCCGGTGCCGCCAAGGACAGAATCGATATTGCCGGCGCCCGTAATCGGCTCGGTCTGACGCAGACGGAACTGGCATCGGCGCTTGGTATTGCAACTCGGACTCTGCAAAACTGGGAGAGCGGCGTGGGCTTAAGCCAGATGGCCAAGAAGGTAAAGGATCTCTCCGACCTTCTCGGGATGATGGACGAGTTCGTCATGGCTCCGAAAGAAGCGCTGTGGCTCAAGACTCCGCTCGAGGCTTTCGGCAATCGCGCCCCGATTCACTTGATCAAGGAAGGGAAGTTGCGCGACCTGATCATCGAGTTCCATCGCTTGCGGGAAGGGCAGCCCGTATGAGTTTGACGGCTGCTGAATTGGCAGGGGATCGACGAATGGGCCGGTCGCGCCAAGCCCCTCAGTGGCGTTTGGTTTCGTAGTGTTCCCGCCCGCTGGATGGATCCTGCCCACGTCCTCAACGGCGAGGGAACGTTTGTGCACGGAGGGCGGTTTGCAGCGCCGGGAACCTTGGCGGTCTTCCTCTCGGCCACGGATCAATTAGCAACCGCCGAGGTCACCATGCGAAAGAGTCGCTTGGGTGGTTCGGCTCTTATCACTGTCGACAAATATCCACGCATGGTCTTTGGAGTCGAGGTCTCGCTCGAACGAGTCTTGGCATTCTCGAAACGGTCGATGCCGAAAGCTTTGCATTCGCTTCACGGCCCCTGCCTGGACAAGGACTCACTCGCGCCATCGTTCGGAATCGGAAGCGAACTGTTGCGCCGATCGATCCAGGCACTGAGGTTTCCGAGCGTCACAGGGCGCGGTCCGAACCTCGTCATCTACAACCGCCACTGCGATCCGTCTTCCTTGAAGCTCGTCAACCTTTCCGAGCTCATGGCCAAGATCAGAGCTATCGCTGGAGCCCCGTGAGAATTACTGGTTCTGTTAGAAAACGATGCGGGATTTAGGCACGTCACTCCCGGGCCGCATCCTTATATATAGGTACAGGCCCTAGAATTGACGCCAGCGAAGGATGTAGTGTGGGCGCTCGACTCATGGACTCCTCCGGCAGAACTGGGTCCGGCCACAACCATCCAGTTTCTCGATACGCCTTCAGCTCCTGAAGATGTGCACTTCGGATCGATTCGATAGGAAAGCCAGACAATTGTCATCCGGCACCGAGGATCGCAACCGCGAGTCCAAAATTTACCAAAGAGACGGTTGCCGCGCTCGGGGAATGTTTTGGATCCAGACTTATTCGGCCTTTCCCAGGGAGTGCTCTGCATAGGCTCTCTGAAAGAGAGCAAATGCCTGCTTCTTCTGGCCGTCTTCTGAGATCAATCCTTTTCGGTTGTATCCATCCTGCAACCTGGGGATATTCCTGGCGGGCGAACGGAAATCCACGAGGATCCATGGAATGGTGCCGCGGAGTTGCGGAATCTTTCTGAGCATCACGAACTGGTGCTCGAAGACGTAAACCTGCTGCTCCTCGGTCCAACGCTGGTTGACCGGTCCATGATCGCCAACCTTGGCTTCAGCACCGAACTCGCTCATGAGGACGGGCTTTTGCGGAAATGTCCAGTTGAAGACGTCGTGTCTTTATGTTCGCGTCGAGCGTACCAGGCCTGAGCTGCGCTCGGAGGCCACGACCACTGAGCGTGAGCAGACGGGAATACCGCGCGTCAGCGTTAGTTTGTCGATGCCATCGATTTGCTCCGTCATGACCACATCTCTGGAGATCGCGAATTGCACTCCAAACTTCAGTGCCTGCAATTGGGCGCGGCTCGCAAGGCGTTGGCCAGAGACGTAACTGTCGTTGGGGCTGGCTCTTCAGGTCTCGCAGCCGCAGTGCGTCGAGCCTGCCGTTCGATCGCTGGCAAGGCGCCATCTGCTTAAGCCTTGGTGCAGTTGCGCCGGTAAAGAAGAGCTAAATTCCAGCTCACGAGGATCGCCGGGTGCCGAGGAAGGCGGCGTCACCGTGAAGTTCACGGGTGCCGAAGCGCCACCACCGGGAGACCCCGAAATCAGTTTAAGCGCCTGTCAACAATCGCTATTGGGTTGGGTGGGCTTGATGTTCGGACGCAAAAAAGATTTATCCAATCCAATCGTTCAATATCCACGTTAATCCTTGTAGGGCACATACGATGCGAATTCTTCAGTCAATTCGCAAGCCCAACTCGGTTTCGAATCAAGGAGAAAAAATCGTGGCCAATCTGAGTACATTGATCAATAGTGGCGTCTCACGCCGTAAGTTCCTCAGTGGGGTGGGAGCCAGCGCAGGGGCGGTTGCGGCATTAGGGGTTGCCGGATGCGGTGGTGGTAGTTCATCGACACCCACATCTCCATCTGCACCTTCAGCCGCAGTGACTGATGCAGACATCCTGAATTTTGCGCTCAATCTGGAATATCTCGAGGCGTCATACTATCTTTACGCGGCGACTGGTTCAGGACTCGACGCGTCTGACACGACGGCGGGTTCTGCTTCGACGAATACCGGCGTGGGAACGGTCATACCGGGCGATGCTGCCGCAGTTCCGGGTCTCACCGCCGCACAGCAGCAGATCCTGAACGAGATCGCCTATGAAGAGCAAGCGCACGTCCGGTTCCTTCGCAGTGCACTTGGCCCGGCAGCGGTCCCCATGCCCGACATCGATCTGTCGTTTTTTGGTCCACTTGCCGTTGCCGCCATGATCACGACGGCTGCCACGGGGACCGGCTCGTTCAATCCATTTTCGAGCTTTGACTACTTTCTTGTGGGCGCCTTTATCTTTGAGGACGTAGGCGTAACCGCCTACTCGGGCGCAGCTCCTTTGATCAGCGCAGCGGGCGTCGCGGCCGGATATCTGACCGCGGCTGCGGGTATTTTGGCCGTCGAGGCGTACCATGCCGGTTACGTCCGCACGTCCCTCACCGGGCGAGCGATCGCTGCAGGCTCGGCATCGGCCTACCCGTACCTGGGAGCTGCAAATCTGGTGGAAGATCTGCGCGCGACGCTGACGGTTGGCGACAGTGCAGCCCCGTCAACGACAGGGTCGGTTGAAACGCTACTGACGTTGCCGACAAGCCTGACCACTCCGAGTTCGATCGTTGCGGCCAGCGCGGCTAACGCTGTTGGATTCTCACGTACGGTGAACCAGGTACTTCACGTGGTTTACGGTTCGTCAACGGTAGGCGCCAGTGGGGGCGGATTCTTTCCCAAAGGCATCAACAGCCCCCTGGCCACAACGACAGCCTAAAACACACAACAACGAATGGAGAATTCCATGGCAACTCAAGAGACTCAACTTCTGGATGAAATCATCGCGACGAGCAGGCGCAAGATGCTGTCTCTCGGCGTATCGTCGCTCGCTGGCTTCGCCGTGGGCGCAAGCGCCCTACAGGCAAAAGCTGCAACCGCAGCCTATACGGACGCAGACATTCTCAACTTCGCCCTCAATCTCGAATATCTTGAGGCAAATTTCTACTATCTGGCAGCTTTCGGCACCACCATCAATACTGCCAACGCCGCATCGACGGCGGCAGGCGCGCCGCTGATCACGCTGTCGGGAACTGTGGGCACATCGGGCACGGTCTCCGGCGGCAGCCAGGTCCCGTTTACAACGATCCCAGTCGCGTCCTATGCGATTGAGACGGCCGTTGAAGAGGGCAAGCACGTTCAGTTGCTGCTCACCGCGCTAGGCAGTTCGGCCGTTGCCCAACCCGCGATCAATTTGGGCACGTCTTTCCAGACGCTCGCTACGGCAGCGCAGATCCCCGGCGGTGCGAGCTTCAGCCCCTATGCCAGCGATGAGACCTTCCTTGTGGGGGCCTACGTCTTCGAAGATGTGGGTGTTACTGCTTACCATGGAGCGGCTTCGCTCCTAACAGTGCCTGCAAACCTGGTGACAGCGGCGGGCATTCTTGCAGTCGAGGCCTACCACGCCGGCCTCATCCGCACCACCATCAACTACCTCGATCCCACCGGCGCCACCATTGGAGGCTATACAAACCTCATTTCCAAGTTGCGTGCATCGCTCTCCCAGGCCGGGTTGCTGGGCGTCACGCCCAGCGCCTTCGATAGCAACCCCGACGACTTCGGCCTCGCAACGTTCTCAGTTTCGCTTGGCGGTGATGCCAGCACGACCTCGACGCGCATCACCGATGCCGATGCAACCAACGTGGTCGCCTTTGCGCGAAACACGACCCAGGTGCTGAACATCGTCACCGGCGGTGGCGCAGTCAATGGTACCACCGCAGTTAGCCCTGCCTTGGGAGTCTTCTTCCCAGCGGGCATGAATGCGGGCCCGAACGGCTTCAAGTAGAGAGCGTGCAAATTGCGCAGTATAGGGACTTCGCAAAAAAGCGATGGACCTATACTGTGCTGCGTAAAGTCAGAGTAGTGGTATTAGGGGATGTCGGAAACCAATCGGGAGGGTTGAGTCGCCACGTTGGATGGTTGCCCGCTAAGTTTGTTGCATCTACTCTCATGGAGAGAACCAGATCCCCACACAGCGCAAAGCCAATCGAGGCCGTAAGTGTCATGGTGTCGAGTTCGTTGCTGCTCCGTTAGGTTTTATGCTCGATTCCCGTGACCTGTGAGGGTTTCTTTCGAGTCGGGTCGGTCCGAGTGAACCGGAATTCCACTGATGAGATCCTGATAGTCTGTGAGGCGTTCGCCGAGAATCACGACGCCCTTGAGACTCAGGAACACACCGCCACTCCCTTTCCCTGTTCCTTGATCGAGCATCATCCGCACCTCTGGATGATCAATAAACCCTCCACCGCATTCAACGAATTCGACGAGCTTGTCTGACGAAGTGAAATGCAGTTGTAGGCGCAAAGATGTTTTCAAGTCTGCCTCAAGGAACTGGCACTGCCAGCCGCTGCAATCCTGGAAGTACATATAGATTCGGTGACGGTCGTTTGGCTCGGCCATGCTGACAAGTATAGGGCGAGATTAAGGCGAAGATGTTCACAGCGTGTCGCTCCGCTAGACCTCTTCCCAGACCTCTTCTTTCCGGGTTCTGACGGTGCTGGCGACGGTGCTGAGGGTTGTTTTTCGGTGCCTTTAGGGTGCTTATCGGTGCCGCCGATGCTCGTAGAATCCATGTGAAACACTGTCTTCCCTAAATCGATACCAATGGTGCGGATCTCCATGGAACACCTCCTGTGTTTACCTCTACACCCTCGGGGGGCTTAGGCGGCGGACCATGCCAGTAGTGACCCGATTTTGAGTCACTTCTGTGGGGAGAAGATTGTCTTCAAGTTCCGGGCGCGCCGTGGCCAAGTTACGACAGCGCCAGATTCATGTTGCTGATGGCCTCGTCGATCTCCTGTGTGCTCTTGAAGCCGACCGTGGCGCAGTCCACTCCCGCATTCTGAAAAGCGAACCTCATCGCCTTCACCCGGTCGCCGTGACTATGCTCGAACTGACCGCCACCGCACAGCTTCATGCCGATCACACCCAGCCCATCCTTCTTCAACTTGTGGATGTGATCGACCACTTCGCTCACATTGTCGGGGTGGTTGGTGTCTTCATAGGTCGGTCCATCCATCCGCGCGCCGTTGTGGTTGATGCGGATCAGCCCCACATCGAGCCACGTGTTGCCAGGCATCTGCCGCAGTGCCGGCAGCCCGTGCACCGAGGCGCCATGCGTGCGGATGATCTTCCTCTGTTGCGCCTCGAGGATCCCGTCCTGCCAGCGCCTCGTGGTCTCCGGCCAGTCAGCCGCGTGCTGCCAGTGCAGCAGCATGATGTCAAAGTACTCGGTCTGCGAGATGCGCCGCAGCTCGTCGAACTTTGCCTGCGGGTCAATGCCTTGGTGGAAAGTTGTCACCTTGCTCATTAGGTGATAGCTGTCGCGCGGCAAGCCTTTCAGCGCCTCGCCCAGCATTCCCGGAGTCTGGTAGGCCTCCGCTGTCTCGAAGAAGCGGATGCCGCGGTCGTACGCGTAGCGCACCAGCCGCGTGAACTCTTGCTGCCCTAGCGCGGCCTGCACCGCACCGCCGTCCGTTCCGGTTCCGAACGCCAGCCGCGTCACCTCCATTTTTGATCGGCCCAGCACCACTGTATCGGTCGCCGTGCGCTCAGTGGCGGCCAGCGGAAGGGTTCCTAGTGTCGCCATGGCTCCGGCGGCCAGACCTGTTTTGAGGAAACTACGCCGTGTGGTTGGACTCATTTTGACCTCCGCGGCTCAAGCCGGTTGGCGAGCCGAATGAGTGGATGTTAGCAGAAAGTACCTTGGGCAATCGCTAAACTAATCGCATGCGCGATTCCTGACCATGCCAGGCGGCCATTTATCCCTCGCAGATTTTCGAGTTCCTTCCGGGTCGGCGGTTAATCGCCCGGAACTCAGAATTCAGCTCAAACGCCTCGATGAGTGCTTTGGCGGAGATAAGCGGCCAATCTTTTAGATCAGCATTATCTGAGCAACGTCAGGCATGGCGCGGCTGGGACAGACGCTGTATTATTTTTCAGCCGGATTTCTTGCTTTCAAACAGGCGTTTTCACTTCTTGTTTTGAGCATGGGTCGGTCGTTGCTGAGACCCGAGTGCCGCGTAGCGGCACGAGTTACGCTCATGACGGCCTCTGATACCTGGAATCCAGCAGTGCGTTGCAGGGAGCAAATGAGAGTTGGCATTCTCGCTCTATCGCGGAGTATCGGGCTGGTGAAGATATAGCCTGATCGGCCTCGCAACGTGCAATATTTTCCACACCTCAAAATGGGAAGCGATTGGCCGGTTATGGCGATTTGTCACAAATCGAGAGTCGAACCTTTGATTTGGGTTGACATTCTACCCAAGCGCGTGGATGCTTGGGTAGAATGTCGACCCGATAGGGCGACGATGATACTGGCGGCACGCGGGATTCTAATCCGTCGCGCTCTGCGCGGTGAGGGCAATCGTGCGATGACCAAGTTGTTTTCGAGAAACCAATTTCCCGTGCGTGGTCCCATTGGAGGATTCTTAAATGTTCCGATCCATTGCTCGCTTCGTGTTTCCCGTTGGCATGCTATCTGTTTCCGTCTTGGCGTCCTTGGCCAGCGCCCAACAAGGCATGCCCAATCCGATCATGGCGTCGAATCCACTGACGACGACGCTATCAATTTTTCGTAGCAATATGCAGGACAAAATCATGAATTCGGCGGACGAGATGCCAGAGTCCAAATACAGCTACCGGCCGACGAAGGAAGTTCGCTCGTTTGCCGAGATCCTGGTTCATGTGGGGGATATTTCCTACATATTGTGTTCAAACGCCAAAGGTGAAGCGACCCCCGGCATGGCTGCCGCGAAGGGTTCGAAGGCCGAAATCAAGGCCTACCTCAAAGGCGCGTTCGATTACTGCGATGGCGTGTACTCCGGGTTCCCGGATGCGCACCTCAATGACCAGGCGATCTTCTTTGGCGTCAACACGAACAAGATGTTCATTTTGACGCAAGTCGGAAATCATGACGCCTTGCATTACGGCAATCTCGTCACGTATCTGCGCCTCAATGGCCTCGTGCCGTCAGGAGGCTGGTTTTGACGGCTCAGCGGCGAAGCCGGAGTTCACGCCACCTCTCGTTTTGAAAGGGACGCGATGCAAACGCTGTGCAAACTTTCTCTCATCATTCTCGGCTCCGCCGCAGGCTTCACGCTCTGCGCTCCGCTTCTGGCCCAGAACCCCCAGCCGACGCCCGCTGACCTCAGGACGCAAGTCGTCCAGAGTCTTCCCAAATGGCTCAAACAATACAATGTGTCCAGTGTTGCCGTCGCCTATATCGCGAGCGGCAAACTCGCGTGGACGGCTGCTGCCGGCGAGCAGAGCCCTGGTGTCCCGGTGAACGACAAGACGCTCTACAACATCGCCTCGCTCACCAAACCCATCGTCGCAGAAACGATCCTGCGCATGGCCTCGGAAGGGAAACTCCAGCTCGACGAGCCCATCTATCCCTACTGGGTTGATCCAGATGTCAAGGATAATCCCTGGAACAAGCTCCTTACGCCACGCCTCAGCCACTCCCACCAGACAGG
>Ga0302326_10009540_pt1 | contig 21166 bp, 20 predicted proteins | sample Palsa_T0_3_FD_202264 | JGI IMG/M metagenome (GOLD analysis project Ga0302326, IMG submission 202264) | Peat permafrost microbial communities from Stordalen Mire near Abisko, Sweden - Palsa_T0_3 | ecosystem: Environmental > Terrestrial > Soil > Palsa > Peat permafrost | place: Sweden: Abisko... | reverse complement strand
ACGGTCCACATCGATCTGCCCCGACCCCGCACGCCCGACATGCTGCGGTCGACCCGCTTCCACGAGCTGTCCGACCAGCTGTCCGACGTGCTGTTCTCCGGTGGGGTACCGGAGAGCGGGGACGACGTCTAGGTGAGCAACCTCGTCGCCGAGGCCGGCCTACCAGTCGGGCTGGGAGTCCAGTCCGACGAGGATCGCCCGGCCGGCCGAGCGACGAAAGTTCCGTGGCTGGGAGGCGTCCTCGGGATCGTCGTCCTCCTCGTCGTGTGGGAAGTCCTCGCCCTCTACGTCTTCGAAGGTAAGCACATCATGCCCACTCCCACCGGGGTGCTCCGGGGGCTGTGGGACAACCGCACGCTGTTGCACGAGAACGCCGGCGTCACCATCGCCGAGGCCGCCCAGGGTTACCTCTGGGGAAATGTGTTGGCCATCGGGCTGGCCCTCCTCTTTATCATCAGTCCGCCGGTCGAAGCGGCCCTGCTCCGGTTGGCTATAGCGAGCTACTGCATGCCGATCATCGTGGTCGCCCCGATTCTCAACATCGTCTTTAGCGGGGACAAGCCCAAGGTGGTGCTGGCCGCCATGAGTGTCTTCTTCACCACCCTCGTCGGCATGTCAGCCGGTCTGCGGTCCGCCGATCGGGTGAGCTTGGATGTGATTCGTGCTTACGGCGGTTCGACGTGGAAGGCGCTCGTCAAGGTGCGGATCCGCGCCGCCCTGCCCAGCCTGTTCGCCGCCCTGCGGATCGCCGCGCCCGCAGCTGTTCTCGGGGCCATCATCGGTGAGTACCTGGGCGGGACGCACGGTCTGGGCGTGGCGATGATCAATGCCGAGCAGTCCTTGGACGTGACCCGAGTGTGGAGCTTGGCACTCTTCTCCGCCGCCCTGGCCGGGATCGGCTACGCGGCTACCGGTGCGGTCGCTCGGCTGGCGACGCCGTGGGCCAAGGGACAGATGGCCAGTGTCGGGGGGGCTGCCACCGGCCCGACCCGGGGTCGTACGTTTCGCGCTGCCCGCTCAGTCCTGTTTCTCGCCGTGTCGCTCGGGGTGACATTGTTGCTCTGGGTCGGATTCGTCAAGCTGCTTCATCTCAACTCCTACTTCGCCAAGACCCCTGCGGATGTGTGGCAGTACCTGACGCACGGGTCGGCGGCCGCCGGCAACCGGGCCGAGTTGTGGCACGCCATGGTGGCCACCCTGCGCGATGCCTCTCTCGGCTACGTGTTCGGAACGGTCCTGGCCGTGCTGGCGGCGATGGCCATGGTCACCTACCGGACGATAGAAGCGGCGTTCATGCCGGTGGCCGTGGTGCTGCGTTCCGTTCCCCTCATCGCCATGACCCCCCTGATCGCCCTGGCCCTGGGCCGAGGTCTGGTGAGTGTCACGGTCATCGCGGGAATAGTCACCTTCTTCCCCACCCTGGTAAACGTGGTCCAGGGCCTTCGATCCGCCCCGCACGACTCGATCCTGCTGATGCGGGCGTTCGATGCCTCCAAGCTGACAACCCTCATCAAGGTTCGGGTCCCGAGTGCGCTGCCGTCCCTCTTCAGCTCCGCTCGGATCGCGGCGCCGGGCGCGCTGCTCGGCGCGGTGTTGGCCGAGTGGCTTTCGACCGGCAAAGGGCTGGGCTTCTTGATGCTCGAAGCGAGCACCGAGTCCCGCTTCGACACCTTGTGGTCGGGCGTGGTGCTGATAACGGCGGCGTCGGTGATCATCTACGCCATCGTCGGCCTCATCGAGATCCCGGTGCTCAAGCGGTTCGGGCCCGCTGGCTAGCCTCCCGGTGCCCGGATCCTCTTCGAGCAGCGATCCGCCTACCGCCGACCTCTTGGTGATCGGGGCCGAGCTGGTCGCTACGGTCGACGACGACCGGCGTGAGCTGGCCAACGGGTGGGTGGCAGTGACCGACGGCTTGATCAGCGCCATCGGAACGGCGACCCACCGGCCTCCCGCCGCGGCCCAGGTGCTCCGCGCGGACGGTTGCTTGATCACCCCGGGGTTGATCAACACCCACCATCACATCTATCAGAACCTCACCCGCTCGTACGCGCCCGCCGTCAACGGGTCCCTGTTCGAGTGGCTGACGGTCCTGTACCCGCGCTGGGCTCTGCTCGACGAGGAGGCCGCTTACCTGTCGGCCTGGGTGGGGCTGGCCGAGTTGGCCTTGGGCGGCTGCACCACTTCGACCGACCACCTGTACGTCCATCCAGAGGGAAGCGGTGACCTGATCGGCGCCGAGATCCATGCGGCCCAGGAGTTGGGCGTCCGGTTCCATCCGACCCGAGGTTCGATGAGCCTCTCGGAGAAGGACGGCGGGCTCCCACCGGACAGCGTGGTGCAAGACGACGACGAGATCCTGGCCGACAGCGAACGGTTGGTGGCCCACCATCACGACCGGTCGTGGGGCGCCATGGTGCGGGTCGCATTGGCCCCGTGCTCGCCCTTTTCGGTTAACCCGCAGCTCATGCGCGCCACGGCCGAACTGGCCGAGAAGCTCGACGTCCGGTTGCACACCCACCTGGCGGAGGATCCCGACGAGGACCGCTACGCGGCCGAACGGTTCGGAAAGCGAACGGTGGACCACTTCGACGACGTGGGTTGGATGACCGCTCGGACGTGGGTAGCCCACTGCATCTACCCGGATGCCGGCGAGATCTCGCGGCTCGGCGCCGCGGGGGTCGGCGTGGCTCACTGCCCGTCGTCCAACATGATGATCGGTGGAGGTGGCCTGGCCCCCGTCAGCGAGCTCAGGGCGGCGGGAGCCCCGGTCGGTATCGGCTGCGACGGGTCGGCATCGAGTGACCATGCCTCGCTCTGGCTCGAAACTCGGGGCGCTCTGTTGCTCGGGAGGCTCCGCGGCGGGCCGGCGGCGATGGGGGCTCGGGACGCCCTGGAGATCGCGACCCGCGGTTCGGCCGGCTGCCTCGGACGCGACGGCGAGTTGGGCCAGTTGGCGGTCGGCTCGGTTGGTGACCTGGTCTGCTGGCCGCTCGAAGGGATCGCCTTCGCCGGCGCCCTCACCGATCCGGTCGAAGCCTGGCTCCGTTGCGGACCGCTTTCGGCCCGCCACACGGTCATAGCCGGTCGCCCGGTCGTGCGAGACGGCCAGCTCTTGGCCGGCGGCCTGGAGGATGTACTGGCCCGGCACCGCAAGGTCTCGGCACGCATGCAGGGACTCCTGTGACACCGGCGCGAGGGTGGCGGAAGGCTCGGTCGTCAGTTGCGGCCACTTCATACCGACAACCTCTTGTCGGTATGAAGTGGCCGCAACCGGCATGTGCCATCTGGGTCTCGACCGCTGCCGCCCGACCGCCCGGTCGACCGTGAAACTCCCCCCGTTCGAGTACGTCAGAGCATCCACCACCGCGGAAGCGGTCGCAGCTCTCGCCGCGGACGAGGACGCCAAGGTGCTGGCCGGCGGTCAGAGCCTCCTGCCGCTCATGTCCCTGCGGCTCGCTCACCCGACCGTGCTGGTCGACATCGGACCCGTGGGCCTGGCCGGGGTGGAGGTCGTCGACGACTCCTCCCGCCGCGACGGTCCCCTCGGCGCAGGCGCGAGGTCGATCCGTCTCGGAGCCCTGGTCTGCCATCGCGTCCTGGAGAGCGATCCGGTGGTGGCGGAGGCAGTTCCATTGCTCGCCGCGGCCGCCCGTTACGTCGGTCACCCGGCCACCCGCAACCGGGGAACGCTCGGCGGGTCCCTGGCCCACGCCGATCCGGCGGCCGAGCTGCCCGCCGTCGCCGTGGCGCTGGGCGCGACCGCCGTCGCCGTCGGCCCGACAGGCGCTCGGCAGCTGGCCTGCTCCACGCTCGCCGAGGGGTACTTCACGACCTGCCTCGCCCCAGACGAGATCCTGACCGAGGTCCGCTTCCCCGCGGCCGGCCCCCGGCACGGCGCCGCCTGGTGCGAATGGGCCCCCCGGACCGGCGACTTCGCCGAGGCCGGGGTGGGCATCGACCTGGATCTGGACGGAGGGGGCGCGGTGGCCCGGCTGGCCGCGGCGGCGTGCAGCGTGGGCCCCATTCCTTTGGATCTCGGCCCTGCTCTGGCCGCCGCAGGGGTGGTCGGCGCGACATCTCTCCCCCCCGCCCTGCTCAGGACGGCGGCGCGCGCGACAGAGGCAGCCACTTCGGCGGCCTCTGCGGACAAGGCCGAGCTGACGGGTCTGCTGGCCGCTCGGGCCTTGGCGATAGCGTTCGAAGGAGCTCGAAAGCGGCGGGCGGAGGCCCGAGCATGACCACCATGAGCAGCGTGGTGGAGATGGTGGTCAACGCCCGGCCCGTCCGGGCCGAGGTCCAACCGCGCACCACGCTGCTGGACTTCTTGCGAGACGAGCTCGGGCTGACCGGGACCCACGCCGGGTGTGAACAGGGGGCGTGCGGGGCGTGCAACGTGCTGCTCGACGGCCGGGTGGTGCGCGCCTGCCTGGTGCTCACCGTCGCCGCATCCGGGTCGGAGGTCACCACCGTGGAACACCTGGGGACGCCGGATCTGTTGCATCCCGTCCAGGAAGCACTCTGGCGCCATCACGGCCTGCAGTGCGGCTACTGCACGCCGGGAATCGTCATGACGGCCGTCGATCTGTTGTCGAGGATTTCCGCTCCGAGTGACGCCCAGGTTCGCGAGGCGCTGAGCGGCAACTTGTGCCGTTGCACCGGCTACGCCGGGATGGTGGCCGCCATCGTGGAGGCGGGCCGCACCCGCGACGAGCAGGCAGGCGTCGAGTGACTGCGCTCGACGAGGACCGACTGGCCGGGGCCGTCGGGCCCCGCCTCGGTACCAGGTCCGGGCCCCGCCACTTGACCGGGCGAGGCCGCTACCTTGGCGATCACCCCGTACCGGACCTGTGCCACGTGGCCATCGCCCGTTCGAGCACCGCCCACGCCCGCATTATCAGCATCGACACGGACGAGGCCGCCGCCCTCCCAGGCGTGGTAGCCGTGGTGACCGGGTCCGACCTGGAGGCCATGGGCGCCCGCCGATTTGATCACCTCCTCGGACCGCCGTTTCGACCGCTTACGTGGCCGGTGCTCGCCATCGACCGGGTCCGGTTTGTCGGCGAACCGTTCGCAGCTGTGGTCGCCACCTCCAGAGCCGTGGCTGAGGACGCCCTGGAGGCCATCACCGCGGAGATGGAAGAACTCCCTCCAGTCGTCGGCGTGGACGCGGCCCTAGCGCCGGGTGCGCCGCTCCTGTACCCCGAGTGGGGGACCAACGTCTTCCTGTCCACCGAGAATGCGACCCCAGGTCTCGATCAAGCCATGGCCGGAGCGCCCAGGCGGCTCACCGAGCGGTTCGAGTCCCACCGGGTCTGCGGCCTGCCGATCGAGGGCCACGGGGCCCAGGCGACGTGGGACCCGGGTGCGGGCCGGCTGACGGTGCTGGCTTCCAGCCAGCAGCCCCACCAGTTGCGCAGTGTGATCGCCGAGATCTGCGGGCTCGACGAGACCCACGTCCGGGTCATCAGCCCTGACATTGGGGGTGGGTTCGGCAACAAACAGCACTTCACCAGAGAGGAGTGCCTTATCGGACTGCTGGCCCGCCTGACCAACCGGCCGGTGAGGTGGTCGCAGGACCGCACCGAGGCCCTCACGGCCTCCGTGCACGCTCGGGCCCAGATACACGACGTCGAGGCCGGCTACGACACCAACGGCCGGGTGCTGGCTCTGAAGGTCCGGGTCCTCTCGGACCTCGGCAACCCGGTGCTGTACTTCTCCGGGGCCGGCCCCGCGTTCGTGACCGTCGCCAACCTCACCGGCGGCTACACCATCGACCACATTGGGTGGAGCCTGACGTGCGTCGCCACCACCACCTGCCCGATCGGGGCCTACCGGGGTTTCGGCCAGCCCGAGGCCCACTTCACCACCGAAAGGGTCATGGACCTCATCGCTTCGGACCTCGGGCTGGACCCCACCGAGGTACGACGCATCAACCTGCTGCCGGACTCTCCCCGCCCGTGGCGGGGCCACGGAGGGCAACGGATCGACGTCGGCCCGCTCGGCTCCCAGCTCGACCTGCTACTCGAACGCTTCGACTACGAGTCCTGGCGCCGAGAGCAGGCCGCGGCTCGGGACGAAGGACGTTACATCGGGGTCGGGGTGTCGACGCTCGTCCAGGGCACCACGCCCACCCAAAACGACACGGCCGGCAGGTTCGGGTCCCTGGAGATGGCGGCCGTGACGGTCCTGCCCGACGGCCGCGTCGACGTGAGAGTGGGAACCAAGTCGCAGGGTCAGAGCCACGACACCACCTTCGCCCAAGTCGCCGCCGGCGCCCTCGGCATCCCGCCGGAACTGGTCGAGGTACGCGACGGCGACACCGATGCCCTGGCCTACGGTCAGGGCACGTGGGGCAGCCGCAGCGCGGTCATGGGGGGCGGCGCCATCATCAAGGCCGCGGCGGCGGTGCGGGCCAAGCTGGCTCGGGTCGCGTCGGGGCTCGGTCACGTTCTCCCCAGCGAGGGGTCTGTCGACTTGGACGTCTACCACCGGGTGGCGGAGGTGGCCTGGTGGCACGCCCACCTGCTCCCCGCCGGCGTCGAACCGGGCCTGACGGCCTCGGCCGTGTACACGCCCGGCTTCACCGGTCCCTCGCCGGCCGGCGGCGCCAATCACGACGAGACCTACGGGTCGCACGCCACCGCCGTCGCCGTGGAAGTCGACCCCGCCACCGGTACGGTCCGGATGCTCTCCGCGGTGCTGGTGTCCGACTGCGGGGTCGTCATCAACCCGACCATTGTGGAGGGCCAGCATCAAGGCGGCTTCGCCCAGGGCCTGGGTATCGCCTTCCTCGAGGAGTGCAAGTACAACGACGACGGGCAACCCCTCAGCGCGACCCTCCTCGACTACACGATCCCCACCGCGCTGGATGTGGCGACCGTCCAAGTCGTGCACCGCCCGACTCCGTCGCAAACGGCGGGTGGTTTCCGAGGGGTCGGGGAGGCGTCGATCATCGCCGCCCCCGCTGTCCTCGTCAGCGCGGTGGAGGACGCCTTGCGCCCGCTCGGCGTGAAGCTCAACTCCACCCGACTGCATGCCGCCTCGATCCGCGCCGCCGTCCGGGCGACGGGGTGGAAGCCGGACGCCGCTTTCTGGGCGCTCCGACTTCGAGTGCCCGGCGAGCTCTAGACCAGATGTACGGCCTGAGGGTGGCGGTGGTCGGAGGAGGCTTGGGAGGCTTGGCCGCGGCCTTGGCCCTGCGCCAGGCCGGCCACGATCCGACCGTGTATGAGCAGGCCGAGGTGTTCCGGCCCGTCGGGGCGGGCATCTCCCTGTGGCCCAACGGGGTCAAGGTGCTCAGCTCGCTCGGGCTCGGCCGGGAGGTGGCCGCGCTCGGGGGCCGCATGGATTGGATGGGCTATGCGGACCGGAGCGGCGTCAACCTCACCGAATTCAGCCTGGATCCCCTCTACGAGGCGGTCGGTCAGCGGGCGTGGCCCTTGGCCCGGGCCGACCTCCAGGACTTGCTGGTCAAAGCGGTCGGGTCAGAGCGGATCCACCTGGGTCGCCGCTGCTTGGCGGTGGAGAGCGGGGCGGATGCGGCCTGCGTGCACCTCGACACCGGCGAGCAAGTAGAGGCCGACCTGGTGATCGGGGCCGACGGGACCCATTCGACCGTCCGGTCCTGGGTGCTCGACGAGGCGCTCGACCACGAGTATGTCGGCTACGTCAATTACAACACCATCACCCCTAGCGACGAGGAAATCGTGCGGTTGGGGCTTTGGCGAACCTGGGTGGGCAACGGTCAGCGGGCGTCGGTCATGCCGATCGGGCGCGACCGGCTGTACGCCTTCTTCGATGTCCCCCAGCCGCCCGCCGAAGCGGCAGAAGCCGACCCGGATCCGAAGAGGACGCTGCTCTCCCGCTTCGCCGGTTGGGCCCCGCCCGTCGACCGCCTCATCCGCAGCCTTGACCCGGCCCGGATCAACCGGGTGGCGATCCGCGACCTACCGACCGCATCGCGGTGGTACCGCGGTCGGGTCGTCCTCCTCGGTGACGCGGTCCACGCCATGGCGCCCGATCTCGGGCAAGGCGGCTGCCAGGCTCTCGAAGACGGCCTGGTGTTGACTCACTACCTCACCACCACTGACCGGTCGGTGTCCGACGCCCTCAGCCGCTACCAGGCCGAGCGCCTCCCCCGCACGGCTGACATCACCCGGCGGGCCCGCAACCGGGCCCAGATGACCCACGGCCAAGATCCGCTAGCGCTGCAGTCCTGGTACCAGTCGCTCAAGCGGGAAACCGGTGAAATCGTGGTCGCCGGCCTGATCCAATCCGTCGCCAGCGGGCCCTGCCGTTAGGGGCCTGCCGTCACCGGCCCCGCCGCATAAGGGTGGGTGGCAATCCAATGCCTGGCGATGTCAACTCGGCGGGCGCACCACACCCGCTCATGGCCGGAGACATACTCCAGGAACCGGCCCAGGGCGGCGCTGCGTCCTGGCCGGCCAGCCAGTCGGGTGTGCAGCCCGACGGACATCATCTTCGGTTGGCTGGCCCCTTCGGCATACAGGACGTCGAAACTGTCCTTCAGGTAGGAAAAAAAATCCTCCCCGGATCCGAAGCCGGCCGGACTCACGAAACGCATGTCGTTGGCATCGAGGCTGTAGGGGATGACGAGGTGCGGGCGGCCCTGGACCACGGTCCAGTATGGGAGGTCGTCGCCATAGGAGTCCGAGTCGTACAGGAAGCCCCCTTCTTCCACGACCAGCCGGCGGGTGTCGGGGCTCGACCGTCCCGTGTACCAGCCGAGCGGCCTGACGCCCACCGCCTGCTCGATGGCGCGGATCGCGAGTTCGACGTGAGCCCGCTCCGTATCGACGTCGACGTGCTGGTAGTCGACCCAGCGGTAACCGTGTGAGCAGATCTCGTGCCCGGACTCCGCCATCCTGCGGATCACAACCGGCGCCCGTTCGACAGCCATGCCGACGGCAAAGACCGTGAGCGGGATCTGGTGGCGATCGAACAGTCGCAGCAGCCTCCACACCCCGGCCCGGCTGCCGTACTCGAACATCGACTCGACGTTGGGGTGGCGCCGCCCGGTCCACGGCTCGGCCCCGATCACGTCCTGGATCACAGACTCCGATGCTGAGTCACCGTGGAGGATGTTGGCCTCGCCTCCCTCCTCCCAGTTGAGAACGAAGCTGATGGCGATGCGGGCCCCTCCCGGCCATTTGGGATCGGGAGGGGTCTCCCCGTACCCGAGCAGATCGCGAGGGTAGGGATCGGACGGGGTCATCTAGCCTGCTTCGACGTTCGGTCAGCGCGGGTGTTGTCGGCGCGCCGGATGACATCGAGGAGGACCTGAGCGCCGGCGACCAGATCCTCCGGCGGCGTGGTCTCGGCCGCATTGTGACTGATTCCGGCGATGCTCGGCACGAAGATCATCGCCATGGGTCCGAGACTGGCCAAGTGGGAGGCGTCGTGGCCGGCCCCGCTGGGGAGCTCAATGCAGCCGAGACCCCGCCTCTCGGCGGATTCGATCACCATCGAACGGAGATCGGGGTCCGTGAGCACCGCCCTGGTGGGAGGAGACACGTCCAATTCGATAGTCGTCTCGGTCTCTCGGGCGATCTCCGCCAACTGGGTTCGCAGCCGTTCGATGGCGGAGTCGCCTGACGCCTCGGCCAGAGCTCTGATGTCGACGCTCAACACCACGTCGCCCGGTACCACATTGGGTACGCCCGGTTTGGTGTCCAGCCGGCCCACGGTGGCGACGTCGGCCGGCCCAGCCGTGGCGAGGTCATGGACGGACAGAACAACGCGGGCCGCGGCCACCAGGGCGTCGCGCCTGGCAGCCATGGGGGTGGTGCCGGCGTGGTTGGCTTGTCCGGTCACCCGGACGCTGCCGCGACGCTGGCCGGTGATCCCCGTGACCGCGCCGATCCCGACGCCGGCGCGGTCAAGGACCGGCCCCTGTTCTATGTGCAACTCGATGGTCGCCGCCACCGACCCCGACCATCTGGCCCGCGACACCGCCGTGGGGTCGATGCCGGCATCGAGCAGACGACTGGCCAGCGTTCGGCCGTCCGGTCCGGGAGTCGACAGTTCGGACTCGACGAACCCCCCGGAGATGGCTCGGCTGCCGGTAAACGGAGGGGCTACCACTCCTTCCTCGTTGCTGAACGCCATTACCCTCAAGGGGTGATCCAGCACCAGGCCCTGTTCGGCCAGGCAGGCCAGGACCTCAATTCCGGCCACCACGCCGTAGGCCCCGTCGAGAGGTCCGGCCCCGATGACGGTGTCGAGGTGGCTCCCGGTGACTACCGGCGCGGCGCCGGCCCGGGAACCGGGCCGCTCGGCTATGAGGTTGCCCGCCGGGTCGACGCGCAGCGAGGCGCCGGCGGCGGCGGCCCAGGTGCCGACCAGTGACCGCGCCCTGAGATCCTCTGGTGACCAGGCCAGACGAGTAATACCGCCTCCGGTCCCGCTACTTATCGACCCCAGTTGGTCGATGCGATCGAGGAGACGTGCTCCATCGACCAGGAGCGTCACCACTGCTCCCGGCCAAGCACCTCGCCCACGCGGGCGTTGCCGGCCAGGAACCGCTGATAGGCCCGGAAGCCCCCGAACTCGGAGATGTCCACCACCTTGTCGCCCGTCTCCAGGCGCTCGGGCCGAAGGAGCATGGCGCTGACCATCTCGCCATCGAGTAACTCGATGGTGCCGAGCTCTAGTTCGGCCGGCTCCGCTGGGAGCAGCTGGTTGATCAAAACGTCCTCGGGCATTTCGTACAGCTCGCCGTCGATGCAACGCCCGGCCGTGGCGACTTCGAGCAGACCAGGAAACTCGTCGCGGACGGCCAGGAACCGGTACCGGCACGCCGTCTGGGCGGGCCCCAGGAAGGTGGATCCGGCGTGGCAACCGTGGTCCTTCTGGCCGGCCATGGCCGTGCCGTTCAAGAACATGAGGCTCACGTCCGCCGCCGTTTCACGCCGCGTTACGCCTCCTCGAGGCGGCGCCGGCGGTCCCTGGCGATGGCGACCAGGGCGTCACACCCGGCTCGCAGCTCGGTCGCCCGGTCGCGACGGATCCGGCTCTCGATTACGGAAACGACAGCGGCGGGTGGACGACCGGCGATCCACTCGACGAACGGGAACCCGAACCGCTCGGCATAACGACGGTTGAGGTCGGCCAGGCGAGCCGACAGGACCTCGTCGAGACCCTCCCCCCGCCCTTGCTCCTGCCAGGAGGTCAAGCTGGTGGCGCGCAACTTGTCGGGGGATTCGCCTATGGGCGGGTGGGACTGGAGGAGGCGGGCCTTGTCCACGTCGCTCATGGCATCTATCTCGGCGTGGGCGCAGTCGATCACCTCGGCCCAGGACGCGAAATGACGGCCGTGCAGCCTCCCGGACAACATGGTGGCGTCCTCCCACAACGGCCGCAACGCCGCGGCCAGGGCCTCCCGATCGAGGTGCTCGAGCGCCCCGGCGGGCGTCAAAGCGGCACGATCGGTGATCTCAGGCACCGAGGTAGACCATCGCGGAGACGCCGGACGCGAGCAGCGGAACGTGGTAGTGGCGATCATGGTCGAGGACAACGTGGGCCGACACCTCGGCGAGGAACGATCCTCCGACCGCCCACCGGATCCGGTAACTCCCGACGGCGAGTGACGTCGCCAGGTCTCCTATCCGCCCCTGCTCGTCAGTCGTCCCGGTGGCGACGACCACGCCGGACCCGTCGGCGACTTCGACCGCGACCCCCGACCGGGGGCCACCCTCGGCCGCGTCCAAGACATGGGTCGAAAGGCTGGGCAACTTCAGCTTTCGCTAGGCGTCAAACTCCGATGGGGCAGCACCCATCCCGGGCGGGGGAAATGGCAGGTGTATCCGTTCGGGTAGTGCTCCAGGTAGTCCTGGTGCTCGGGCTCCGCCTCCCAGAACGGCCCGGCCGGCGCGACTTCGGTGACGACCTGGCCGGGCCACAGGCCAGAGGCGTTGACATCGGCGATGGTGTCCTCGGCCACTCGACGTTGCTCGTCGTCAAGATAGAAGATCGCCGATCGGTAACTCGTCCCTCGGTCGTTGCCTTGGCGATTCCGTGTCGTCGGGTCGTGTATCTGGAAGAAGAACTCGAGCAGCTCACGGTAGGACGTCTGCTGAGGATCGAAGGTGATCTCGATGGCCTCGGCGTGACTTCCGTGGTTCCGATACGTCGCGTTGGCAACGTCACCCCCGGTGTAGCCAACCCGCGTCGAGAGTACGCCCGGACGCCTCCGGATGAGGTCTTGCATTCCCCAGAAACACCCTCCGGCCAAGATCGCCTTTTCTGTCGTGTCGCTCATTGATCAAATCCCTCTTCTGTCAAAGCTCCGTCGACGAGCATGCTTTCAGCGTAGGGCCGTCGCGTCCCTATGCGATGTCCCCCAGCTCGCCCATGTCGATGGGCATGACGCTCAGCGCAAGCGGCCAACTGGCGGCCAGGACGGCTGGGAGCTGGTCGACCAGCCACGGCGGGATGATGCGCCCGCCGCCGGCGGCGTGGGCGGCGAGCTCGTCGAAAGGCCACCACCGGGCGCCTTTGAACGCCATCACCTCCAGGGCCTCGAGCCCGGCGGGGCGGTATTCACCTCCGTCGCTGCGGGCCACGTGGACGTGCTCGTGCTGGTCGAAGTGGTAGCCGGCGAACGTGAAGGTGGCGTGGTGGCGCCACACGCACGGACCCATCTCGACGCAGTCGATGCCCGTCTCCTCGTAGAGCTCCCGAGCTGCCGCGGTGGCGGTCGCTTCGGCCCCCTCCACTCCACCGCCCGGCAGCTCCCACCACGGGCCCTTCGCCGGGCGGGCCGGGTCGCTGGCCTCGAGAAGCAGAACCCGGTCGGACGGGTCGAGCAGCACCACCCGGGCGGCCTGACGGCGAAGGGTCCACACGGGCGCGGTGCGTTCCCCCCGCTACTCGCCGCTCATCGATACATCGGCGATCGCCAGCGTCAGGCCGGCGGCCGACGAAGGGAGGCGCTCCAGATCCGAGCCCACGGCCACCACCCCACTCAGCATGCGCTGGATCGTGGAGGCGATGGTAAATTCCCGAACCGGACCGGCCAGCTCCCCGCCCCGGATCAGCACCCCTTCGGCCCCGACCGAGAAGTCCCCGCTGACGGGATTGACGCCAGAATGCACCCCCGACACGGACTGCACGAACAAGCCGTCGCCGACCAAGGCCAGGATCTCCTCGGGCGAGTGCTGCCCGGGCACCACCGTCAAAGCCCGGGCCCCGGTGCCGGGCGCACTCTTGAAACCGGCCCGCACCGCCGAAGCGGTCGAAACCGTCCCAGCCCGCCGGGCCGAATAGGAGTTGTACAGGAACTCGCGGAGGACACCAGCCTCGATCAGCACGTTGCGACGGGTGGCCAGCCCTTCGGCGTCGAAGCGGGCGGCGCCGTAGGCCTCGGGGTCGGTCGGGTCGTCCACCAGGGTGATGGCGCCAACCGAGACCTCCTCGCCGACGCGATCGGCAAACAAGGACCGCCCTTTGAGCACCGCCTCGCCGTCCAAGGTGCCGCCGATCACCGCCAGCAGGGTGGCGGTGATCTCCGGCTCGAAGACCACGCTCAGATGGGCAGAGTGGGGCTTAACCGCGCCCAGGAGACGGGTGGCCCGGCGCACCGCGTCGCCGGCCGCCTTGTCCAGGTCCAGGTCGTCTGGGCTGCGGCCCACGCTGTAGCCGGACCCGGTCTGGGTGTCGGCCGCTGAGCCGGCCACCGCGGACGCCGACAGGTAACACACCGTCCGCCGCGACGAAGCCCGGATCCCGGTACTGCTGGCCACGGCCGACTCGACGGCCGCATCCCCCCACTCGGCGCTCTCCACGGCCCGGATACGCGAGTCGCCGGCCCGCACCGCCCGCTCGAGCTCCAGGGCCCGGGCGACCTTGACGTCGGTGGGGTACGCCGCTAGATCATCGCGCCACAGGTCCAGGTCCGCCGGCGCCACCCCATCCGGCCCGGCCAGTCCGACCCACTCGTCGGGGGAGGCGAAGCCGGCGTTGTCGCGGGCCTCGTCGAGGGTCTCGTGCACCACGTCCGCATCGAGCGATCCGGCGTAGGCGAAACCCTGGCGGGACCCGCTCACCACCCGGATGCCGATCCCCGCCGATTCGGCGGACGACAACGACTCCACTTCACCCTCGTAGACGCGGACCTCGGTCTCGCGGCCCCGGGCGACGTACGCCTCGACCTGCTCCCCGTCCTGGGCCCAGCCGGCGACCCGGGTCGCCAGCTCCAACAAGTCGCTGTTTCCCCCGCTCACCGGGCCGTGCCGCCCACGGTTAGGGCGCTGACCCGCAGGGTGGGCTGGCCGTCGCCGACCGGCACCCCTTGGCCCTGCTTGCCGCACGTCCCCGGCATGCCCATCGCGAAGTCGGCCGCGACCGCGTCGATGTTGCGGAGGACGTCCGGTCCGTTGCCGATGAGGTTGGCATCGCGCAGGGGCTCGGTGATGTGGCCGTCCTCGATCAGGTAGGCCTCCGTCATCCCGAACACGAAGTCACCGGTGGCCGTGTTGACCTGGCCACCGCCGAGCTGCGCCACGTAGACCCCGTGCGGCGTCTGTCGCACGATCTCATCAGGATCCGACGTGCCGGCCAGCACGTAGGTGTTGGTCATGCGCACCATCGGCAGATGCTGGTAGCTCTCCCGCCGGCCGTTGCCCGTGCCGAGCCGGCCCTCCTGGCGGGCCCGCAACCAGTCCCACATGTACTCGGTGAGAACCCCGTTCTCGATCAGCACGTTCCGCCCCGCTGGGTGGCCCTCGTCGTCGATGGCAAGGGATCCCCACTCCGGGCCCATGGTGCCGTCATCGACGAGCGTGACCAGCGGGCTGGCCACCATTTGTCCAACCTTCCCCCTGAATACCGACACGTCCTTGGCGATGTGATCCGCCTCCAGCCCATGCCCGCATGCTTCATGAAAAAGGACGCCCCCGCTGCCCTGCTTGATCACCACGGGCAGGCTCCCCGATGGCGCCGGTCGGGCCGACAGCTTGGTGATAGCTCGCGAAGCAGCAGAGCGGGCCAGTTCCTCGACCAGCACCCGGTCGAACAACTCGAAGCCGACAGTCGCGCCCACGGACTCCCGCCCGGTCTGCAACCCGGCGTCCCCGCTGGCGACGCACGAAACCGCGAAACGAGTCTTGACCTGGTCGTCAGTCGCCAGAACCCCTTCACTGTTGGCGACCAGGATCCGGCGCCGGCTGTCCCCGTAGACCGCGGACACCTGCCGGATGGCCCCACCCGTGGCGCGAGCCGCTTCGTCGGCCCGCCGGAGCAGCGCCACCTTCTCCGCCTTGGCGACGGTCTCGGGCAGGACGGCGACGTCGTTGGGCGGCGGCGCATTGACCCGGCTCAGGGCGACGGTGCGCACGCCACCGCCCCCGCGGCGCGCCGCCGCGGCCGCAGCCTCGGCCGCCGCCCGCAGGCCCGGCTCGCTGAGGTCGCTGGTGTGGGCGAATCCGGTCGTCTCGCCGACCACGACCCGGATACCCGCCCCGCGGTCCCTTCCCGACGCCAGGTCCTCCACCCTGCCGTCGTCAAGCCTGGCCGCGGAGCCGCGCCGATCCTCCGCGAACACCTCCGCGAAGTCGCCGCCGGTGCGCAACGCCGCGCCTAATACCCCTTCGATCACCGATTCGTCGATCACGTGCGCTCCCGTCTGCATTGGAACATAGGGAGGGTACCCGCGTAGCGTGCCGAGCCGTGCCCGTCACTCTCGGCGTTTGCGGCCAACTCGAACTTGTCGTGTCCGACCTGGACACCGCCGCCGCGCTCGGCACCAGCGACGTGGCCGTGCTGGCCACCCCCCGGCTCGTTCAGCTGTGCGAGCAGGCCACCCTGGTCGCCCTCGGACCCCATCTCGCTCCCGGCCAGACGTCGGTCGTCCTTCGAATCGAGATGACCCACGTGGCGCCCGTCTCCGTGGGGAGCAGGGTGGTGGCCACCGCCACCCTCGATCGCAACGAGGGTCGCCGCCTGATCTTCAACACCACCGTCAACGACGCCTGCGGTCTGGTCGCCGCCGGCCGGGTGACCAGGGTCCTGGTCGACGCCGCCCCCTTCATGGAGAAGGCCAGGTAGCGCCCACCGACTCACGTGATGGTGACGGGGGTGCCGAGGGGCAGCATGGCGGCCAGCTTGGAGATGACGTTGTTGGCGACACGGACGCACCCGTGCGACACCGGATGGCCTATCGACCACGGCTCGTCCTGGCCGTGCAGGCCAATCTGGGCGTCCCCGCCGTTGAACACCGAGTAGGCATTCGAGAACAGCGCCAAGCCGAAGATGTACGGCCCGTACGCCCCGGTGGGGTCGTCCGGTCGGATCAGCTCCCACAGGTAGGTGTGCGCGGCCGGGGTCGGCGTGGAGGGCTTGCCGACGGCGGACGGCACGGTGAGCACCACCCGGCCGGCGTCGGTGATGGTGACGGTGTCCGTCTCGCGGTTCACCAGGACCCGGTACGAGGTCTGGGAAAGGGTGATCCCGGCGGCGCGGATCCAGCCCCGGCTGCCATCGGGCCGGATCGGCAGCTCTACCTGCATCCAGCCGAACAGGTCCGGGCGGCCTACGACCGCCAGCACCTCGGGCGCTCCGAAGGGGTTGGTGGCCGGCAGCACCCCCACGGTCGGCAGACCGGGACCGGCGCTGTAGGCGGTGGCGGCGTCGAGGGTGGCAATAAGCGTCGGGCGCGGACCCGCTGGCTGGGCCGCCTTGGGTGCGGCCGCGACCGGCATCGGAACGGCCAGGGCGACGGCGGCATGACCCATGCCCCCCTCGCTCGGCAGGTGGCCCGTCAGCACCGCCGACGCGGCCAGGCCGGCGACGGCCAGAACGGAGGTCGCCGCGGCGAGAGCCCGGGACGCCCACGATCGGTTCACTTCACCATCGTGCCACGCCGGTGACGAGGCCGGAGGTAGATCAGACCAGACCGGTAGTGTGAAAACCCGAGCTGATGCGCCCTGCCGTGACTCCGCTTGAGACCTCCGAGTCTGACGCCCCCCGCCCGGTCGAGCGATCCCACTGGTGGCGCGAGGTGCTGATCGTCGCGACCTTCTACCTCCTCTACAGCGTGGTTCGGAACGTCAGAGGCGAGAAACCGGTGTCGAAGTTCCAGGCCACCACCAACGCTCACCGGATCATCAGCCTGGAGCGGCACCTGAGCGTCTTTCACGAAGAGACGATCCAGCACTGGTTTCTGGGCGATAGGGAGTTCATCCGCCTGTGCGACGATTACTACGGGACGGCGCATTTCGTGGCGGTGATCGCCGTCATGCTGATCTTGTTCTTCTGGTTCCCGAGTCGATACCGGCTCATGCGCAACACGCTGGCCCTGACGACGGGTCTGGCCCTCATCGGTTTCTTCTTTTTCCCGTTGCTCCCGCCTCGTCTGCTGCCGCCCCAGTACCACTTCGTGGACACCCTGAGGGTCTACGGCGGGCTCTGGAACTTCTCGTCAGGCCCGGTCAACGACGTGTCCAACCAGTACGCGGCCATGCCGAGCCTGCACACGGCCTGGTCGGCGTGGTGCGCGGTCGCTCTCTTCCCGATCGTGCGCGCCTGGTGGGCCAGGGTGCTGTTGATTGTCTACCCGATCTTCACCGTCTTCTGCATTGTCATCACGGCCAATCACTACTTCGCAGACGCCGCCGCCGGCCTGCTCGTCCTCGGCGTCTCCTACCGGCTGGCCCGCATCCTGACCGCCCGCCTCGACCGGTGGTACAACCGCCGGGACCTGGCCGCCCTGGCCGACGCCGCGGTGACCCCAAACGGCCAGCCGTGAGCCTCACACCCGTCGGGTCCCTGCCCACGTCGGTGGCCGAGCTGGCCCGTCGGGTCGAGGTTCGACTCGACCAACTGCTCGCACCGGAGCTGGAACGGTGGGCAGCGGTCGATCCCGAGTTGCGCCGTCCGTTGAGCACCCTCCGATCCACCGTTCTGGCCGGCGGCAAGCGGCTGCGGCCGGCGTTCTGCTACTGGTCGTTCGTGGGCTTCGGGGGCGATCCCGACGCCCAAGCGGTGATCGACGCCGGCGCCGCCCTCGAGATGCTGCACGCGGCCGCCCTCCTCCACGACGACGTGATCGACGGCTCCGCCCGCCGGCACGGGACGGACACCGTGCACATCCAGTACGCAGCTCTGCACCGAGAGGGGGCCTGGCGGGGCGATAGTGACCGGTTCGGGGCCGGCGTGGCCATCCTGCTCGGCGACCTGGCCCTCGTGTACAGCGACAGGCTGCTGGCCGGCGCGCCGCCCGAAGCCATCGAGGTGTTCAACGAGGTGCGCCTGGAGGTCAACGTGGGCCAGTACCTCGACATCCTGGGCGGCGCCGACCGACCGCGGCCGGCGGGAGGCGGGAAGGCGAGGGAGGCGGAGGCCCGGGCCCGGCGCATCTGCCGGTACAAAACGGCCAAGTACACCATCGAGCGACCCCTTCACCTGGGCGCCGCCCTCGCCTCGCCGGAGCGGCTGGTCGATGTAGCCGAGGCCTTGTCGTCATTTGGCCTTCCCCTCGGAGAGGCGTTCCAGCTCCGCGACGACCTGCTCGGCGTGTTCGGCGATCCGTCCGTCACCGGCAAACCGGTCGGCGACGACCTACGGGAGGGCAAGCCGACGCTGCTCGCCACCTTGGCCCGCGCCCAGGTGACCGGACCTTCCAGCCGGATGTTCGAGGAACGGTTCGGGTCACCGGATCTCTCCGAATCCGAGGTACTCGAGCTGCGAGCGGTGATCGAGGACACCGGGGCGCGTGAGCAGGTGGAAGCCGCCATCGAGCGGCTCGCCGCGGCCGCGGCGGTTGCGCTCGATGCCCTCCCGGTCCTCTCGGAGGCCCGCCACACCCTCGGGGCGCTGGCCGCCTTCGTAACCGAGCGCGACCACTGAACGCCGGCTGCCGATCTCAGGGGCTGCGGACGACCCGCGCCGGCCCGGACGGACCCACGTCGGAGCAGGCGATAGCCTGAGTCGATGCTGTTGGAGTCGATCAACTCTCCGACCGATCTCGGCCAGCTCGATTACGACGAGTTGGGAACCCTGGCGGAGGAGATCCGCAGCTTCATCGTCAAGGCGGTCTCGGCGACGAGCGGCCACCTGGGCTCGAACCTGGGCGCGGTCGAGCTGACGCTGGCGCTCCACCGTGTCTTCTCGTCACCGCGCGACATCCTCCTGTGGGACACCGGCCATCAGGCCTACGTCCATAAGATCCTCACCGGACGGAAGGAGATGTTCACCACCCTCCGACAGACCGGAGGACTGTCGGGCTACCCGTCCCGGGCCGAATCCGTGCACGACTGGGTGGAAAACAGCCACGCCTCGACGATCCTCAGCTACGCCCACGGGCTGTCGGCCGCGGTGGCCCGCAGCAGCACGCCCGATCGTCGGGTGGTGGCGGTCATCGGCGACGGGTCCATGACCGGCGGCATGGCGTTCGAGGGCCTCAACAACCTGGGCCACAGCGGCAGCCGGGTGGTCGTGGTCCTCAACGACAACGGCCGCTCCTACGCCCCCACCATCTCCCGGCTCTCGGAGAGCCTGTCGAAAATCCGGCTCCACCCCGGCTTGAAGTCGATGCGAGTCCGCATCGAGGAAGGGCTCCGCGACCTGCCCGGAGTCGGCAATCTGGCCTACTCCAGCCTGCAGGGCCTGTACTCGGCCGTGCGCGAAGTGATCGAGCCACCGGCGTTCTTCGAGGCGCTCGGGGTCCGCTACGTCGGGCCGATCGATGGCCACGACATCGCCGGCATGGAAGGAGCCCTCCGCCAAGCGGCCGAGTTCGACGGACCTCTCGTCGTGCACGTCCTCACCCAGAAGGGTCGCGGCTACGGACCCGCCGAGGACGACGACGAGAAATGCCTGCACGACGCCCCCGTCTTCGATCCAGCGGTCGGACCGCCGGAAGGGTGGGCCGCGCCGAGGGGGTACACCCAGGCCTTCAACGAGGCCATGCTCGACATCGGCGAGCGCCACCCCACCGTCGTCGCCTTGACAGCAGCCATGCCGGGCCCGACCGGGCTGCTGCCGTTCGCCGACCGGTGGCCGGACCGGTTCTTCGACGTGGGGATCGCCGAGCAGACGGCGGTGACCTCGGCGGCGGGCATGGCCATGGGCGGGTTGCGGCCGGTCGTGGCGGTGTACTCCACGTTCTTCAGCCGCGCCTTCGACCAGGCCAACCTCGACGTCGGCCTGCACGGGCTGCCAGTGATCTTCGCCCTCGACCGGGCGGGTATCACGGGCCCAGACGGGCCCAGCCACCACGGGGTGCTCGATATCGCCCTCTGCCTCAAGATCCCCGGCCTGACCATCTTCGCCCCGTCGTCGGCGCAGGAGGTGGCGGTCATGCTGGAAACGGCGCTCGGCTTGACCGGGCCGGCCTCTCTCCGGTGGCCTCGGACTGCCGCCCGCTATGTGAGCCCGGACCAGGTAGGCACGGGCTTGAGCGCCCGCCAGGTCCGGCGGGGCAGCCCCGGTGCGCCCGGTTCGGTCTGCATCCTCGCGGTCGGCAAGATGCTCGAAGCGAGCGAGGAAGCCGCCGGCATCCTGGCTGCCGAAGGCAAAGAGGTCACGGTCTGGGACGTCCGGGTGGTTCGCCCCCTCGACCCCCAGATGATCGCCGACGCCGGCCGCCATGACCTCATCGTGACCGTGGAAGACGGCGTCCGAAGCGGAGGGGCCGGTTCGTTGATCGCCGACGCAGTCGCCGACCTGCGCGAGACCAGGATCAGCCCGCCCGTGTTGATCCTGGGTGTACCTGTGGCGTTCATCCCTCACGGCACCCCGGAGTTGATCCTCTCGCAGCTCGGCTTGGACGGCCCCGGCATCGCCGCCGCTGTCGCCAAAACGCTCCCCCGCCACGACGACCTCTCCGAATAAAGGCAGTGCCGCCGCAGGCGGCTCCAATGGGTCCAGGGGTCCAGGCCAGCCAGCCGGCCGGTCCGGGGGAATCCCAACGGACACGGCCCACTGCAACCCGGCCAAGTCATCTTTGGGTCCAGGCCAGCGAGCCGTCCGGTCCGGGGAGAACGGACCGGCCGACTCGCCGTCCTGGACCCTCCATTCCCTTCAGTCGGGTGACGCAGCCCGGGTAAGAGACGGCGTGGCGTGATTGCAACCCGGTTCCAAGTTCAGCCGGCTGGCGTGAAGGAGAAAGACGGGCTGGCATGGCGTGGTGCTGCGTCGTTCAGCAGGC
>Ga0302326_10009538_pt1 | contig 21168 bp, 12 predicted proteins | sample Palsa_T0_3_FD_202264 | JGI IMG/M metagenome (GOLD analysis project Ga0302326, IMG submission 202264) | Peat permafrost microbial communities from Stordalen Mire near Abisko, Sweden - Palsa_T0_3 | ecosystem: Environmental > Terrestrial > Soil > Palsa > Peat permafrost | place: Sweden: Abisko... | reverse complement strand
ATCGCCCACTCCAATCCTGTTTTTCCGACTCCAGCATCCCCAGCATGAACCCGCTCGAAGCCACCGCTCCCGTCAACCCATGCCAATCCCGCGGCCGCAGCGAAAGCATCACCACATCACCCACCTTGCGAACGAATACCTCCCGCTCCGCAAACTCAAAATCCTTTGGAATCCGCACCGCCTGGTTCCCTTTGTTCATAAAGATCCTTGCTCTTCTGCCATCTCCCACGCCAAACCCCTCCAATCCATATGTCGTGCCATATGCTGCCTGTCTCTAGTTACGCATAAATCGCACAAATTCCCGGCAATCGTAAGTAGCTGTAAACAAACCTCTTCCAACAAATCCGCTTGACATGGCCTTCGCGCGTGGAGTCAAAGCACGCCATCCAAAATTGTTCTACGTAGAACAATCCCTGTTCCCACCCCGGAAAGACACAACCTCACAACTTGAGAAATAATAGGTAAATGCGGCAAAATCCCCCTGCAATTGGCATAGACTTCGGCACCACTAACAGCTCGGTCGCGCTGGCCTCTGACAGCCAGGTCGAGCTGGTCCGTTTCCCGCGTCGCGCCGGCGAGACCGAGTCCTTCCGCTCCGTGCTCTACATGGAGCGTGTCCGCCAGGCAGGCCACCTGCGCATCGGCTCGTGGACTGGTCCATCTGCCATCGAGCACTATCTTGAAGCAGAGAAAAAAGGCCGCCTGATTCAGTCGCTCAAGAGCTACCTGAGCAGCAGCAACCTCACAGGCACGGAGATTCTTGGCCGCCACTTCAGCTTTGAAGACCTGATCTCGCGCATCCTCACCGACCTGCGCATCAATGCGGAACGCCAGTTCGGCACAGAGATTCGCTATGCCATGGTTGGCCGGCCGGTGCGCTTTGTCGGCGCTGAAGCCGCAGCCGACGATGTCTTCGCGCAATCCCGTTTGCAGCGCGCCTTTGAGCTTGCCGGCTACGAACGTATCGAGTTCGCAATGGAGCCGGTAGCTGCAGCCTATGCATATGAAGCCTCGCTGGATCACGACGAACTGATTCTGATTGGCGACTTTGGAGGCGGCACCAGCGATTTTTCTCTGCTCCGCGTCGGTCCCGGAGTTCGCCGTCGCGGACGCTTGCCCAGCGATCTGCTGGGCAACAGCGGCCTTGGTTTGGCCGGCGATGCGTTCGACGCGCGCATCGTTCGCAAGCTGGTTTCACCGGCGCTCGGGGCTGGGACCTTGCTGCATCCGGCGAGCAAGATGCTGCCTGCTGTGCCGGCGTGGATTTACTCGAACCTGGAGCGCTGGCATTACCTATCGTTTTTGCGTACGCGCAATGTGACTGAGATTCTCAAGAGCGCACGCGCGCGAGCCATGGAACCTGACAAGATCGAAGCCTTGATCACTTTGGTCGACGAAGACCTGGGCTTCCAGTTGCACCAGGCTGTGCAGAGGCTCAAGTTTGAGTTATCAAGCGAAGAGACGGCTGAGTTTCGATTTATCGATGGAACCCTGGAATTGCGCAGAACTGTAACTCGCGCTGAGTTTGAAGGCTGGATCGCTGAAGATCTGGCTGCGATCGAGGGCTCGATCGACTCGCTCTTCAAGAGCACTGCGCTTCCCTACGCTGAAGTAGATCGAGTCTTTCTTACGGGTGGAACGTCTTTCGTGCCGGCAGTGCGCGGTATCTTTGAGCGACGCTTTGGCAAGGATCGCGTTCGCAGCGGGAATGAGTTTACCTCCGTGGCGCGCGGCCTTGCGCTTAGAGCGGAAGAGTCGCTGCGCGATTAGCCTCTTTCTTCGTGCTGCGCACGAATGTGGACCCACCTTAGCCGCGAAGAAACGGCGAAGGTGGGGCACCCGCTCTTGTTACTGGAGGTAGCGGCTGGCGAAGGTAATGAAGGTTGGCCAGTTAGGCGCAGGCGTATGGCCTCCGCTGTGCTGCCGGAAGGCTAAGTCACCGTCGATGAGCGGAGTTTCAATGGGCGGAAAGGTCGCTGTGTCCAGATCTTTCTTGCCCAGCAGTTTGTAGACCGGCCCCGCTCCGACGGCGGCCATGAACATGCCGTGGGCGTCAACCCATCCATCGCCCTGTGTCGCTCCGCCGCTGATGAAGACCGGACGCGGAGCGCAGAGAGCGATGAGTTCGTGGGAATCGACGGGCAGGTCGTTGGGGTGAAGTGGGCCAGCGTACTTGAGGAAATTGCCGGCCATCCAATGGTATTCCTGGGTTCCCGCCACGTTTTCGACGAGTTCGCCCCAGTTGCGGCGATAGAGATTGGCGCCGCCTTCACCTGAGGAACTGATGTAACCGATGGCGAAGCGCGAGTCGTAGGCCATGGTCACAATTGCCGCCTTGCCATAACGCGAGTGGCCAGTGATTCCCACTTCCTTTGCGTTCACTGATTTGTCGGTTTCGAAGTAGTCGAGCGCTCTGCTGGCTCCCCACGCCCAGGCGCGCAGTGCACCCCAGTCGTCCGGCTTACGGTACTGGCCTTTGTTTACCAGTCCGATAATACCTGATCTCAAACCAGCTCCGTTATCGGCCTGAATCGTATTTGGAATCAATTCAGCGTATCCCCAGCCTTTGGCCAGGACTTGCTGCTGCCATGTCGGCCCCGCAGGCGTCGGCATGACGAAGTTGGGATTGCGCCTGCGCATTGCCGCCATAAAGGCAGGGTCTATGCCGAACTCCATAATCACAGGCACCGGGCCTTTGGCGTCGGCGGGAGTGCTGAGAGTGAGGTCAATGTTGACGGTGATTGCGGGGTCGGAGGAGTTGTCGACGTGGCCTACCAGCTTCTTGGTGACGACGGCAAAGTCGCCGTTCTTCTCATTCGTTGTGCTCACCACGTCCCACGTAACCTTTGGCGTGTGCGCTGGGACGCGACCGTAGACTTCGCGGTCAAAATACTCGACGATCTCGGGGCGACGGAGACTCCACCACATCTTGGCGGAGGTCACTTTTTTGCCGTTGTTCAGGACCAGCGGGTCGGGGAGACCGGGATATGGATTAGCCTTCGATTCGTCGTAGTTGGCGTAGTTGGGGTCTTTGGGGTCAGTGCCGTTGCGGCCGCCACGAAGAGAGGTGATGTGAAGCTGATCCATCATCTGCTGATGGTCGGCTTCAGAGGCTGCCTGAGTTGCGAGCTGCTCAGGGGTCGGCGCAGGACGGGCAGGTGGAGTCGCTGGCGCAGCAGGAGCCGGGGATGGCGTTGCCTGTCCTGCGGCGTGAGCCCAGGGTTGAAGCGCCATGGAGACCAACAGCGGGAGGGCCAGGCGCAAAAACTGGCCCGGTAGGCGGGCGGAGATACGGCGCCGATACAGCAGATTAGTTTGGCTCCGGGAGAGACTCTTCATGATGGGCAGGATATACACAGCGTGCTCCTTGAGGCTTTCTATGAGACCCGAATTAAATACGCCGCAAGCATATCGATTTACTTTGGTTTTGACAAACGGAGTTTCGGCAGATTGTCTGTAAGTTGCCTTGGAGTGGTCTGGAGAATGGTCGTGGGACTGCTTGAGCGAGCAGGCCTGCGGCTGATATGTAGTGTCGGAGACGGTCAGAAATCGTAGCCTGTTGCTGCTCTGGTTATTGACGGTTCAGTTATCGCTGTGATCAGTTGGTGCACATTTAAGAGGATTTGCACGGAAATTTAACAGAAATGTTAGCGATTTACGAAATGCCGTGAGATAAATTCAGTATTGCGAATCAGTTCATAGAACGCTGATCGGATATAAAACCTGCCTTCCGGCTGCAAGTCTTTATGCAGACCGGGCGGGAACTTCGCTTTCGGCTAGTTGCGTGATGCGAAGCATTCCCGGAATGTTCGCGCCGGGCTTGTAACCAGAACCATGTTGCGCGTGAGCTTCAAATTGTCTCTCCTCTTTTGTACATTCGTTCAATTTTCTATTTGCAACCTTAGCGAAGACTACGACTTCATGCATCACCTCAGGAGGCTTCACACATGCAATTCTCTATCAAATCCTGTCGTCAGCCGCGCTGGTCGCGGGCTCTTACGACTCTGGTCATGACGACCATGCTGCTGGCGCTTGCGCTTGGCAGCGCCAGGAGTTGGGCTCAGTCCACTCAGGGCGATATTCTTGGCACCGTCAAGGATGCCAACGGAGCCGTGGTTCCAGGCGCGACCATTACTTTGACCAATAAAGATGAGGGCGTGCTGCGCACGACCAAGTCCAACGCCAGCGGCGATTACCAGTTCTTGGACGCTGTCGCGGCGCACTATGACATTACGATAACCGCCGCGGGTTTTGAAACGTGGAAGATCTCCGGCGCGCAATTGGCGTCCCGGCAGGAACTGCGGGTGGATGCGACCCTTGCCGTGGGCGCGGTACAGCAGACCGTGCAGGTTTCCGGCGACCAAGCGAGCGCGATCGAGACCGACTCGCCTTCGATCAACGCTGTCTACAGCGCGGACGACGCAGTGAACCTGCCGACCAACTCGCGGGCCAGCGCAAATGGCACCAGTGGCCTGAGCCTGATCGGCACACTGCCAGGCGTACAGACCGACCAGGGCGTCTACTCCCTTCAAGGGGGACTTCCCTTCCAGACAGACGTTTCCGTGGACGGCATCACGATCCAAAGCGCAACAGGAAACTCGCCGATCCAGGACGCACTTCCCTCGACCGATGCAATCGCTGAGCTTCGCGCCGACGGCGTGCTGAACAATGCGGAATTCGGCCAACCCGGAGCAGTGACCATTACCAGTAAGGCTGGCACGAATACATTCCACGGAGCGGGCTACTGGTATTTCCAGAATCAGGACTTTGACGCGATTGAGTTTGGGGCGGCATCCAAGCCGCATAAGGTGGGCAATACCTTTGGCGCACGGGGCTCCGGTCCTGTAGTCATTCCCCATCTCTATGATGGACACGACAAGTTCTTCATCTACGGCGGTTATGAAGGCTTTCGCTTTCCGCAAAGTATTCCCGAGCAGTACACCGTACCGACCACGGCCATGACGCAGGGTGATTTTACAAACTATTCTGTCGTCAACAGCGCAGGCCAGATCGTTCCGTTGAGCGGCTTGAACGACCCATATACGGGCGGCAGCTACGGACTCACTTTGCCCAGCATCAACTCCGCCGCGCAGAAGTTCCTGCAGTTTTTCCCTGCGCCAAACCACGTTGCAATCGTGAACAGCACACAGTCCGTTCCCACCACTCAATATGTGAATGGCGAAACTTCAAACTACTATGTGAACGACGCGGCAAATGAGAAATCGGATCAGTACGACATTCGCCCGGATAAGTACTTTGGCTCGGACCAGAAGTTCCTGCTGTGGGGCCGATTCACCCACAAGAGCTTCCCAGTTACACAGCCTGAGGTATTGGGGGTCGAAGAGTCTCAGAACACGAACGTCAACAACTCTCTGACTACCAGTTTTAACTGGACGATCAAGCCGACCCTGATCAATGAATTCCGCTTCGGTTTTTTGCTTAACAAGACGGGTACTTCCAACGCCTTTAACGGAACGGCATTCACACAGGGACTGGGATTGACCGGCTTGCAGAATCTGTTTTACAACGGCATTCCCGAGCTCGACTTCTCTAACCTGACCAGCCTCACGGCGGACCGCCTGACCTCAATCAGTCAGTCGAAGACCTATGTCTATCACGATGTCATGACCTGGACGAAGGGTCATCACACGCTGAAATTCGGAGAAGACATCGATACGCTTGAGGCTCTCACGCCGCTCGGCTTCAACGGAGCAGACAACTACGGAACCTTCTACTATTCGACCCAGGGGAACGGCATTGGCAATTACACGGGAGTGGACTTCGCCGACTTCCTGCTGGGCATTCCCAACGCTACTTTCTATGACGTGGTGCAGCAGGACAACGATGGCAAATCGAAGCACTATCACTTCTTCGCTCAGGATGAATGGAAGGCTACGCCGCGGCTGACACTGAGCTACGGTCTGCGCTACGAGTATCACCCAGGCTACTTCGACCCGCATGGGGACATCGGCAACTTCGACCCGAGCACTCCGCTGGCTGGCGAGGCGATCTATCCGAACGGCAAGCAGGCCCTGCTGGCACAAAGCTTTCTGGCCTCCGCCAACGCCTGCGACCCAGACGGCGTGACGTACACCAACACGGCGACCGTCAATGGCGCACCCTGCATGGATGTTGTGCCTAACGGCAAGGCGGGCTTCCCCTCAGGCTTGAAGAAGGTTCCACATCTGCGGTTCATGCCTCGTCTTGGCTTCGCCTTCCGTCCGTTTGGCAATGACAAGACTGCGATCCGCGGCGGTTACGGAATTTACAACATCAACATGCTGGGCGGCAGCTTCTACTCGCTGACCGGAACCTTGCAGGCGCAGACACAGGAATTCGCAAACACCTACAATCCAACGACACACGCGATTGGGTACCAGTGGCCGGAGATTTACGCCGGCGCCGGCGGAGCTGCAGGCGTGGGCGGGTACGGTACAGACTACTTCGGCACGGCGAACAGCGTGAACTGGAAGGATCCGTACACGGAGCAGTGGTCTCTGAGCATCGACCACGACTTCGGCGGTGGATATGCCGCGCGCGTTTCGTATATCGGCGAAGAGACTCACGATCTGGTCTGGGCTCCGGATGAAAATACACTGCCGTTTTCTTCGGCGGTTTCGGCGGCCAACCAGCCACTCAGCGCGCGACTCTTCCCCAACTGGGGTCGCGTCAACACGCGCGCAACCGGCGCAAATGCCAGCTATAACTCGCTCCAGTTGGATGGCAGCCACCGCTTCCAGCACGGACTGCAGTTTGACACCGATTTCACGTGGGCCAAGGCTCTGGCGGATAACCAGGGACCTGACAACACGTCGTTCGCCGGCGAAACAGGCGGCGCGCGTTCAACCTCCATTCTGGATCGCCATGCGGATTTCGGAAATGTGGCCGGCACACGCCGTCTGCTGTGGAACACGACTGCTCTCTATGACCTGCCTATCGGTCGCGGTAGGCTGATTGGTTCGGGCATGCCGAGGATTTTGGATGAGATTGTCGGCGGATGGCGGTTGAGCAACATTTTCAACTGGCAGACGGGCGATTACCTCACTCCGGAGTTCCCGTCGGGCGAAGGCGATCCGTCGGGCACCGGTTCCGGCCTGACCTCTTCCAATACCGGATTCGATCCGGGTCACCGCGACCAGCACCCGGATACCGTTCCCGGCGTAAATTGGAAGCCAGCCAACCAGAACCGCAACAACTGGATTAACGCAGCGGCCTTCACCTGCCCCGGCTCGACGGGATGGACTGTGGGCACATCCTGCACCACAGGCAGCGGCGTCGCTGGATCTGCGCTCCCGATTGGGCGCTTTGGCAATACGCAGGTGGGCTCGGTCGAGGGACCGCGCTTCGTGAATCTGAACAGCGGTCTTGTGAAGACTTTCAAGATCGGCGAGAAGGTTAGCCTTCGCGCTGAGGGCACCTTCACCGACGTACTGAACCACCTCAACCTGAACGAAGCTTCGCTGAGCACGAACCTGAGCTCGGCGGGCTTTGGCACTATCACCACAGGTCTGCCGGGACGCACAGGGCAGGTCTCGATGCGGCTAGAGTTCTAAAGCAGATCCGCTATAACCCGCGCCCGGATGGGCAGTTTGCAAGGCGTCGACTTCCTCAAGGAGTCGGCGCCTTGTTTTTTATGCAACGTTGACGGAGCTGACCGCCCGTGCGGCCAGTATTGCCCATCCGCAACGTGCAGACAGGAGTAATATCCTTGCATGAGGCACCTGGCGGCGGTTGCGGTGGTTCTTGCGGGGATGGCGCTTCCTGCATGCACTCTGAACGCTTTTTCGCGCGGCGGTTCCGCTGGCCACGGTGGCTCGGGATCGCGCGGCAGCTTCGGCGGGGGCTCTGCGGGTCGGGCTTCGGCGGGATTTCGCGGTGGAGCTGGTGCTTCCGCTCCGGCGAGGTATTCGGGGGTTCGCCGCTATGCTGGCCCTGGGTACGCCGGAACCGTCCGTCCCGGCGTGGCTCGCGGCTTGCCTATGGGAAACCGCTACAATTACGGCGCTCAGTCGGGCTATCCTGCGGCTCGGACCAGTCGCTATCGCCGACCGTATCGCCCGCCTTATGGGGCTGGTTATGGGTACGGTGGGGGGGCATGGGTAGATCCTTATCTGTTGGGGTATCCCGACGATTTTGGGTATGACGATTCGGGAACTGCCCCGTATTACGCCGCGGATGGGTATGATTCACAGCCTGATGAGCCGGCGGGACCGGACGAGCAGGCGCCTTATCTTCCGTACCAGTACAACTATGGTCAGAGCGCCGATGTTGCGCGACCGGAATCGCGACCCCAATCGCTTCCCGGCTCGGCTGCGGTGGGTGACGAGGGGGTCACGCTGGTGTTCAAAGACGGCCGGCCTCGCGAGCAGATTCACAACTACATGCTGAGCCGGACGACGCTTTCGGTTTTGGACAAGCGTCATCAGGAGATTCCGGTGGATGAGCTTGACCTGGCGGCGACGGCCAAGGCGAATCGAGATGCCGGCGTCGACTTTCGGCTTCCCGGCGATTCGAAGTAAGCTGCTTCGGAACTGAAATAACAAGCCTCAGATGACAAAGGCTCGCTCCTCTGGATGAGAAGCGAGCCTTCGCTTTTGCTGGCTATTGGTTAGTTGGCGACTGGCTCTTTCAGCTCCTTGGCGGCTGCGGCTTCTTTTGCTTCCTTGGCTGCGGCAGCTACGGTGGTTGCTAGCTGGCCGAGGTCGCTGGCCATGCGCTCGGTGGTGTAAGCCTCGATCACATCGCCTTCTTTGAGGTCGCTGAAGCCGGCTAGTCCTACGCCGCACTCCATGCCATTGGTGACTTCCTTGACGTCGTCTTTGAAGCGGCGCAGGGAGTTGATTTTGCCTTTGAAGAGCTGCTCGGTTCCACGCATCAGCTTGACTTCCGCGTCGCGGCGGAGGACGCCATCTGTCACGCGGCAGCCGGCGATGGTTCCGACCTTGGGGATGCGCATGACGGTGATGATTTCCGCGCGGCCGAGGAAGTTCTCCTTGTAGGTGGGGTCGAGCAGGCCGAGCATGGCTTTGCGGATTTCATCCTGCAACTCGTAGATGATCGAGTGCAGGCGGATTTCCACGTTTTCCTGCTGGGCGAGTTCGGCCGACTTGCGTTCGGGCCGGACGTTGAAGCCGATGATGATGGCGTTCGAGGCCGACGCGAGCAGAATGTCGCTCTCGGTGATGGCTCCGACGCCGGAGTGGATGACCTTGATGCGCACCTTTTCGGTAGACATGCGGACCAGCGAGTCGGCAATGACCTCGACGGAGCCCGTGACGTCTCCCTTGATGATGAGCGGCAGGTCTTTGACGCCCGCAGTGCGAATCTGCTCCGCGAGGCCTTCTAGCGAGACGCGGCTGCTCTTGGCGAGCTGGGATTCGCGCTCCTTCATCTTGCGGTACTGGGCGATGCCCTTGGCCTTGTCGCGATCAGCTACGACGAGGAAGGTGTCGCCCGAATCGGGCATGCCTTCGAGGCCGAGAACTTCGACGGGGGTTGACGGGCCAGCTTCGGTGATGGAGCGGCCGCGGTCGTCGAACATGGCGCGGACCTTGCCGAAGGTGTTGCCTACGATGTAGCTCTCGTTGACGCGGAGCGTACCGTTCTGGACGAGGACGGTGGCAACTGCGCCGCGGCCACGATCCAGCTTGGCTTCGAGGACGGTGCCGACGGCCTTGCGGCCAGGGGTGGACTTGAGTTCCTTGACGTCCGTGACCAGGCAGATCATTTCGAGCAACTGATCGAGGCCGATTCGTTTCTTGGCAGAGACGTTGACGTAGACCGTGTCGCCGCCCCACTCTTCGGGGACGAGGCCGCGGTCGGCAAGCTGCTTTTGCACCTTGCCTGGGTCGGCTTCGGGACGGTCGATCTTGTTGATGGCTACGATCATCGGAACGCCGGCTGCTTTGGCGTGGTCGATGGCTTCGAGGGTCTGGGGCATCGGGCCGTCGTCTGCCGCCACTACGATGACGACAACGTCGGTGACCTTGGCTCCGCGGGCTCTCATGCGCGTGAAGGCTTCGTGGCCCGGCGTATCGAGGAAGACGATCTCGCGGCCGTTGGCTGGCGAGCCTTCCTTGGTGAACCGAACCTTGTAAGCGCCGATGTGCTGGGTGATGCCGCCGGCTTCGCCTGAAGCTACGTCGGTCTCGCGAATAGCATCGAGCAGCGAGGTCTTGCCGTGGTCAACATGGCCCATGACGGTGACTACGGGCGAGCGCGTCACTTCCAGCTCGTCGATGTTGTCGCTTTCCAGGATCTCTTCGATGGCCTGGTTGGCGATTTCATCTTCGTAGCTGATGACGGTGGCGCCTGCTCCGAATCGTGCAGCAACGTCCTTGACCATCTCGGCGTCGAGCGACTGGTTGACGGTGACGAATACGCCGCGCATCAGTAGTGTGCCGACAAGATCCTTGGCGCGAATTTCCAGCTTTTCAGCCAGATCCTTAACGGAAATGCCTTCCGTCACGGTGATTTCGCGGGTGATCGGGGGCGGTTCGTTGCCCATGTACGCTCCGCCAAAACGCGGCGGCGGCGTAAAGCCCTTCATCGGGCCTTCTTTGGTCTTGGGATACTGCTGACGGCCACGGCCACGCGGTGGGCCAGAGGGTCGCGGCGCGCGTGGAGCTTCGCCTGGTGGCGGCGCTCCGCCAGCTCCGGGAGCGCCAAAGCCGCCGGGGCGAGGAGCGCCAAAGCCAGGACGCGCGCCGAAGCCGGGGCGTGCGCCCGGACCGCCAGCGCCGCCTGAGCTTACGAAGCCAGGGCGTGTGGGGTGTTTGGGACGCGGTCCGCCAGGGAACTGGCCGGCTGGCCCCTGATTCTGGAATTGATTGGGATACTGGCCTGGAGCGCCTTGAGGACGAGGCGTGAAGTTGCCGCCGCCCTGCATGGGTCCGCTGCTGGGCCGAAAACCACCGCTCTGGCCGCCTTGGCCACCACGATCAAAGATGGGCCGGCCGCGCTGAATACCGGCGTTGGCTCCCGCTGCAGGAGCGGCCGAAGGCGGCGGTGGCGGCGGAGCCTTGTAAACGGGACGAGGTCCGGTCTGCGGCATGACCACCTTGCGTGGCTGGATGACAGGGGCAGGCGGAGCTACGACCGCAGCCTCAACAGCAGGTGATTCTTCGGCTGGCGCAGCGGCGTGAGCATTGCCATTGCTGGCCGCCGGTGTTGAAGCCACAATTGGCGCGGCTTCAGGAGCCGGGGTCGCAGCGGGTTCTGCAACTGCCGTCGCAGCTTGAGGAGCGCTGGGAGCCTTCGCCGATTCTGCGGCTGGGGTTAGAGGCGCGGCCTGGATTTCTGCTTCAGCCGAAACGGGCTTTGCGGGCGGCGCTGCAACCGGCGTAGCTGCCGCGACCGTTGGAGGCGTCGCCGGCGCTGGGCTTGCTGACGAGACACTTGCGGATGAGACAGATGAAGCATGAGGCTTGACTACGACAGCAGCGGCGTGAGGCGGCGCAACAGCCACAGCCGGACGAGCCGTTGAAGTGCCTGAGAGCGGACCGGCCGGAGGACGCGCGATTACCGGGCCAGATGGCGGACGCGTGCCGATCGCCGGGGTTGAAGACACCGGCGACGGCGGCGTAGAAATGATATTCGGACCCTGGCGCGGCTGGGGCACAATCCTGCGCGGCTCCGGCTTCTCCGCGGCTGCGGGAGCGGTCACCACGCGCGGGGGCTGTGCCGCAACAGGTGGCACACCGGGACGGGCAACACTGGTGCTCGCTGACGGACCCGTGCTCGCTGCCGACGAGGCGGGCGGACGCACCACTACTGTAGGAGCCACGGCCGCAGGCGGGGCCGATGCAGGCCTTTGGGGATACTGAGCCTGACGCTCTGCTTCCTGCTTGCGCGCCAGAATGGCCTTCATCACATCGCCGGGTTTGGAGATGTTGGAGAGATCGATCTTGGGACGATTCTCCTGCTCGGTGCGGGAACTGGCGGACGAGGCAGGCTTGGACCCACGCTCAAAAAATCCACGAACCCGCTCAGCCTCGCCTGCTTCGATAGAGCTTGAATGGGTCTTGCCTTCGCCCAGACCCAGACTTCCCAGAGCATCGAGGATTTGTTTACTCTTGACTTCCAGCTCGCGCGCCAGATCGTTAATTCGAACCTTACTCATCCGCCTCTTTTCGTTGTCTTGCCCTATGTCGGTTAACTCGTCATAGCAACCTCGCGGCAACTCAGACTCTGCCTATTGCTATTATCCTCTGAAACGCTGTTTTCCGGGCGGCGCATCCTATGCGTCGCCCTTACTTTCACCCGAATCAATGGCTGCTTCTTCCGCTTTTTCTGTTTCTTCGAGAATTGCTTCGGCGTTTACCGGGTTTTCCGTCGCAGTTACATCATCTGCATCGACTGGATGTGCCCGTTCAGGGTCAGCGGCATTTTCTACTTCCATCGTTTCCGTTGACGCGTCATCCTGTTTCGACTCAGGAGCCAGCTCGGCGGTTGCTTCCTCGACAGGCTCGTCAGGAGTTCCGGGCTCATCCACCTCTACAGCTTTTGCGTCGTCTGACGGCGATGCGTCGGCAGATGTTTCCGCAGTTGCATTTGGATTCACTTCACCCTCCTCATACTGGCCGAAGTAGTGGCGAACAGCCACGCTGATGCGCTCCAGGGTCTTTTCGCCGATGCCGGGGATCTCTTCGAGTTGCTCGGGGGTCATATCCGCCAGACCCTCGACCGTGGTGATGCCCGCAGCTACCAGCTTCTGAATAATGGTTTCGCCGAGCTCCAAAACCGCCTCGATGGGCGTCGATGGACCGCCGGAGAAGCCGGTCATCTGCTGCTCGACCTCCTGGCGCTTCTCTTCCTCGCTCTTGATGTCAATCTTCCAGCCGAGGAGCTTTGCAGCCAGGCGTACATTCTGGCCCTTCTTGCCGATGGCCAGTGAAAGCTGAGTGTCGTCAACGATGACTTCGAGCTGCTTGTCGGCCAGATCGACAATCGACACGCGGCTGACCTTGGCGGGCTGCAGCGCCTTCTCGGCAAAGGTCGTAATCTCTTCGTTGTACTCGATGATGTCGATCTTTTCGCCGCGCAGTTCGCGGATGATGGACTGCACGCGCATGCCCTTCATGCCGACGCAGGCGCCGACCGGATCGACGTCCTTGTCGCGGGACATAACGGCAATCTTGGTGCGCTCGCCGGCCTCGCGGGCAATGGCGCGAATCACGACCGTGTTGTCGTAAATCTCGGGAACCTCGGATTGGAACAGGTTCGAAACCAGCTCTGGGGCTGCTCTCGAAACAACAACTTGAGGCCCTTTAGCGGCGCGATCTACCTTGAGAAGAACAACGCGAATGCGCTCGCCTACGCTAAACTGCTCCAGACGCGACTGCTCGCGCTTGGGCATGCGAGCCTCAGCTTTGCCGAGATCGATGATGATGTCCTGGCCCTCGATGCGCTTGACGGAGGCGGAAAGCACTTCCTTTTCGCGATGGGCGTACTCGTTGAAGACGGTGTCGCGCTCAGCCTCACGCACCTTCTGGAAGATGACCTGCTTGGCCAACTGTGCGGCGATGCGGCCGAGAGGACGCGTGTCCTTATAGAGGCGAATCTCGCTGCCAGGCTCAAGTTCCGCGCCCTCGGCCATGGCCTGGGCTTCTTCAAGCGTGATCTGGTTGACGGGATCTTCGATCTCGTCTTCGTCGCCCATGACGGTCTTGAAGGCGTAGACGGTGATTTCGCCCGTCTCCTTGTTCAGTTCGCCGCGCATGTTTTCCTGCGTTTTGTAGTACTTGCGGGTGGCGAGGGCAATCGCCTCCTCGACGGCGGATACGACGATCCCCGGATCGATGCTCTTTTCGCGGCTCAGTGCCTCAATGCTTTGATACAACGCGCTGGACATAGCTGGTAGTTTCCTGCCTTGGCTTGCTTAGAAGTGCCTGGGGGATGGCTTCCGTGTCTCATCTGCCGGAAGCGAACGGTAAAAGCTCCGGCTAAAACTCCGGAACCAGATGCGCCCTTTCGATATTGCCGAGGGCTATTTCGACCGTACTTACGCCGGTCTTGCGGGACTTGCTGTTCTGCTTGGTCGCGGTCAGGTCCAATGTAACCGATTCCAAACTGGTAGCCGTCAACCGCCCTTGCCAATGGCGGTTGTTGGCGATGGGCTCAAAGGTCTGGATCTTTGCCAGACAGCCCTTGAACCGCTCAAAATCTTCCGGCCGGGTCAACTTCCGGTCCAAACCTGGAGAGCTTGCTTCCAGTGTGTATTCCCCATCGGGAACCAAATCTTCCACGTCCAGCAATGTACCAAAATCGCGGCTGAACGCAGCACAATCCTCATGAGTCAGCCAGGAAAGATGCTCCGGGTTGAGCTCGCCATTGGCAAAGCGTTCCGGAACCATCAAGGCCACATCGACATCGACGGCGCCTTCTGGATTGGCGGCAATTGCATCCCGTTGCGCAACCGCTGCAGCCGCCTGCGCTGTGCGTCCGGCTAAGTTCTTCTCCAGATAGATGCACAAAGTACGGTTTTTCGCTGTACCGGTGAACTCCACGTCCACCACATCCAGCCCCAGCGATGCTGCTACCCGGTCTGCCACGCTGCGAATTTCATCCAGCTTTGCTGCCATGTTTCCCGACTTAACCCGTATTGCAACTGCCCAAACAAGCGCCGAAGTTTGCTCCAAAGAAAAAGTGGGCTGTGAGCCCACTCATCTCTCCGCCACCCGGATTGCACACAGCGCGGCGGACAAATTCGTCTGCATATATAGAATACGGCCAAACTGCGGGAAATTCAATGTGAAGGTGCTGGTTGCCGGGAATTCGGCGGGTTCTTGGTTGGCAGAGAGCAGTTGTGTCATACTTTCGCCAATGCTTCCTGCCGTATCCAGTAAAGCTGCGATTGCCGTTTTGGTTGCCGCAACGGTTCTTACTCTTGTCCAGCCCTCCGCCGCCGATGATTCGGCTGCATCTATCGCCGTCGGCGCCTGATACCGCAGCGCGAGCCACGCATTGATGGCGGAGTTGGGAACCGAACTTACGGAGTAGCCAATTTTGCTGGTTGCTTCTGTCCTGTTCGTCTAGGCTAGAGATGGAGATTCCAATGGCTACTCTCGAAGAATCCCAATCTGTGCTTAGGCGACTTAGCCCAACACAGGAGAAGGTCGATCTGGCGGTCAAGACTGCTATAGAGGTCGCCCGCCCTTCGCGCGTCTTCCTCTTCGGCTCATGGGCGCGAGGCGAGGCCGAGTGGGATAGCGACCTGGACCTGGGTGTATTCATCCCGGATTCCGCAGCAGAGGAACTTGGTCGAATTCGCAAGGAACTGCGGCGACGCCTGGATCAGATTCCCATGACAATCGATCTGGTTCTGGCGAACGAATCTTACGCTGAGGAGCTTCTGGATTCAGTCAATAGCATTTTCTACTCGGTATTGAAGCGAGGTCGCCTGGTTTATGAGCGGGAACAAAATGCCGAGTGCGGAAGCCCTGCTGCGTAAAGCGGCTTCGGATGAATCCATCCTGGGTTTCGATACTGTGTCGGATTCGATCGTCGGATTTCACGCTCAGCAGGCAGTCGAGAAGCTGATGAAAGCGTTGCTGACCCAACTGAATGTCCCCTAGGAGTTCACGCACAGCCTGAATAGGCTCTTGATCCTTCTAGAAAGTCATGGCGAATATTTACCATCAACCGCTATTTCGCTAGGGGATTTGACAGATTTCGCAGTCGAGTATCGGTATTCCTACCTGCCGCCTACCTTGTCTCTGGACAGGCGGGAGTTGATCGAGTCGATTCGCATTCTGCGGGAGCACATTGTGGGACGCATTACCGCTCTTTCGAGCACGCCTTGATAGTCCCTAAAATGCCCTGCTTGACGGCTCCGATACAATAACCAGAAGCTCCTGCCATTCCAGAGCATGAAGCCCGCAAGATGCCAGGAGCATCTGATTCTTATGTTGACTTATCCCCTGCCTGAAGCTTTGACCTTTGACGACGTGCTGCTGGTGCCTGCGCTTTCTGATGTGGTGCCCACGCAAGTAAGCACGCAGACGCAGTTGACCAAGCACATTACGCTGAATACGCCGCTGATCTCCGCCGCCATGGATACCGTGACCGAGTCGCGCATGGCGATTGCCATGGCCCAGCAGGGTGGAATCGGCATCGTGCATCGCAATCTTTCTATTCATGACCAGGCCGGGGAAATCGACAAGGTCAAGCGCTCCGAGAGCGGCATGATTGTCGATCCCGTCACGATTGAGCCGGATCAGCCGATTGCCGCGGCTCTCGAAGTGATGCGGCGCTACAAGATCTCCGGTGTGCCGGTCACGCGGGGCAAGCGGCTGGTGGGCATTCTGACCAATCGCGACTTGCGTTTTGAGACGCGGACCGATGTGCCGATCGGCGACGTGATGACCAAGAGCGACCTGATCACCGTCCCTGTCGGGACGACGCTCGAAGAGGCGGAGCTGATTCTGCACAAGCATCGCGTGGAGAAGCTGCTGGTGGTGGATGATCAATACCAGCTCAAAGGGCTGATTACGGTCAAGGACATCCAGAAAAAGCTGAAGTACCCTAATGCGTCGAAGGATTCAAAAGGCCGCTTGCGTGTCGGCGGGGCGATTGGCGCAACAGGTGATTTTCTGGAGCGGGCTGCGGAACTGGTGCGGGCGCGGGCGGATGTGCTGGCGATCGATTCGGCGCATGGGCACTCGTCACGGGTACTGGAAGCGGTGCGCGAGGTGAAGAAGGCCTTCCCCAACGTTGGATTGCTGGCTGGGAACGTGGCTACTTACGAAGGAACGTTGGCGCTGATCGATGCCGGGGCTGACGCTGTGAAGGTGGGCTTCGGACCGGGGTCGATCTGCACTACCCGCATGGTCACCGGCGCTGGCATGCCGCAGATAACGGCTGTCTCTGAGGCGTATCGAGCGGCCAAAGAACGCGGCATTCCGGTGATTGCCGATGGCGGCATTAAGTATTCCGGTGAAGTGACCAAGGCGATCGCGGCCGGGGCCAGTTCGGTGATGATTGGCTCGTTGTTTGCGGGCGTGGATGAAAGCCCCGGCGAGACGATCCTGTATCAGGGACGGTCGTTCAAGTCGTATCGCGGCATGGGCTCGCTGACGGCGATGGCGCTGGGTTCAAGCGAGCGCTACTTTCAGGCCAGCGACGATGCCGGCTCGTCGGCAGAGAGCGTCGAGAATGTAGTTCAGCGGGAGCAGTCAAGCCAGAATCGACTGGCAAAATTTGTCCCTGAGGGCATTGAAGGCCGGGTTCCGTATCGCGGACCGCTGGAAGGTATGGTGCTGCAACTGGTGGGCGGATTGCGCTCCGGCATGGGTTATCTGGGCTGCGGGACGATCACGGAGTTGCAGGAAAACGCGAAGTTTGTGCGAATTACCGGCGCCGGTTTGCGCGAGAGCCATGTGCATGACGTGATCATCACCCGAGAGGCCCCAAACTATCATGTCGAGTAGCCCCCTGCTCGAAGAAGACGAGCCGCCTGTTGGGGCGGGGACGAGTCGCGGCAAGAGCAGTCTAATGTATCTGGCCAGCGCATGGCTTCCAGTCTTGTTCTGTTGCCTGGTGATCGCGGCGGAATCGACTGTTTATTTTGGCGCTGATCACACCTCGACTCCTCTACAGCGATTTTTCGAGTTTTTCTTTGGCCCTTTTACACAGCCGCAGTGGTGGCGGCTGCATATCATTATCCGAAAGAGCGGTCATTTCACCGGCTACGGACTGCTTTCCATATCGTGGTTTCGAGCTTTCTGGATGACTTTTCGGACCTCTGCTCCAGTGCATGACCGCCGCGTCGCCGATCATGCGCTTGCAATGCTTGGAACGCTTCTGGTGGCCTCGTGCGATGAGTTTCACCAGACTTTTCTGCCTAACCGTTCCGGCTCAGCGCGGGATGTGCTGGTGGACTGCTCGGGCGCTGCGATCATGCAGATTCTGGTCTGGCTGTGGATGCGCAGGCGATTCCGCACCTAGCTTTCTGTTTTTTGATTTGGTTCAGCCTAAATCGCTTAAAATCGATCTCGGCGTAACGTCGCAGCCCGATTTGTGCATCCCCGGGCGCGTTTTGCCATCTGGATAGAGACAGGTTTCGGCGGTACTTCTGGCTGAAGCCGATAATCCAGGATTTCATCCGAGACTCAATCAACAAACAGCCAAAAAGGGGAAATGCATGGGGAGCAACGCAGGAGTCCTGACTGGCGGCGAGTCGATTCCAGATTCACCCGCGCAGAGCGGGTCGAGTGACCAGTCAAGGACCGTCAAGAACCCCAATATTTCAGCGGACGCCCATGCCAATTGGAAGCCGCGCGTCAATCCCTGGGCGATCGCCGCGACCGTAGCTCTGGCGGCATTTATGGAGGTGCTGGACACCTCTATCGCCAATGTGGCCCTGCCACACATTGCCGGCGATCTGGGCGCGAGCACCAACGAGGGAACATGGGTTCTGACCAGCTACCTCGTGGCCAACGCGATTGTTCTGCCGCTGGGCGGATGGGCCTCGAATGTCATGGGGCGCAAGAACTTCTTCCTGCTGTGCATCACGATTTTCACGGTGGCCAGCTTCGCCTGCGGCATTGCTCCTTCGCTGCCGATGCTCCTGCTGTGCCGGGTTGTGCAGGGTGCGGGTGGCGGCGGATTGCAGCCCATGGCCCAGGCCATCATGGCCGACTCTTTTGAAGAGAAAAAGCGCGGTCAGGCGTTTGCGCTTTATGGCCTGGTGGCCGTCCTTGCCCCATCGATTGGCCCTTCGCTGGGCGGCTGGATCACGGATAGCTACTCATGGCGCTGGATCTTCTACATCAACATTCCCGTCGGCATTCTGGCTTACGTTATGGTGACGCGGTTGATCGACGATCCGCCATGGATCAAGCCGGATCGCAAGCACCTGTTCAACATGGACTACATGGGCCTGGCGTTCCTCGCGCTGGCTATGGGCGGCATGCAGATCATGCTCGACAAGGGCGAGGAGAACGACTGGTTCGCCTCTAACTTCATTCGCTTTTTCGCGTCGATGTTTGTTATTGGCATCGTCGGGCTGGTGATCTGGGAGTTCAAGAAGAAAGACCCGCTCATCAATCTGCGCTTGTTCAAGTTCAAGAACTTCGCCATCTGCTGCTTCCTGATGATGCTGGTGGGCGGTGTGCTCAATGCCAGCACTGTGCTGCAGCCGCAGTTCTTGCAGCAACTGCTTGGCTACACTGCGACGAATGCCGGTCTGGCGCTCACCGCGGGGGGCTTTTCTTTACTGTTCGTGATGCCCTTTGCCGGCTGGGCTACTGGGAAATTCCCGGCGCGCAATGTAGCTGCCTGCGGATTCATCATCTTTGCCTTCTCGTTCTGGTACAGCACGACGCAGCTGAGCCTGGACATGAGCTTCGCCAATGCGAGCTGGCTGCGCGTTATTCAGCTTGCGCCAATCCCATTTGCTTTCATTTCCATCACCACAGCTGCTTACGTAGGCCTGCCTAAGGAACAGAGCAATCAGGTCGCCGGCCTGATCAACTTTGTGCGCAACATTGGTGGCAGTATTTTTATCGCTGTTACAGGTGCGGCTGTCACCAATAGGTCTCTCTACCACGAGGCGCATCTTCAGGAGAATATGACCTCGCTCAACATCCCCTTTCAGCAATACTCGCAGGGGGTTGGCGCATTTCTGACTCAGGATGTGGGCAGGGCGAACAGCCGCGGGATGGCGCTGGGAAGCATCTACGGGCAGTTGCAGCAGCAGGCTGCGATGCTGGGCTACCAGGATGTCTACAAGATGCTCTTCTGGATGGCTCTGGGCATGGTCTTTCTGGCCTTTATGCTGAGCAAGAACAAGCCCGGCGGCGGTAAGAGCGACATCGCGGTCCACTAGCGAGTGGGTCTGCGGCCGGGGCTCTGTATTTGGACCAGACGGTAGCCATTAGAGCCGCAGGACGCGATATTTTCTGACTAGATGCATTGGCCTGCCTGGTGTATCTTGACTCCATGCCAAATCATTTTGCGTTCAGCCCTGTCATTCTTGCTTGCCTGTTGTCTGTTTCCTGCCTGGGTCAGTCTCCTGATTCTCAAACTGAAGCGGGCAAGGTTGCGGCTAAGTCGGCGTGGCTTAGCCTGACTCCTGATCAGAAGAGCCAGGTGATGCATTTTGCTGATCCTTACAAGGACTATCTGCGCCATGCCAAGTCCGCATCACTGTCTGACCGGGAACTGACTCGTCTCGCTCATGAGGCTGGCTTCGTCGACTTTACCTCGCCGTCGCAGGTCAAGCCCGGTGCGCGATTGATCCTGAACAACCGTGGCCGATCTGTTCTCTTCGCGGTGATCGGCAGCGATCCGATCGAATCAGGATCGCGGATGGTCGCTGCGCACGAGGACTCCCCGCATATCAATCTCAAGTCGCGCCCGGTGATCAATGCGCCGGGCTCTGTGGCTTTGCTGAAGACGATACCTTATGGCGGGATCAAACGATATCAATGGTCGAATCTGCCGATGGCGCTGGTGGGCCGGATCGATACCGTGGATGGGCGTCACATCGATGTGAATGTAGGATTCGCGCCTGGCGATCCGGTCTTCGTCATTCCGGACGCTGCGCCGCACTCTGACAGGCTGCTGCGCACCCGTACTTACACAGAAGTGTTTTCGGGCGAAGAGATGAACCCGGTTATCGGCAGCATTCCTGGGGAGAAGTCCAGCGTGGCGGATGAGGTGATGAGCATCTTGCGGCAGCGCTTCAACATCAAGGACGAAGACCTGGTGGCTGCCGAGCTCGAACTTGTTCCGGCTACGCAACCTGCAGATGTAGGCGTCGATGGCGGACTTATCGGATCCTGGGGACAGGACGACAAGCTGTCGGCTTACTCCAGTACTCGCTCTTTGCTGGACATTAAGGGAACGCCCAAGAAAACTGCGTTCGCTTACATTACGAACTTTGAAGAGATAGGCTCGGTCAACAACACGGGCGCAGGCTCGCAGTTCCTGGACTCGGCGTTCACTTCGCTGATTGATGCGCAAGCCAAGCCTGCGACTGCTCTCGATGTGAGAACGGCGCTGGCCAATGCTGAAGTGCTGTCGGCGGATACCAACGACGGCGTAAATCCGATCTTTCCGCAGAACTCGGAGAACTCGAACGCGGCAATCGTTGGCTATGGCGTGACGATCAAGAGATACGGAGCGGGCTTCGATCCCAACTCTGAGTTCACCGCGCGGGTTCTG
>Ga0302326_10009536_pt1 | contig 21172 bp, 19 predicted proteins | sample Palsa_T0_3_FD_202264 | JGI IMG/M metagenome (GOLD analysis project Ga0302326, IMG submission 202264) | Peat permafrost microbial communities from Stordalen Mire near Abisko, Sweden - Palsa_T0_3 | ecosystem: Environmental > Terrestrial > Soil > Palsa > Peat permafrost | place: Sweden: Abisko... | reverse complement strand
TGGGCCGTCGCGGCATCGCCGGCGGCCAGGGCCGCGTTGCACAACGCAAAGTAGGCGATACCCGCGGCAAGCCCACCCAGCTCGGCGGCGGCTTCGACGGCCGCATCGGCGGCGGCCCGGGCCGCACCCGTCTCACCGCGGAACGCCAGCACGAGTCCCTGCCCCGCGAGGCCAGCCGCCGTATAGATCCCATCGTGAGCGGCCTGGGCCGTGGTCAACAGCTCGGCGAATTGTTCGGCGGCTGCAGCCAGATCGCTGAGCATCTGTGCCGATCCGAGGCAATAGCGGCACTGGCGCGAGCCAAATCCGTCACCGATCGCATCGGCCAGATCGCGTCCTTCCTTGGCGGCCGCGAGCGCGGCGATCGGGTCACCAACGAGGATCGCCCCGCGGGCCTGCCAGCCAAGGATCTGGCTCAACCTCCACGGGTCGCCCGAGGCCCGGGCGAGGCCGATCGCCTCGGCGAAGTACGGCCCTGCCAGCTCGGCGTTGTAGGCGGCGATAGGGGCGCAGGCGGTCAGCGCCCGGGCCAGCAGGGCCGGGTCGTCAACCTCGCGCGCGATCGCCACGGCCTGTTGGGCCTGATCCACGCTCTCGGCGGCGCCCGCATAGATGGCGAGGAGAGCCCTGTCGGCGAGCGCCCGTGCCCGCACTACGGTCGCCACCCCAAGGTGGTGCGCGTCGAGGTCGGCTAGCGCGGCGTCGAACCAGGCCAGCCCTTCCCGGATACGGCCGCGTGCCAGCCACAGCGGCTGCAGCGCCGAGGCCTGCGCCAACGCCAGCTCGATATCGGAGTTTTCGAGGCTCCACGAAAACGCCGCGCGCAGGTTGTCGATTTCGGTTTCGGCCCGGTCGATGCGGTGCTCATAATCACTGCCCACCGGCGCGTCGACCTCAGCCGCTAGTGAGGTGTAGTAATCGCGATGACGTGAGCGCACGGCGTCGGCCTCGCCAGATTCGCCGAGTTTCTCTAGGGCGTATTGGCGCACCGTCTCCAGCAGCCGGTAGCGAGTTCGACCCCCGCTGTCGTCGGCGACCACCAGCGACTTGTCCACCAGCAGGGTGAGCTGATCCATCACTTGGTAGCGCTCCACCTCACCACCGCCGGCGACTGCCCGGGCGGCGTCGAGGTCGAAGCCGCCCAGAAACACCGCCAGCCGGCGAAACAACACTCGCTCGGGCTCGGTCAACAGGGCATGCGACCAGTCCACCGAGGCGCGCAGGGTCTGCTGGCGGCGCACCGCGGTGCGGGCACCGCCGGTCAGCAGCCGGAACCGGTCGTGCAAGCTGTCGAGGATCTCGGCCAGCGACAGCGCGCGCACCCGTGCGGCAGCCAGCTCGATGGCCAGCGGCACTCCGTCCAGGCGCGCGCAGATCTCGCCCACCGTCGCGGCATTGTCATCAGTGAGGGTGAAATCGTGGCGGGCATGACGCGCCCGTTCGGTGAATAAGGCGAGGGCTTCATCGGCCAGCGACAGTGACGGCACCCGCCAGCTCACTTCACCGGCCACCCCGATGGCCTCACGACTCGTCGCGAGCAACTTCAGCCTCGCCACCCCACCGAGCAGAGCGACAACCAGCTCGGCGCACGCATCGAGTAGGTGCTCGCAGTTGTCCAACACCACCAGCAGCTCGCGGTCGCGCACAAACCGCAGCAGAGTGTCCATGGTGGAGCAGCCCGGTTGGTCGGGCAGCCCGAGTGCACGCGCCACCGTCACGGGCACCAGCTCGGGGTCGGTGATCGGCGCCAGATCGACATACCCCACCCCGTCACTGAATTCGCCAGCCAGCTGGGCCGCGACCTGGACGGCCAGCCGGGTTTTGCCCACCCCGCCCGCGCCGGTCAACGTCACCAGCCGGTTATCCGCCAGGATCTGCCGCACATCCTTTATTTGTGCGTCGCGGCCAACGAAACTGGTCAGCTGCGCCGGAATACGGGTCGAGACAACGGTGCCCGATACCCGAAGGGGCGCGAACTCGTTGACCAGGTCGGGGTGGCAGAGCTGTACCACCCGCTCAGGCCGGGGCAAATCCCGCAGCGGGTGAGTGCCGAGATCGGTCAACCACACGTCGACCGGGAGCCAGTCGATGACCAGCGGCTCGGTCGCGCCCGACAACACGGTCTGGCCGCCGTGCGCCAGATCGCGCAACCGAGCCGTTCGGTTGATCGTCGGGCCGGCGTAGTTGCCCTCGTCGCGCAGCTGCACCTGGCCGGTGTGCACCCCGATGCGGAGCCGGATCGGCGCCAGCGGTTCGCGTTGCAACTCGAGCGCACAGGCCACCGCGTCGGAGGCGCGGGCGAACGCCGCAACGAAGCTGTCACCTTCGCCCTGCTCCACGGGGCGCACCCCGTCGTGGCTGGCGATCAGGTCGGAGACCGCTCGATTCAGACGAGCCATGGCCGCGGTCATCTCGTCGGGCTGCGTCTCCCACAGCCGTGTGGAGCCCTCGACGTCGGCAAGCAGCAACGTCACGGTGCCCGTCGGCAGGTCGCTCACGCCCAGCTCGCTCCAGTCCACCGCCGGCGTCTGTGCGCACGGCTCAATGTCGCTCATGCTAGCCAGCATGCGGGCGCCAGGGGCCGCAAAACATCAGCACAACCGCGCAAATCGGCCCCGGTCGTAGGCGTATATACGACCCCTGATCATCCAGATCTACGCGTTCTGACCGATGGTCTTGCTCTCGCGACCTCGGATAGTCGACTTAGTCGAATCCGAGGAGGCCACCATGACCGTCGACACCGTCGGCACCAACATCCCCACCGTTTTTGATGCCGGGCTGCCGCCTATCGCGTATGAGCACGCACACAGTCCCGAGGAGGCGCACCGGCTCATTCGGCAAGCCCGTCTGCAGGGGCCGATCGCGCTCGGGCCGCACGGGCCCGAAGTGCTGAGCTATGAGCTGGTTCGAACTGTTCTGCGCGATCCCAGGTTCCGCGTGCCGCAGGGCGGTGCACTTGAGGCACAGGGAATTACCTCCGGGCCGCTCTGGGAAAAGGCGATTACGGGCCTGTTGAGCCGGGACGGCGCCGATCACAATCGACTGCGCCGACTGGTTTCCAAGGCGTTCACGCCTCGGTCAACCGCACGACTGAGCACCACGATCGTCGGGGTCATCACCGAGCTGGTCGACTCGGTCAGCGGTGCCGGGCGCTGTGACCTGGTCGCCGACGTCGCACGCCAATACCCGATTCCGATCATTTGCGGGTTGCTCGGCGCACCGCGCCAAGACTGGCAACTGTTCTCCGGCTGGGCCGACGACATTTTCAAGATCTTCAACTGGAATGTCGCCAACGACGCTCCGGTCATCATGGCAGCCTTTGACGAACTCGACGCCTACGTCGACGACATGGTCGACCAGCGGCGCCACGACCTCACCGACGACTTACTCTCTGAGCTGATCCGCGCCGAAGACGACGGCGACCGGCTAACTGCCGACGAGCTACGCATGCTTGCTGAGGTCCTGCTCATGGCAGGCACCGACACCACCCGCAATCAGTTGGCAGCCGCCGTGCAGGATTTGTGCGATCACCCCGAGCAGTGGGCCCTGCTTGCTGAGCATCCCGAGCTCGCGCCGCAGGCGGTCGAGGAGCTCATGCGCCATAGTCCCGTCATTTTCGGCACCTTCCGCAAGGCTGTCGAGGATGTCGAACTCGACGGCGTGCGGGTGCCCGCCGGCACGAACGTGATTGTCAACACCGCCGCCGCCAACCGCGACCCCGCCGTCTATGACGATCCCGACCGGCTCGACATCACTCGAAAGGGCCCGGCGACCATGCTCACGTTCGGTGGCGGCATTCACTACTGCCTGGGAGCACACCTCGCCAGAGCCGAACTCAACGAAGCCCTGACCGTCATCACGCGCCGCATGCCCAACGCGCGCCCCAGCGGCCCGGCTCCATGGAAGCCACTCCTCGGGATCACCGGACCGGCAACCGTGCCCATCGAGTTCGATGCCGGACACTGAATTAGCGCGGGCAACTACGGCCGATAGGCCCTAGGTTCGTCGACTCAACCGGGCTACGCTACGCCGACGATGTCGTCCAGCCGCCCGATTGACAGGAGCTAACTCAGTGCAGCGAACAGGATCAATCAGCAGGCTGACGATCGCGATTGTGGCTGTAAGCATCGGGGTGGTCGGGTGCGGTTCCAGCCCCAGCAGCAAGAATGCCGGCGGTACCAGCGCGGCGAGTAACACCTCAGCCGCGACAAGCAGCGCCAAAGCGCAGTCAAAAGTAGCGCCGCGCGTCTTCCCTGCGGGTCCTAATCCGACCATCGCCAGCTATATCCAACAGAGCGGCATTACCGAGACTCCGGTCCACCGCGGTGATCCCGGCGCGCCGACCATCAACCTGCCGATCCCCGACGGGTGGGCCGATGCGGGATCCGACACCCCGGCCACGGCCTACTGGGCCATCATCGACAACGGCCCGGAGGCTGCCGCTTACACGCCCAGCATTGTGGCGACGGTATCCAAGCTCGTCGGCGATGTAGACCCGCAAAAGCTCATCGACCTCGCGCCGGGCGAATTGAAAAACCTGCCTGGGTTCAAGCCAATGGGCGATGGTACTACCGATAACCTGGCCAACTTTCCGGCGTATGAATTCGGCGGCACCTGGACCCAGGATGGCAAGACAAAGGCGATCGCGCAGAAGGTCGTCGTGATCGCGCGCAACGAGGGCGACCCCGTTTACCTGATGCGACTCAGCGCCGACTGCCTCGACAACCAGGTCGACAAGGCGCTACCCGTGACCATCGACATCGACGAAAAGACAACAATCACGCCGTAGGTATTTCGCGCCGGCTGAACGCCGAAGAAAGGTGTGGGCGTGATGGATTGGATGCCACTGGCTGTCGGGCGGCGTCATCTCCTCGGAATCTCGTTATCAGCAGCCGGTGGGATCGCCCTGTCGTCATGCGGCAGCCCGCCACCCAACCCCAAAGCCGGCCAGGCTGGCGCACCCGATGTTCAGGATGCGCCAGTCACACCACCCGAGGACCTGATGCGCGAGCATGGAGTGCTCAAGCGCATTTTGCTGATCTATCGAGAAGGCATCCGCCGCCTGCAGGCCGATGATCAGGATCCGTCTCAGGCGCTGAATGCGAGCGCAGGCATTATCCGCAGTTTCATCGAGGACTATCACGAGCACCTCGAAGAGCAGTACGTCTTTCCCAAGTTGGAACAGGCAGGCCGGCTGACCGATATCACCAGCGTGTTGCGCGTGCAGCACCAGCGCGGTCGCGTGCTCACGGATCGGATGCTCAGCGCCACATCTGGAGCGGCCGCGCTTGCTCAGCCTGCGCGAGAAGCGTTGGTGCAAGACATGTCGGCGTTCATCCGGATGTACGAGCCGCACGAGGCGCGCGAGGACACTGTCGTTTTCCCTGCGTTGCGGGATGTCCTGCCGCCTAATGAATTTCGCGATCTCGCCGAACGCTTCGAAGACGAGGAGCATCAGCGGTTCGGCCAGGCCGGCTTCCAAGGGGTGGTGGAAAAGGTCGCCGAAATTGAAAAGAGCGTAGGCATCTACGACCTGAGCCAGTTCACCCCGACTTAACTAGGGTTTGCCCGACTTGCTCAGTTCATTGCCCCACACCGCTTGGGCGCCGGAGTCGCCTATACGGACCACCTGCACGATGGAGGCCGTGCCTACCGCGATGGCGAGGACGGCGACCGCCAGGGTGACGCTCAGTCCAGGTTTGGCGGCTCGGCTTTCACGCCAGTGCACCCACGCCAATACGACGGCGACGACGAGCATCGCGACCGAGAAGTAGATCATCCAGCCGCCTCGTTCGGCATGGGTATTCAAGATGTCGCTGTGATGGCTTTGCTGGTCGTATAACCACCCGCCGGCATTCACGGTGACCGGTGTCAGCGCGGTGGTCACAACGGCGAAGGCGACCACCAGCCAGACCAGACGCCGGCGCGCCGCCGGCCACAGCGCGCACAGAATTTCCAGCAGCGCCGTCAACGGCGCCAACACCACCAGGGCGTGCACCAGCAGTGCGTGGGCAGGAAGCCCCGAGATCGTGGTCAACGTCAACGCCGTACTCCTCGCACCAGCTAGTTCGATCAGTTGCCGCGACTACTTCCTACACTGTGCCGGTGCGTCTTGTCTTTGCCGGCACCCCGGACCCCGCGCTGCCCGCGCTGCGCAGTCTTATCGACTCGCCGCGCCACGACGTGATCGCGGTGCTGACCCGGCCGGACGCCGCGTCGGGGCGTCACGGTAGGCCGCAGCCCTCGCCGGTGGCCCGCCTGGCACTTGAGCAGGGCATCCCGGTGCTGCGCCCGCAGCGGCCGAACACCGCCGAGTTCGTCGCCGAGCTGTCACAACTGGAACCGGACTGCTGCCCGGTGGTGGCTTACGGTGCTCTGCTGCGTGACGAGTTGTTGGCGGTGCCGCCCCGTGGCTGGGTCAACCTGCACTTCTCGCTGCTGCCCGCGTGGCGCGGGGCGGCCCCGGTGCAGGCGGCGATCGCCGCGGGTGACACCGTCACCGGTGCGACAACGTTTCAAATCGAATCCGGCTTGGACTCCGGACCGGTCTATGGTGTGGTCACCGAGGCGGTCCGCCCGATTGACACCGCAGGGGATCTGCTTGGCCGGCTGGCGATTTCGGGTGCGGCACTGCTGTCGACCACGCTGGACGGCATCGCCGACGGGGCACTGGTACCGGTCCCTCAGCGCACCGACGGGGTCAGTATCGCGCCGAAGATCACCGTCGAGGAGGCTCGGGTGCGTTGGGACCTTCCGGCCGAAGTCGTCGAGCGACGTGTCCGTGCTGTCACGCCCAACCCGGGGGCGTGGACTCTGGTCGGCGACTTGCGGGTCAAACTGGGGCCTGTGTACGTCGACGTCGACAGTCAAGGGTTTCTACCAAAACCATTGGGGCCCGGTGAAATTCATGTTGATCGTCGGAGCGTGCGGATCGGTACCGCCTCGCGGCCGGTCCGGCTGGGCCAGGTCCAGGCGCCGGGGAAGAAGGTCATGAACGCCGTCGACTGGGCCAGGGGAGCCCGTCTCGAACCGTCCGCGCGAGCGTCATGACTCCGCCCCAGGACAGACCGGGGCGCGACCGACCGACCGCGCGCGCGACACAGCGGCCGCAGAGGCGCCGGCCACTGGATCCGGCCCGCCAGGCCGCGTTCGATGTCCTCCGGGCGGTCCGCGAACGCGATGCCTACCCCAACCTGCTGCTGCCAGTGTTATTGCGCGAACGAAGGATCAGCGGCCGTGACGCCGCATTCGCCACCGAGCTGACCTACGGCAGCTGCCGCGTCCGCGGCCTGCTGGACGCGGTCATCGGCGCGGCCGCGGCTCGGTCGCCGGACACCATCGACCCGATCCTGCTCGACCTGCTACGGCTCGGGACGTATCAGCTGCTGCGCACCCGCGTCGACGCACACGCTGCCGTCTCGACCACCGTCGAGCAGGCTGGGATCGAATTCGATTCGGCGCGTGCAGGTTTCGTCAACGGGGTATTGCGCACGATCAGCACCCGCGACGAGCAGTCCTGGGTCGACGAGCTGGCGCCCGACCGGTCGGCCGACCCGATCGGGCACGCCGCTTTCGTGCATGCCCACCCGCGCTGGATCGCGCAGGCCTTCGTCGACGCGCTGGGTGCGGGCGCCGGTGAACTCGACGCCGCCCTCGCCAGCGACGACGAGCGACCCCACGTGCACCTGGCGGCCCGGCCGGGCGTGCTGACTGCCGACGATCTGGCCACCGCCGTGCGGGGCACCGTGGGCCGGTATTCGCCGTACGCGGTGTACCTGCCCGCAGGCGACCCCGCGCTCGTGCCCGCGGTGCGCGACGGTCAAGCTCTGGTGCAGGACGAGGGCAGCCAATTAGTCGCCCGCGCACTGACTCTGGCGCCGGTGGCCGACGACGCGGGGCGGTGGCTGGATTTGTGCGCCGGCCCGGGTGGCAAGACCGCGCTGTTGGCCGCGCTGGGCATCGGCTCGGGGGCCCGGGTCACGGCGGTGGAGCCATTGGAACACCGCGCCGACATGGTCGCCGAGAACACCCGCGGCCTGCCGGTCGAGGTGGTGCGGGTCGACGGACGCGACAGCGGGCTGGCTCCGGGCTTCGACCGTGTGCTGGTCGACGCGCCGTGCACCGGCCTGGGTGCGCTGCGGCGCCGGCCTGATTCGCGCTGGCGGCGTCAGCCCGCCGATATCCCGGCGCTGGCCCGGTTGCAGCGCGAGCTGTTGGGGGCGGCGATCGCGCTGACCCGGCCCGGGGGTGTCGTCGTCTATGCCACCTGCTCACCGCATCTGGCTGAGACGGTCGGCGTGATCGGCGACGCGCTGCGCCGTCATCCGGTGTCCGCGCTGGATGCCCGGCCGTTGTTCGAGCCCGTGACGGATCTGGGGGAGGGTCCCTACGTGCAGTTATGGCCGCATCGGCACGGCACCGACGCCATGTTCGCCGCGGCCCTGCTCAAAGTCGCCCCCCAGTAAGCTGCAGTTCATGTCAGACAACGCCGACCGGCTGCTGATCGCGCCGTCGATTCTGGCCGCCGATTTCGCCCGGCTGGCCGACGAGGCCGCCGCTGTCGAAGGCGCTGACTGGTTACACGTCGACGTGATGGATGCCCATTTCGTGCCGAACCTGACTTTCGGGCTTCCGGTGGTGGAAAGTCTGTTGGCCGCCAGTGACATTCCGATGGATTGCCATCTGATGATCGACGACCCCGACCGCTGGGCACCGCCGTACGCCGAGGCGGGCGCCTACAACGTCACCTTCCACGCCGAGGCCACCGACAATCCGGTCGCTGTCGCCCGTGACATCCGCGCCGCCGGCGCGAAGGCGGGGCTGAGCATCAAGCCCGGCACCGCGCTCGATCCCTACCTGGAGATCCTGAAGGACTTCGACACCTTCCTGGTGATGTCGGTCGAGCCCGGCTTCGGGGGGCAGTCCTTCATTCCCGAAGTGCTGAGCAAGGTGCGCACGGTGCGCAAGATGGTCGACTCCGGCGAATTGACGATCCTGGTGGAGATCGACGGGGGCATCAACGCCGACACCATCGAGCAGGCCGCCGAGGCCGGTGTCGACTGCTTTGTCGCCGGATCGGCGGTATATGGCGCGCAAGACCCGGCGGCTGCGGTCGAGGCACTGCGGCGACAAGCCCGTGCCGCGTCGCCGCATCTGCGCCGATGAGTGTGGACGCGGCCATCAGCTACGACGCCGCCATGCAGCTCGCGGTCGAGCACGCCGACCTGGTCAAGGGGAGTACCTACCCCAACCCTCCGGTCGGAGCTGTCATTTTGGACCGCGACGGACGGGTCGCCGGTGTCGGTGGGACACAACCGGCGGGCGGGGCTCATGCCGAGGTGGTGGCGCTGCGCCGGGCGGGACGGCTGGCCGCCGGCGGCACCGCCGTCGTCACGCTGGAGCCGTGCAACCACCACGGCAAAACCCCGCCATGCGTGGACGCACTGCTGGACGCCGGCGTCGCGACGGTGGTCTACGCGGTGGCCGACCCGAACCCGACCGCGGCCGGCGGTGCGGCGCGACTGACCGCCGCCGGTGTGCGCGTGGTCGCCGATATGCAGGCCGATCTGGTCGCGATCGGACCGCTGCGGGAATGGCTGCACCGCCAACGCACCGGTCTGCCACACGTGACGTGGAAGTACGCCACCAGCATCGACGGGCGCAGCGCGGCCGCCGACGGCTCTAGCCAGTGGATCACCAGCGAGGCCGCGCGCGCCGACCTGCACCGACGGCGGGCGGCCGCCGACGCCATCGTGGTGGGGACCGGCACTGTGCTCGCCGACAACCCGACGCTGACCGCCCGGCTGGCCGACGGTCGGCTGGCGGACCGCCAGCCGCTGCGCGTAGTTGTGGGCAAACGCGAAATACCCTCAGAGGCAAACGTTCTCAACGACGACTCGCGCACCATGGTGATCCGCACCCGCGATCCGGCTGAAGTGCTCAAGGCGCTGTCGGATCGCACCGACGTGCTGATCGAGGGCGGCCCCACGCTGGCCGGGGCGTTCCTGCGAGCGGGGACGATCGACCGCATCCTGGCCTACGTCGCACCGATCCTGCTAGGCGGCCCGATCACCGCGGTCGACGACGTCGGGGTGCCGAGCATCGCGCGGGCGCTGCGCTGGCGTTACGACGGCGTCGAACGTGTCGGGCCGGATCTGCTGCTGAGCCTGGTACCCCGTGAACCTGCGCCCGGGTCGGTCAGGAGCGACCGCCCAGGCCCGGGATGAGCATTGACACCCGGCGACGGTAGTCGCTGTACTGCTCGCCGAACATTCGGATGAGGTCGCGCTCCTCGAATCGAACCGCGACAAGGATGTAGCAGGTCATGACCGCCGCAAAGAGCAAGTGGCCCTGCGTCATTGCCGGTGTGGCCCAGAATGCGATCAGAAAACCCGGCACAGCAGATTCCGGCTTCCGAGCCGACATCAGTGGTCGGGCAGCCGGACGAGGAATCCGTCCACGATCAGCCTTCGGGCCAGCTCCGTCTGCTGCGCTGCACGCAGCCCAGGCAGATCGCGAACTCGAAACGGCCCGGTACTCGTCGAGAGGAATGCCATCGCGGCCTCGTGGTCAAGGCCGCCGCTCACCAGTGACTGAGCAAACTGTAGGGCAACCCCGCCGGCAATGGGAATCACCCGCGAATAGAGCGGTTGGTATTTCATCACCAGCGTTTGACCGTCGATTCGCGCTGTCTCGACAACATTTGAGACCATCTGTCCAACGGGCCCGCATCGACCGCGCCGGACGAGAACATCTTCCATGGAGCTCAGACCTTCCGCGATGGCGCCCGGGTCCTCGACCGCTCTGAGCACGTCGCGAACCACGACGCCGAGGCTCGCGCGTACGCGCGCGTCATCGAGATGCCGCGGCGGCAGACGCGCGAGGACGCGATCATCGCGGAAACTCAGCGATCCGAGTGCCCGGGTGATGAGTGTGAGCACGGTGGGCGCGTAAATTCCGACGGTCAAGTGGATGGAGGGCTCCGCGTTTGCCTCGGCCGCGTGAACCTGGCCGCGTGGCACGTACAGCACGTCGCCGGGCTCCAGGTGCAGGTCGGTTGGCACCGGGAGGCCAGCCGTGACCACCGGGGCCCGGCGCGGCATTTCGCGGGGTGGCACTACGACGTCGGGGTACAAATGCCAGGTCTTGGATCCCTGGATCTGGAGGATCAGCACGTCGTGGTCGTCGTGGTGGGGGCCGAAGCCTTGTGATTCGGGTGGTGTGACGTAAGCGTTGACCTGTGTCTCGAAGTTCAGCTCGACCTCGATGGCATGGGACAACGAGGCGATCGCGTGCACGTACCGCTGGAGGCCGTTCAGGACGATCGTGTAGCCATCGGCGAAGTCGTTGCGGACGCGGACAAGATCGACAGCGCCATCAGCAAGCCGGTAGGTATCGGTGCCCTTCTTCTCGTCGCCCCGTACAAGCAGCACCGCCGATGGCTCGGGCCGAAAAAACTCGAGCAGTTCCTCGACTGCTGACGAGTCGAACAGGCTGTCGAAGTAGCCAGCGCACTGTCGCTCGATGTGGTGATGCCTCGCGCCCCATATTTGGTCGAGAAAAGTCTCCACTGCGAGCGGTTGAAGCAGCCAGGCCAGCGAGCGCTCGACAGTCATGCTGGAATACCGTACAGAGATTTCGAGAAATGTTGTATGGCAGGCAAGTTCGACATTGCTGCTCGAAGAAATGAACGCTGCGGTGCCGGCCCGAGGTCCTGTGCCACACCGAAGCGGCTCACTTTCGCCGCTGAACCCGGACCTGCCCCGGATCGGTCATCAAGGGGCGGCGTCGGGCAATCAGCGGCATCGATTACGCCGCGTCTGCGGCCATCATGAAGCGCGCAAGCGCGGTACTTATGGCCTGTCCGCTTCCGATCTCGAAATACGAATACGCCGGCGCCGTGTTTACCTCGAAGCAGTACCAGTCGTCCTGCGGGGTCCGCTTAAGGTCAATGCCGGAAAAATGAAGGCCAAACATTTCATTGAGCCGCCGACATCGCTCCGCCACATCTGCCGGCAGCTCCGTCGGGGTAATCGTCGTCGGGCCACAACGATAATCAACCTGATCTGAATCGATGCGGACGGCGAGGACCTCCCCATTCAACACGTGCGCGCGATAGTTAGTTCCTGGTAGGAATCGCTGAAACAACGTCGGGCACCAATTCACGTCGCCGATGAAACCTCGATGCTCGTCGCCGACCTTTCGCACGATGCTACGGAAGCCGCTGACCGACTTGTAAACGGATTCCGGGTTTTCCCACAGGAACGCCTTCACAGCGCTGGCGTCATTCGAGATTATTGCCTCCGGAACCGCAAAGCCGGCCTGCCCGATCACCGTCATTTGATACGGTTTGGAGTTGTTTGTGGCCGACGGCCCGGATCGGTTGATGACAACCGCTTCGGACGAGTCAAGCCATGCTGTCAAAGTCGTCGCAAAGAGCGCGGCCCGCATGGCTAACGGGGCGTATCTGGGAAGATCGCGCAGCTCGTCGTAGTCGTAGAAGTTTGAACCTCTCACATATGCGACCTTGACACGTGCCATATCGATGGTGTCCCCCCCAACCGTCACCGTACAACGGGCGCCGGTTTCGGGGTCGAATACGTAATCGATTTCGGACTTGAGTATTTTGCGGTGCTCGAGGAAAGTGAATTCGGCGCCGGCGCGGACAAGCGCCGCGTGCGCCATGGCCATCGGCTTGTCGTCGAGGTTCCCCCACAATAAGATCATGCCGACCGTCGCATGAATCGCACCACCGCTTCGCGATTCGCAGCGACTGTGATGTCGGGAACCGACCAGAGCTCCGCGAGGAAATACTCACCTTCGCGAGGCGAGGCGAAGTCCGCACAGAGATATGGCATTGCGAACATGCGCGAAAGAGTCCCGACGTACTCGCGAACGTGCTCGGGGGTGCCATCCTCGATGATCGTTTCGCCGATGATCGTGGCCCTAACGCGTCGAAGCGGTTGCTCGTCGCCCTTTACGAGCTCGCCGTTTTTCAACCGGCTGGGCCAGACGGGAATTCCCCCGGCGTACGCGGCCTTCATCCATTCGATACGGTGTAGACCCAGACCCGACAATGTTTTGGGAGCGGGCGGGTTGAGCTTTCGACACCGCAGCTCCGACAGGAAATAGATGAAAAAGGCGCGCACCTCGGAGCAGACGTAATCGCGGTCCGCCGGCTCGATGTAGTAAAACTCTTGCGGAAGAAAATAGCCGACTGAGGTGACGACGCCCGAAATGTCGGCCGCGGAAATCCGGACTCCGCCTATCGTGATTTCAGATGCCCTAAAATTGTCGACGCGGACGGCCGCTTTCAATGATGTGTTGAGATTTGAAGCGGTGACTAACGAAGCGGCACCTGGAGGGAACATTTCCACAAGCAGGCTCGCCGAATCGTTAGCCACACTGCTTACGACAAGGATCAACGCGGCGTTTTATCTGGGTCACTGACCGGAGGCCGGCCGGTCCTCGGGTTTGATGAAGGCCGAACCCGTGGACTTGAGATCGGCTTCCGACTGACCAAGCCGCTCCTGGAGCGTCGCAATCTGGTCAGCGACGCCGGAGTCTCCGCCTGGTTCGAGGGGCGAGGGCACCTCAGAGTGAGGGTAAGGGGTCTTCTCATCGCCGATGGGCTTCCCCTCGGGCGGTGTTGGTCTTTGGAGGTGGATCTTGGGCATGGGCGGCTTGGCCGCCGGGTCCATGTAGAAGGCAAGCGCGTAGACGGTCTCGCCCTTGGCAGGCGTCAGGTTCGCGCCGTTGATGAGGCTCGTCGGCGGGCTCGGATTTAGGAGATCACTCCAAGATTGGAAGAGCGACGTCGTCGGCAAGGTCTCGTAAGGGCCGATGTTGGGATGATCGGCGGCGATGGTGTAGCCGCTGTTGGTGGTGTCGACCCAACCGTCGACATTCGCCTCAGTGGTCAGCGTTCCACCCGGATCGGGACTGACGGTGACGAAATCGTTGTCAAGCAAAAGGTTGGTGGTCGCATCGAACGCATCGATCACGGCGCCGGAGGTAGGGGGCGGTTGGCCGGGGGGGCCGCCCACAGGAACGTAGACAACAAGCACGACGATTGGTTGCCCCCCAATCGGTACGCTCAGCGGCGGTTGCGGGTCCGCGCTGAACGACGTCACGGGGCCGTTGGTACCTCCGCTCACGTTGGTGAACGCGAATTGAAAGCCATCGATTTGGGGAGCGGCACCAACAGAATAGGTTCCGGAAAGGTCTCCCCCAGGACCTGGGTTGTAGCCGAGAATCGGGGTGAATCCACCATATGAAGTTATTGTCCGTGGCTGGCGGGTGTGGATTTCGGACGTGCCGAAGGATACGTACGAAGTGGTCACGCTGGGCATAGCTGAAACCTTCCCCCGAAGCTGGTGGCGATGAACAATCGCGCGCGGATATCATGCGCCGATCAGTGAGCCTTGCGCAAGACTTCAACGCGGCCTGAGCATGGGCGCGACGAGCATGCGCCTGGCATACGTTCTCGGGTACCGGCGATCAACAAAGCTGAGCCCGGGTGCCCCGTGAACCCGCGCCCGGGTCGGTCAGGAGCGACCGCCCAGGCCCGGGATAAGCATTGACACCCGGCGACGGTAGTCGCTGTATTGCTCGCCGAACATTCGGATGAGGTCGCGCTCCTCGAATCGAACCGCGAGCAGGATGTAAACGGTCGTGACAGCAGCAAAGAGCAAGTGGCCCAGCGTCATTGCCGGTGTGGTCCAGAATGCGATCAGAAAACCTAGGTAGATCGGGTGCCTGACCACCCGGTAGAGAAACGGTGTCTTGAAATCGTGCTCGGCAGGCTGGCGCCCCCGCAGTCGCGCGAACACCTGACGCAGGCCGAACAGATCGAAATGATCGATGAGGAAGCTGCTCAGCAGCACGAGCACCCACCCGGCAAGCGCGACGGCGATCAGCAGGGCCCGCCAGGGTTGGGCGGTTACCCGCCAAACGTTCTCGGTGATCGGGCACCATGCGGCGAATAGAACGAGCAGACAGCTGCTGGAGGCAAGGACGTACGTCGAGCGCTCTGTGCTGCGCGGCACGATGCGGGTCCACCAGCTTTTGAAGCCAGTCCGAGCCATGACACTGTGCTGCAGCCCGAACAGCGCGACCAAGGCGGCGTCGATGACCACCGCAGCGACCGTGAGCGTGCCGTCACCTATGCCGCCACGATCGATGCTCTTGTCGACGAAATGCACACTGCCGATGGTGAGGTTGGCGTCGGCGACGAATCCGATCAGGTAAAGAAAGGCGACCAGAAAAATTACATAGACCGCGATGCCGTAGGCCGCAGTCAGAACGCCACCGGCTGAGCTGCCGGCTGGTTGCGATGGGCGCACATCGCCACGTGCCACGCCGCAATTGTGCTCCGCTTTTCGACCGAATACTACGGCTCGGCGAATACCTCTCGCCGGTTTCAGTGGCGGCCGGACCGCTAGATCCGGGGCGCCACGGGCTCCGACTCCAGGGCCGCCGGCTCGTCGGCATGCACGTTCCGGCTGCTGATCAGCAGGCCGAACAGCGCACCCACCACGCAGACGACCACAGTGACCTGGAAGATCTCGCCGTACATTCCGGCGAACGCTTGGCGGTACACGGTGGCCTGGTGCAAGAGCCGCTCAGCAAGGCTGGCGTTGGCCGGAACTTCGGACGCCAGTTTCGCGACGAGTTGCGGCAGCCGGTAGAAGCCCCACGCGCTCAATGCGGCCACCCCGATCAGCATGCCCGTCATCCGCGCCACCACCACCGCCGCCGAGGCGATGCCGTGCTGCGCTGACGGCACCACCCGCAAGCTGGCCGACGTCAGCGGCCCGATCACCAGACCCAGCCCCAGGCCGGCCACGATCAGCTCGGGCAACACGGCGACGCCAAAGAGGTGGGGCCGCTGGCTCAGCAGGTCGATGCGCCACGTCGATATCACCCAAAAGCCGCCGGCCGCAAAGAGCAGCCCGATGAACGTCATCGCGCGGTCGCCGATCTTGGTCGCCGTCCAGCCGCCCACAACCGCGCCGACCGGCAGGGCGCCGAGGAACCACAACAGAAACATGGCGGCGGCGTTTTGGTCTTTGCCGAGCACGCCTTGGGCGAACAGCTCGACATCGACCAGCGTGACCATCAACGCCGCACCAGCGCATAGCGAAGCGCCGAGCGCGGACAGGAACGGCCGGAACTGCACCCCAGTGGGTTCGATCAACTTGGTGCGCGAGAAACGTTCCCAGACGCCGAAAATGACCGCGAAGACGACGGCGGCGACGATCAGCGGTGGGCCGTAGCTGGGCAGCGCGTGCTTGCCATCAGGATTGGCGTTGTACAGACCGACGACCGCCAAGCCCAGCGTGATCGCCAGCAGCAGTCCGCCGATCAGGTCGATCTTTTCCGGCTCGGCGCTGCGGCCCTTGGACGGCAGGCTGAACTGGATCATCACCATCGCGGCCAGCGCCAGTGGCACGTTGATCCAGAACACGTCCTGCCAGCGACTCGTCAGCCAAACGACCAAGATTCCGTAGAGCGGGCCGAGCACGCTACCCAACTCCTGCGCGGCACCGATGCCGCCGAGCACTCCGGCGCGGTTGCGCTGGGCCCACAGGTCAGCGCCCAGCGCGAGCGTGACCGGCAACAGAGCGCCGCTGGCCACGCCCTGGATGGTGCGGCCCACGACCAGCACATCCAGATCGGTGGACAACGCCGTGATCACCGACCCGATCAGGAAGGTGGCCAGGCTGACTTGCAGCAGCAGCTTGCGGCCGAATCGGTCGGATGCCCGGCCCAGCAGCGGCATCGCGGCGATGTAGCCCAGCAGATACCAGGTGATGATCGGGGTGATGCGCTGCAGGTGATTGATCGGGATGCCGATGGTGCCGATGATGTCGCGCATGATGGTGACCACGACGTAGGTGTCGAGGGCACCGAGCAGTACGGCGAGGCTGCCGGCGCTGATCGCGACGCCGCGGCCGGCGTGCGGTGCCGTCATCCGCCGGCTACCGGGGGCTTGGTGACCTGCACCGGTGCGTTCCAGTTCGACAGCGTCATCTGGACCGAATTGCCCGGGGTCTGCTCCAGCTGAACCTGGACCAACTGGTGGTCACCATTCTCCTCGATCCACGCGGTCGTGGGCGTCGGCTGCGTGGCTTTCAGCTGCGGCGCAAGGCCATTCACCGCATCCGCCGAGGCTGTACCGGTGATCTTGATGGTCGTTTGCCCGTTGACGGTCTCCCGCGATTGGGACTTCGGGTCGGTGAGGTTGGTCAGCACGTTGGCCAGACCGGCGTTCGGGTTGAGGATCTCCGACGGGTCATAGATGGCGGACGCCGGACCAAAGCTTTCCCATTGGCCGGGGCTCAGCGCCGCGTACAAGGTTCCGCCGTCGACGACGAACTGGGCATCGATGTCGGAACCGCCAAAGGTGATGTTGGCATTGCCCTGAGCGGCGGTGTCAGGTGACGTGGTCAGGTCGCCGGTCAGCGTCTTCACGGGCAGATGCTTGATCTTGCCGTTCACCGACAGCACCAGATGCACGCTCTTGACGTTTCTGGTGGTCAGGTTGGACTTGCTGAGCAGCGCGGCCGCGTCCGGCAGCGCACCGCCGGATGGCTTGGAGGACGACGAGCAGCCGCTGACCAGAGCGGCGGCTATGGAAAGGGCGGCAAGAATGGCGAGAAGTGGGCCAAATGGGCGACGCGTCTGCATAACTTGCATCGTAGAGGGTGCGGTTGACCCGGCTGCGAAGCGCAAGGTGACGGCGGCATCGCGCAGGGGAGCGCAAGTCATTAGCCTGAGGCAATGTTCACCGGAATCGTCGAGGAATTGGGCGAGGTCGTCGGCAAGGACGACCTGGGCGATTCAGCCCGCTTCACCATCCAAGGTCCGGTGGTTACCGCAGACGCCGGTCATGGCGATTCGATCGCCGTCAACGGCGTATGCCTGACGGTGGTCGAGGTGCTGCCCGGGGGCCAGTTCACCGCTGACGTGATGGGCGAGACGCTGAGCCGGTCCAGCTTGGGCCGGCTGGCCGCGGGCAGCCCGGTCAACCTCGAGCGCGCCGCGGCCATCAACAGTCGGCTCGGTGGGCACATCGTGCAAGGACACGTCGACGGCACCGGGCAGATCCTGACCCGCTCACCCGCCGAGCACTGGGAGGCGGTCCGCATCGGTCTGCCCGCCGAATTGGCTCGCTACGTCGTCGAAAAGGGCTCGATCACCGTCGACGGCATCTCGCTGACGGTGTCCGCACTTGGAGACGACTGGTTCGAGGTATCGCTGATTCCAACCACCCGCGAGCTCACCACATTGGGTCAGGCTCCACCCGGGACGTCGGTCAACCTCGAAGTCGACGTCATCGCCAAGTACGTCGAACGACTGCTCCGAGCAAAATAAGCCAACGCAGACGTCTAGGACGGCGCGCTTTCGGGTGCCGGCGGCGGTAATGGGGGCGGCTCGGGTGCTGGATGGCGATGATGGTGGCCGTTGATCACCGGGACGGGCGGTTGCGGTGGCGGCCCTGGCGCGGCGTAGCCCAGCGGGGCAGGACCAACCAGCACGGCGGCTACCAACGCGGCGACCAGCTTGCGGCTACGCCGACGAGGCAACACAAACTTGTTGTCGAGAGCCACGTTGCCCATGCTGGTGATCATAGGTCGGCTGTATAACGTATGGCCAGGTTTTTGATCTCAACTTGACCTAATTGTGGACCCAAAAAGGACGACACCCGCTCCGCCATTCGGCGAAGCGGGCGTCGTGTCAGGTGAGTCTTTACAGCGGGATCCAGACTCCGAAAAAGTCGAAGCCCCACTGGTTGAACCCTTGGTTCCAGATCGGGTTCTCGTTGTAGCCCCAGTAGTTGATCGGGCCCTGGTTCCACTGTCCACCGGGCGGGGGCAGCGGCCTGTCCCATGCCGGCCGCGGTGGCTCGCCTGCACCCCAGGGTGCGGGTCCGTCTCCCCACGGGGCGCCGTGGAAGTAGCCGCGGTGGTCGTCGCCGTGCCAAGGACCGCCAGGCCCGCCGGGACCCCCAGGTCCGTGCATTCCGGGGCCGCCCGGCCCGCCGGGACCGTGGTCGCCGGGGCCACCGGGTCCGTGGTTACCAGGCCCGCCGGGGCCGCCAGGCCCATGGTCACCGGGTCCACCCGGACCGCCGGGGCCGTGATCGCCCGGTCCACCGGGACCGCCTGGCCCGCCGGGGCCGTGGTTACCGGGACCGCCTGGCCCGCCGGGGCCGTGGTCTCCTGGTCCACCGGGCGCGCCCGGTCCACCGGGACCACCGGGTCCACTGGGTCCGTGGCCTCCGCCACCCGGGTCCTGGGGAGCAGGTCCGGTGTGGTTAGCCGCCGGCGGCGCGCCGTGGGCGCTACCGGAGCCGGCCGGCGGTCCCGGAGCGGCGCTGGCTGCACCCGCACCCATCCCCATCGCGGCCGCCCCGAAGGCGCCGGCGATGGCTGCTCCCGCCATCAGTTGCTTCAATTTCATGGTCCTTCACCTGTCTACTCGGGTTTTCAGCGGACACTTGCCCCCCGACGTATCGAACGATAAATAGCCTTGCTATGGATCAGCTATGAGCGCCCCTAGGGAATCTTCTGCACATTCGCCCGAAAGCCGCTGTCCGGTCAGTGAGCCGTGGCAATAACTACGGCAACGTGGTGGTTCATACTGGAGGCAATACCTGAGGGCTTCAGGTGGGTTTCTCCTACGAGGTGGCAGCGATGACGAGGTTGGACTCGGTCGAGCGCGCGATCGCCGACATCGCGGCCGGTAAGGCTGTCGTCGTCGTTGACGACGAGGATCGGGAGAACGAGGGAGACCTCATCTTCGCGGCCGAGAAGGCCACGCCGGAGATGGTGGCGTTCATGGTGCGCTACACATCGGGATACCTTTGCGTGCCGTTGGACGGCGACATCTGCGACCGCCTCGGTCTGCTGCCGATGTACGCGGTCAACCAGGACAAGCACGGCACCGCCTACACCGTTACCGTCGACGCGAAGCACGGTGTGGGAACCGGAATTTCAGCATCGGATCGCGCAACCACGATGAAGCTGCTGGCTGACCCGGGCAGCGTCGCAGAGGATTTCACCCGGCCCGGGCACGTGGTTCCGTTGCGCGCCAAGGACGGTGGTGTGCTGCGGCGTCCCGGCCACACCGAAGCCGCTGTTGACCTGGCCCGGCTGGCCGGGCTGTCGCCGGCCGGGGCGATCTGCGAGGTCGTCAGCCAGAAGGACGAAGGCGCGATGGCGCAGACCGACGAACTGCGGGTCTTCGCCGACGAACACGGCCTCGCGCTGATCGCCATCGCCGACCTGATCGAGTACCGCCGCAAACACGAGAAGCATATCGAGCGGATCGCCGAGGCCCGCATCCCGACTCGGCACGGCGAATTTCGTGCTGTCGGTTACGCCAGCATCTACGAGGACGTCGAGCACGTGGCTCTGGTCCGCGGCGAGATTGCCGGACCCAACTACGACGGCGACGACGTGCTGGTGCGGGTGCACTCCGAGTGCCTCACCGGGGACGTGTTCGGCTCACGCCGCTGCGACTGCGGGCCGCAACTGGACGCCGCGATGGCGATGGTCGCGCGCGAAGGCCGGGGAGTGGTGCTCTACATGCGCGGTCATGAAGGCCGCGGCATCGGTCTGATGCACAAGCTGCAGGCCTATCAGCTGCAGGACGCCGGTGACGACACCGTGGACGCCAACCTCAAACTCGGATTGCCCGCCGACGCGCGGGACTACGGGACCGGGGCCCAGATCCTGGTCGACCTCGGGGTCCGCTCGATGCGACTGCTGACCAACAATCCCGCCAAACGGGTCGGTTTGGACGGCTACGGGCTGCACATCATTGAGCGGGTGCCGTTGCCGGTGCGGGCCAATGCGGAGAACATCCGGTATCTGATGACCAAACGCGACCGGATGGGTCATGACCTCGTCGGCCTGGACGACTATCACGAATCCATGCATCTGCCAGGTGAATTCGGTGGCGCACTGTGAGCGGTGCCGGCATACCCGACATCGCACCACTTGACGCCTCCGCGGTGAAGCTGGCGATCGTGGCCAGTACGTGGCACACGACAATCTGTGACGCTCTGCTCGACGGCGCCCGCAAGATCGCTTCCCAATGGGGCGTGGAGAGCCCGACGGTGATCCGGGTACTCGGCGCGATCGAGATTCCGGTGGTCGCGCAG
>Ga0302326_10009535_pt1 | contig 21173 bp, 16 predicted proteins | sample Palsa_T0_3_FD_202264 | JGI IMG/M metagenome (GOLD analysis project Ga0302326, IMG submission 202264) | Peat permafrost microbial communities from Stordalen Mire near Abisko, Sweden - Palsa_T0_3 | ecosystem: Environmental > Terrestrial > Soil > Palsa > Peat permafrost | place: Sweden: Abisko... | reverse complement strand
ACTGCCCGAGCCGGATTTTCGGACCTTGCGAAACCACAGCAATGTCCTTGACCCGGAGCGGCGTGCCATTCTTGGCGGTGATGACCGTCTGTTCAATGTCGTGGACATGGTCGACCAAGCCGACAGAGCGCACGTTGATCTGCTGCAGACCTTCCTGAATGAAGCTTCCACCTGCGTTGGCGTTGTTGTTGGTGAGTTGCTGCTCGACCTGGGCCAGGCTGAGACCATAGGCCACCAGCTTGTTTGGATCGACGCGAACCTGGTATTCACGCGTGGGGCCGCCAAAGCTTGAAACGTCAACGATGTCCGGCACCGCTTTGAAATTCTTTTCGATCACCCAGTCTTCAATCGATTTCAACTCCATCGGGTCATACTTCGGGTTGGTGCTATGCAATGTGAAGAAATAAATTTGGCCAACCGGGCTCCAGTCCGTGCCCATTTGCGGCGTAACATTCGGCGGCAACGTAACCTGGGTCAATCGTTCCAGCACTCGCTCCCGGTTCCAGTTGTTATCCGATTGGTCGTCGAAGATCAGCTTCAGGTCAGAGAGTCCGAACAGCGAGAACGAACGCAGATGTACCACGTTCGGGATGCCGTTCATCGCGACCTCAAGCGGAATCGTAACCTGCTGTTCGATCTGCTCCGCCGAAATCCCTGGCCATTGCGTAATGATCTCGACGTAGTTGTCGGCTACGTCGGGATAGGCCTCAATAGGCAGTCGCTTGAACGAAACGATACCCCCGGCAAAAAGGATCAGCGCCAGAGCCAGCACGAGCAGGCGGTTGTTCAACGCGAAATCGACAACGTGGCGAATCAATTATTGCTCCACCTTTACTGTTCCACCGTGTTTTGCAGTGCCAAAGCGTTTGAGACTATTTGATCTCCGGGCTTGATGCCGGAAACAACCTCCTGCATGTTGCCGGGAAGCATGTTTCCCGTGACTACCTCCAGCCGTTTGAAATGTCCGTCCCTTATCGGTACGTAAACCCACTCGCGATCATGCAAGTGCAGAATTGCCGCTGCTGGAACTGCGGCCCGCGTTTCCGCCTGCTTTCCGTAGAAGGTTGCGGTTACGAACATGCCCACGCGCATCTGACCTGGGTTCGCGACTTCGAGCCGGACCTTTGCGGTGCGGATGCTGGGATCGAGAACCGACAGAATGTTATCGATACGCCCTTTGAACGTCTGATTGGGATAAGCGCTCAAGTGGATATCGGCAAACTCACCAACGTGTACCGCGTCGAGATCATTTTCGTAAACGTCGCAGACGATCCAGACATAAGAAAGATCGGAGATGGTGAAGGGATTGGGCGAACCTAATCCCGGAATGCCCGAGGCGTTGGTAACTTGCTGGTCGGTGATGACCCCGGATATTGGAGCGGTGATATCAACGATGCCCGAAGGATGGTCCTTGTCGATGCCCAGTGTCCGCAACAGCTCGATCGCCGCGTTCAGATCGACTTTGGCGTCCTGCTCGGCATCTTCGGCTTGTTCGAGCGCGCTCTTGGCAATCGCGCCCTTCTCGTAAAGAATCTGCGCCCGTTCGAGCTGTACACGCGCCAGTCGCTCATCGTTCTCCGCCTTCAAATACGTCTGGTAACCGCCGGAAACGTCATTGCTGCGAACTCTCAGCAACAACTGTCCCTTGGTCACTTTGTCACCCAGCCTGGCCTTAATTTCAACCACTCGCCCCGCCGCGAGGGAGATCACTGGCACGGCGCGGTTGATGTCGGGTTGCACTACTCCGGTGACATTCAGGGCAGGCGCGGCCTTGTGCTCGATTGCCGTCACCAGTGGAAACTGATCAGGGTGAGCCACTTTGAAATTGTTGGCGTCGAGATCAGGCTCGACGGTGGCCGGCGGGGGCGCCTCGGCCTTCGGGTCTGCCTTGCCTTCATTGCAGCCGGCGAGAAAAGATGCGAGAGCCAGGCAGAGTGCAGCTCCGGCCAAGTGTTCGAAGCATCGGTTTTTCATTGGATAACCTCGCGCCCGACGGCCTGGTTCAATTGCGCCGCCGCGGTCAAGTACGAACCGATCAGGTTCACGTAGCTCAGTTGCACGGCGCGGTAGTCGGACTCCGCATTTAAGAAATCGAGCAGTGAGGCGCCACCGTGCTGATAAGAAAACAAAATCGTCTCGCGCACCCGCACCGCCTGCGCCAGATACTTCTGTTTGTAAGGCCGTAGCAGAATCAGATTGCTGTTCAACGTGGCATATGCCGAATCCACATCGTTGAACACTTGCGCCTGGGCTGCATCCTTCAGCCTCTCGTTGCGCGTGATATCCAGCTTGGTGCGCAGCTTTTCACCTTGGTTCCGGTCGAAAATGCGCAGCGGAAAACTCACATCCAAGCCGAAATAAAAATCAATGGGCGGATTCCTGCCCACGTCGAGACTGAACGTCGGATCGGTCGATCCGTTGGCTATGGCCAGTTTGTAATCCGTCTGCGCCTTCTCCACGGACTGGATCGCCGCCTTCAAGTCAGGACGATTATCCAGCGCAATTTGCCGGAAAGAATCCAGAGCCTCGACCTGGTCGTTGAAATCGAAGACGCCCACCAGGTCGAACTGCTCGATCGGCGTGCGATCATTCAACAGCATGAGCATCTGGATCTTCGCCGTCCTCAAATTCACTTCCGCCGTCTGCACGTCGGACTCATATTGCGCCCTCTGCAACTCCAGCCGGTCCAGATCGATTTGCGCGATGTCTCCTGCCTCAAAGCGGTCACGGCTGATCTTCAGCACATGGTCGTAATAGTCGAGATTTTCTTTTGAAACCTGAAACACCGCCTTTGCCTGCAGGGTCTGCACAAACGCACTCCGCAGGCTGAAAAGGAGCCCACGTTCAAGATCCTTCTGCTGAGAAATCCCAACCGCCGTTCCCATCCGCGCGCTTTCCGTACGCAATTCCCGCTTGTGCGCCCGCTCGTGCAGGTAGCTGACCGTCGCCGAAGGTAATAGGTAGGCAAATGCCCCGTGCGGCTGCCCAACGTTAAAAGGAGCGATCTGATCCGACAGCAGCGCCAGTTCCGGATTCGGCCGTAAATGCGCCGTAATTTCCTGCGCCTGTAATTCGCTAATATTCAGTTCCCCGGCCAGCAGCGTGGGATTATTCAGCGCCAGCCGGTCCTTCACCTGCTCCCAAGTCCAGGCCTGCAACTGGGGCTGAGTCGGCCCCTGCGCCGAACCCGGACCTGTGCCCAGCACTACCACTAGCAACGGCAACCAAAATCTTCTTTGCATCAGGTGCTCTCCAAACGCCGGGACTTCCGAACTTCCCTCCGAGCTCTTTCCGAGCTGACTTCTGAACTGCTATAGATGCGGCCCGTACGTCCTGTGGCCACAATCGCCGGGGTGAATGAGCGTATCCTTCCGTATCTGTGTCGCGCGTGAGAACTCTCTAAAAGACTAGGGGGAATCGCTGCGGATTTATCGCCGCTCCCCAACAGCGCCAACAACGAATCGACCGGAATGATCGGCGAACTACCCGAGGGGGGAGAAAGGAGGCGCACGGCCCCAACGGAAAACGCAGGATCTAGCCAGCGGCGATTCAGAGGCAGTAGAAACCTCAAGCAACCCAACTTTCGGAGCAACCAGCCGAACCACACTCGCTAACGCGGCCGGAGGGCCGTGCATGCGGTTGAGCCAGCCCGAATTCTTGTCGCTCGCCGCCTGGCACACGGTGCGTTTGCTGACGGAGGAATCCTCCATCTCGGTCTGCATCGCGTGCAAATCGTCGGAAGCGGAGATCACCGGGAACAGCAGAACCAGCAGGCATCCAAGGGACGCCAGACACTGGAGCGAACTAAACCTGCGCGTGCCACGCCGCCACAGCCAATACGCCGGCAGCGCCAGCAGCAGCCACGCAAGATTGAGCAGCTGTTCCATTTCAATTTCTGGATTTCCGGTTTCAGCGGAAACCTCCACTCGAAGGGCGCAAATAAAGCGCCCCGAGCACAAAGCCGTACACCTAGTTTTTCAGAGATTGCAAAGTCAAGTCAATGTGTGACGCAGTGACCGCAGTACCCGCAGTCGAATCCCGGTCGAGACCTGGAAATCGGAAACCAATCCGGAAATGTCGCCATTTAGTGAACTCGTTCCCAGCGACATAGCGCAATAACCGACAGAGTCAGAAGACTTACCAGCATGGGGAACCAGACTTGTGCGATCCAGGGAACAGGAATGAGAAAAAGCACATCGAGATCCTTGAGCGATTTCGGCCATCGGATTGTTGTCCACAGCCCAACGTAGTAGAAAATGTCCCAGAATGCGAACGCCCACAGGAAGGCCGCCCATCGCTCTCGTGTCGTGCCCGCAGCTAGCAGCGCGACCGTTGTCAGCATGATCAGTGTGGCGGCCTCGCGGTAGACCTCAATCGTCACTAGGCTCTGGGGCAGTTTTGAAACGGATTGGGCCTGCTGATAGATCTCAGGGGATCGTTGAACATCTGCCAAGCTTCCGGTGTAGGCGGGCAGCAAACCGGCCGCAGCCCGCAGGTACACCACGACAGAAGCTTCCACGAAACCAAATGCGGTGGCGAAGAGAGTGATCAATACAAACTGCCGCACGCCAAGCAGCTGTCCCGCCCGCTGACAGCTGATGACGGCTGCCAATGGAATCAGGATCAGCAGATTGACCCACCAAGGTTGCGCAAAAAGCTGAAACTGGCTCATACGATGCAGATTGTAAACTGTTGGGGGGCTCGTTCCTGTCCAGAGCCTTGTCGTCCATGCAGATGAATCCCTGCGTGTCTGCCGCTTTTTTTAGTGTTCCCGGCACAAATACCGGCTCGGGTAAACGTGGCTGCATTGCCTGAGCAGCGGATCGCCTTCGGCTATCTCGAGAGGGACTTCCAAGGACAATTTAGCTCCGTCCAGACGGTGGAATCACGCTTCCCACAGCGGATTTCTGGACATCGTCGTCGTGCTTGAGCGTCGTAACTTTCGGGGTTTACCCGTGATACCTGCGGAATCGCAGATCAATCGCTCCACCGGCCGGGGTATCCTGCACGCAACTCGACTCCGTTCATCATCGCGCCCAAGGGCAGGTAAACAGAAGGTATAATCACTTGCCGCAACTCACCCTTCGTAAGACAATCCACGGAGAACTCGGATGCCACATTACCTTCGGCGGTTGGCTGTGATCATGGCAGTATCGCTGGCTGCGCTCGCCGCTACATCAAAGCCCCTCGTATTTGAAATTTCTTTCCCGAGAGAGCTGTCTGCCACTCCGGTCGATGGCCACATTCTTCTGATCCTCTCCAAAGATGACAAACAGGAACCGCGCTTCGGAATCGGGGAAGGCATCGAATCGCAGCAAGCGTTTGGAATAGACGTGGAAGGATGGCAGCCTAATGCCGCGGTTCGTGTGGATGCTTCTATTTTGGGCTATCCGATCAAGACACTGAGCGACTTGACCCCGGGGGACTACTTCGTTCAGGCGGTGCTCAACCGCTACGAAATGTATCATCTGGGTAACGGCAAAGACGTGAGACTTCCACCTGACGAAGGCGAAGGCCAACACTGGCAAACCAAACCGGGAAATTTTCTGACCAAAGTGCAGAAACTGCATCTGGACGCTGAAACGTCGGGCGTCATTCGAATAGCCTTTGATCACAAGGTTCCACCACTGGAGCAGGAACTCGACGATGTCGAATCGGTACTCGACTGGCGGGCCATCAAGCAACCAGACAACGCGGAGGATAACAAGTGGGTCAAACACGTCCGCATGCGAAGTGAGCTACTCACACAATTCTGGGGACGTCCGACCGAGATTTCGGCGGTGGTGCTTCTGCCCGACGGGTGGGAGGAGCATCCTGATGCACGTTACCCGGTGCTCATCTCCGAAGACCACTACCATCGCCACTTTTTCCCCGGTTTTCGGACGACTCCACCGGATGCAAGCCTGAAGGATCTCGACATACAACCAAAGGGTCCGACTGAAGTGGACCGGGAGAGAGAGTTGCAGGAATCCGGCTGGAAACTTTTCCAGGATTGGACGAGCGGATTATTGCCACGCGTCCTGATCGTCATGCCGCAGCATGCAAATCCGTATTTTGACGACGCGTACGCAGTGAACTCTGCCAACCTCGGCCCCTACGGCGACGCGATCATGCGCGAGTTGCTGCCCATGATCGAAAAGAGGTTCCGAGGCATAGGACAGGGGTGGGCACGCGCCGTATTCGGCGGCTCCACCGGCGGATGGGAAGCGCTCGGCCAACAGGTATTTTATCCCGATGACATTAACGGTGCCTGGGTAGGATGCCCCGATCCTATTGACTTTCGTGCCTATAGCACCGTCAACATCTATGAAGATAAGAACGCTTTTTTCCGCGAGGGACCGTTTTTGAAAGTGCCGTTACCGGAGAAACGTGAAACAAATGGAATCTTGGATTCCACTATGGAACAAGAAAACCGCTATGAACTGGTGCTCGGCACGCATAGCCGGTCCGGCGAACAATTCGACATTTGGCAAGCCGTCTTCGGCCCCATGGGAGAGGACGGCTATCCCCAACCGATCTGGGACAAGCGCACTGGCCAGATTGATAAGGCGGTTGCTGACTACTGGCACGAACACTCGGACCTGAGCTACATCATGAAGCGCGACTGGACCACGCTCGGCCCCAAACTAGCCGGCAAACTCCACTTTGCCGTAGGCGACATGGACACCTGGTATCTGAACAACGCAGTGCACTTAACGCAATCCGTACTGACAGACCCGAAGCTATCTCCGCCTTCGGATGCGACATTCGATTACGGTCCGTTGCAGCCGCACTGCTATCAGGGTGTCCGCCTCGACGCTCCGCGCGTTGAGCGGATAAACGCATTACCAACTCTTATTTGGAAAATGGTCAAACATATCGAAGATACCGCTCCGTCCGGCGCTGACGTGAAGAGTTGGAAGTATTGACAGAGGCCCGCGTCGCGAGGCTACTTTCCCCATCATCGTGCGGCAAAACCCGGTTTGTCGGCTAACCTTAAGCCGTGCTCAATGCCAGCGTAGTTCGGCAATCCGGGAGGAACGGGCTTCGCGGAGATTACTCCAACGATTCCTCCTTACGCATGGTGTGCTTCAGGTAAATAGAAAAATCTCTGCGAAGCGGATTTATGGATCGCATCTCGATCTTGGCGCAGCTACTGGCGTTTTTTCGGCGCGACGAGCCTGTGGGAATGTACGATGAGTAAACTCATGGGCCGAACAGGTCGCAACGGGATCCAATGCCGGGCTATGGACACGCTGTCCCAGTTCCGGAGAAATTAGTCTTCATGACCATCCTAACGCGATTAGAGCAATGGAAGGAGCAGGGCACGATATCGCCGGAGCAGCACGCCCATTTGGCAGGCCTCTCCCGCGGAGACCGCTTCTCCGTTTTTCTTGAGCTGAACGCTCTCCACTACGTCGGTGTGCTGGCGTTCGTTGCCGGACTCGGCTGGACTGTCAGCACCTGGTCCCAGCAACTCGGGGACGTCCTCGTCCTGACCATCCTCTCCGCAATTCTCGCCGCCTGTTTTTGGTACTGCTTTTCCCGCGCGCCCGTTTGGTCTCCCGCCGAAACGCCCGCACCGAGTCCCATCTTCGATTATGTACTTTACCTCGGCAGCCTCATCTGGTCGTTAGAACTCGCTTACCTAGAGAACCGTTTCCACGTGCTCTCCGGACAATGGGATTTCTATCTTTTGGTGACCGCTGGCTTCTTTTTGTTCCTCGCTTATCGTTTCGACAACCGCTTCGTGCTGTCGCTCGCTTTGTCCTCCCTCGCCGGATGGCTCGGGCTCACCATCTCGCACTGGCCGGCTCATCAGGACGCGGCGTATCGCCAATATGCCATTCTCTACTGCCTGCTGGTCGGCGTCGGCGGAGCGCTTCTTCAGCGCCGCGGCCTGAAACCGCACTTCTTCGCCACCTATCTGAACATCGTTGCCAACGTTTTGTTTTGGGCACTGCTCTCCGGCGTGTTCAATCGGCAGGGCTACGGCCTGTGGTTTCTCGCTCTGCTTATCGCGTGCGGTGCGTCTCTCGCCTGGGGCCTGGTACGCCGGCACTTTGCCTTCGTTGCCTATGCAGCCGTATACGGTTACGTAGGCGTGAGCTCGATGTTCCTCCGGAGCGTCAATGACCAAACCGCCGTCCTAGGCTATTTCGTCGTTACCGGAGTTGCTATGCTCGTAGTGCTGATCCAGATCGGGCGCCGCTTCGGGAGGCCGGCGTGAGACTCTATAGTGCATCCAGCGAAGAGACTCTGCGCGCCCGCAGACTCCTGGCGGACTGGGCCGGCGTAGGCTTCCTTACCAAGGCGCAGTACCAGCGTCTGGAACAGGAAACGGTCTGTGAGCTTCGCACCACCAACATTTTCCTACGGCTGGTCTTGTTCCTCTTCACCCTGGTCAGCGTGGGCGCCGCCGCCGCCCTGTTCTTCGTGGTTTTTCTTTCAGGGCCATCGCCGCAAGCGGCCGGCGTTTTCTTCCTGATCTTCGCTGCGGTCTGCTACGCGGCTGCCGAACTCTCCGTTTCCCAAGCCCGGCTTTATCGCTACGGTATCGAGGAAGCGCTTGCCGTTTGCTCGGTTGGTTTTCTCTGCGCGGGAATCGAGTCCGCTGTTTTCGGCGCCAACCCTTATTCGCCGAAGCCGGACGCAGCCCAGTTCCTGGTTCCCGCGGCCGGCGCCGTCTTTTCGCTCTGGATATGGCACCGCTTCGGGCTCTCCTATGCATTTCTCGCCGCGATGATCTTCGTCCTCTTTCTGCCAGGCTACTGGCCATTGTCGCACTCGGCGCAGCATCTGATCGTCGCCGTGTCCTATGCAACCGGGCTTGTAGGTGTAGCCGCAGTACGCTCCCGCCACCGCTTTGACTACCTCGAGGAAGGTTATTCGCTCGCCGAAGCCTTGCTCTGGCTCGGCCTCTACCTGGCCATCAATCTCCAGCTTTCGTCGTTCAACCTGCCCGCGCAGTGGCGGGGCGGTACCCGAGCCGCCTCTGAATTTGCAAGGCCGTTCTACTGGGCCACGTGGGTGCTGATCTGGTGTCTGCCGCCCATCGTAGTCGTGCGCGGCCTTCGCCAGAAGGACCGCTTCGTCATCGCGGTGGGCGCGATCATCACCATCCTGACTCTCGTCTCCAATAAGCCTTATTTCGGCTGGAAGCGGCATACCTGGGACCCGATGCTTCTGGGCATATTGTTGACCGCTATCGCCTTCTTCATCCGACGCTGGCTTGCCCGTGGCCCGGGCGGAATTCGCCACGGCTTTACCGCCGAGCGCCTATCGGGAAAGGACAAACTCTGGATGAACGTCGGGTCCACCGTACTCGGGCCGCTATCGCCCCACTCAATAACGCCAAGCCCGCAAACAAGCAGTCCGGATGTTCGTTTCGGTGGGGGACAATCGGGAGGCGGAGGCGCCAGTAGCGATTTTTGAAGGTCCACGGAGTGATGGGTCATCGGCTGACGTAGCGCAGAATCGGCGGCTGCGAGGCTCACTTTGTCTTTTTCACCAATCCCATCAATCGATTCTTATCGATTTTCAACACTACCCCTGAGTTCCGGTCGGCAACCTCACTCACCTTGTACTCCGCGGCCGTCCCGAGTACCTGTGCGGTTTCTGAGGGCGTCAGCTTGTAGTCCTCGTTGAGCCACTTCGCCATTCCTTCTGTCGCGCCTTTCAGCGCATCGTCCAGCGACGCCGACAAGCCCATCGTAATGATGTGCGTCGAAGTCTCAATCCGCCGGTCGAACAGATGAGTTCCTTGGATCACATCCACCGAGAACTCCACGTCCATCGAAGTCTCGAGCGCGTTGCCATTCAGCTCTCCATCACCCTGCTCCGCATGCGCATCACCCAGGTACAACAGCGCTCCAGGGTTCGCGACGGGCAAGTACACCGTCACGCCTTCGCCGATCTCATTGAAGTCCATGTTGCCGCCCCATCCGCCTGAATCGCCCGTCGGCGGCGGCGCCTGCGTTGGCCGAACTGCAGTCGCGATACATCCCAGCATCGGCTTTAGTGGGATGGTGTAATTCGCCAAGTCCGTTCCTGCGCCCTCCGGATACGCCACACCCTTCGCAACGTCAATGTGCCACCGAATGGTCTTGCCGCCGTCTTTCATCATCACCGCAAGCTCACTGTTCATCGCGCTCTCGTCCAAACTGTCATCACTGACCGCATAGTCACGGTTCAGCCGCAACTTCAGGATGTGTACCACCAGCGTGTCGCCCGGCTGGGCGCCCTCGATGTAGAAGGGCCCCGTTTGCGGATTGCCGCCAAGCACTCGTCTCACGCCTTTCTCGTCCGTGCCGCCGGCATCCACGGTCGTAGTGTGCACTGTGTCTCCCGGCGCGATCGTCAGCACCGACTTATTGCTCGGCGAAAACTGCCGATAGAACACTGTTGGCGTGAACTCATGGCGCTTCGGTACCCCATGTTCGAGTGGCATAGCACGTCTTGCCGTGAACGTGTACTTCATCGGATGATCCATGTCCTTGGGGTCGGTCTCGATCGCGCTTCCTGTGATCACTCCATCTTTGATCGTCGCATTGACGTCAGAAGTCGTGCCGTCGTCGCTCGTAGCCAGTAGGCGAATTGCGCCACCACTCACCGTTCCCTTCGTCAGCTTGTCCCCCGTATACGTACCGCTCAACTTATCGCCATCCTGCTTCAGTTCCATTCGCAGATACGTTGTGGTCCCAAAGAGGTCTGCGCACAGGATCCAGTTTCCGTTCACATCCGTTTCCGGCCCAACCTGTTGCCCGAGCGCAAACCCGGACGCAACGCACGCACACTGCATCACGACCGCGATTACCTTTTGTCGCATTCTGAATCTCCTCGTTTGCAGGAGTGGAAGGAGAGCTTCGACGGCATTGATCATAGCTTAATGGGGCCATTCAGGGAATCCGATGGCATGGACCGAATCGAAATCTACTACAAACTGAATTCTGAAACTGATTTCAACATGACGGACTTGCGTGCGACTCTGCGCTGGGACTAAGACTATTTCAGCCATCGAGCGAGGACCATGATCATCCGGTTCCCGATGCGACTGGCCGTGCCCGACGGCTTGATCAGGCCCTCGCGCTCATAAAGGCGCAACCTCTGAGGATGGATGCCATACATCTGGCCACGGCCGAGATCATGGAGCTCATCCGAGTTCTTGCAGAGGCAAAGCTTGTTCTCGAAGACCAAAAGAGTTGATTGAATCTCGCAGCCTTGATTGGCCAGGAGAATTATCCATGCTCGGTTGGTGCCTTCAGTAACGGACAGCTCGGCTCCGCCCTCGATGTGCCTGTGATCGCGATTTCGGCGTGGCCTAGAGACGCCCAACCGCTTGCGTGGACTGTCGGTTCTTTATTGCGGGGTTAACCAAATAATTAATACAGCGAAAACTGTAGAGGCACCGTAGTTACGTTCATTGGATAATACCCCGCTATGCTTGTGCACGAAATGCCACGAATCCCGGCCGACAGAAGGGTTGGAAAATGAGCGCTATCCAATTTCTGATTGCCGATGATCATGACTTGTTCAGGCGCACTGCGCGATCTTTCATTGAATCTCATCCCAATTGGCGGGTCTGCGGCGAAGCCGGGGATGGGATCGAAGCGATTGAGAAGGCGAAGCGACTGCGGCCTCAGGTCATCCTGATGGACATCAACATGCCTCGCATGGACGGGTTGGAAGCGACACGAATTATTCGCCGCGACCTTCCCGATTGCAACGTGATCATTGTCACCCAGAATCACGAAACGATCGCCCGACAGCAAGCTGCCGCGGTCGATGCGAAAGCCTCGATAACGAAGTCGGAATTTACCCAGGAGTTGCCCACAACCATCAAAAGGTTATTCGAGAACCCGGTCCCGGAAACCGTCGAAGGCACCAGGGCAGAAACCGCCCTCACACCGGCATGGGTGCGCGGCGGAGGAGCGTTGGGCCGATTGGTTCGTGAATTCGATTGGACGAGGACCCCGCTCGGTGCCATCGAAGAATGGCCACAAAGCTTGAAAACTGTTGTTCGCACCCTGCTCACGTCGCGCTTTGCCATGTGGATGAGCTGGGGACCAGAACTCACCTTTCTCTACAATGATGATTACGCGCGGATGACTCTTGGGAAGAAACACCCGTGGGCACTGGGAAAGCCGTCCCAGGAGGTATGGAAGGAGATCTGGGACGACATTGGTCCTCGCATTCGCGGAGTCCTGCAGACCGGTGAGGCGACATGGGACGAAGCGTTGCTCCTGTTCCTGGAGCGCAGCGGCTATCGCGAGGAGACCTATCACACTTTCTCCTATAGTCCCTTGTCTGGAGACGACGGTACAGTAGCCGGACATCTCTGTGTTGTAACCGAAGAAACCGACCGTGTTATTGGTGAACGGCGGCTCAAGACACTGCGCTCCCTTGCCGGAGAGTTGAGCAAGACGATTACCGAGGAGGATGTTGTCTCCTGTATCGCTCGCTGTCTCGGCGAAAATCAGAAGGACTTGCCATTTACCGTCCTCTATCTCTTCACCGAGAATGGGAAAGAAGCCCGCTGTGCCTGCCAAACCGGAATGGCGGAACATGACCCAGCCGCGCCAGAGTCGATTGAACTGACGGGAAAGAATCAACCTTGGCCACTCAGCGAGCTACTCCACGGCAAAGATTCCATTGTGGTTGAGAACCTGCCCGAGCGGTTCGAGTCAGTCCCGTCGGGCGCTTGGGACAAATCCCCATGGCGAGCGCTCCTCCTACCTATCACGAGTCAGGGTCAAGACAAGCCCGCCGGAGTGATAGTTGCCGCCCTCAATCCATTCCGTCCTTTGGATGTCAGCTACGTTGGATTCATCAATCTCGTTGCCGGCCAAATCGCCGCCAGCGTTGCCAATGCGCGCGCGTACTCGGCGGAAAAAAAACGCGCGGAGGCGCTCGCCGAAATTGATCGCGCCAAGACAGCGTTCTTCAGCAACGTGAGCCATGAGTTTCGCACGCCCCTGACTCTGATGCTGGGACCGCTCCACGACCTGCTGGCCAGAAGTCAGACTCACCTTTCCCCGACGGCCAAGGAGCAGCTCGACCTGGTGAGTCGCAACGGTGCCCGGTTGCTGCGGTTGGTTAATACGCTGCTGGACTTCTCGCGCCTTGAAGCGGGACGAGTGCAGGCCGTCTATCTGGCTACGGACTTAGCCCGCTTTACTTCTGAGTTGGCGGGTGTATTCCGTTCTGCTACGGACAAGGCGGGATTGCGGCTCATCGTGGATTGCTCCGATCTTGGGGAACCGGTCTACGTGGATCGCGATATGTGGGAGAAAATTGTTCTGAATTTGATTTCCAACGCTTTCAAATTCACCTTTCAGGGAGAAATCGCGGTCAGTGTGCATCGGGTAGGCAACATGGCCGAGCTCCGCGTTCGGGACACAGGAGTAGGAATTCCTGCGGAAGCCATCCCTAAATTGTTCGAGCGATTCAACCGTGTTCCCAATGTGCCGAGTCGAACCCACGAAGGGAGTGGAATCGGTTTGGCTTTGGTGCATGAGTTAGTGAAGCTACACGGCGGATCGGTGAGAGTCGAAAGCACGATGAGGGAAGGCTCCACATTTGTCGTCAGCATTCCCTTTGGACAAACTCACCTCGCGTCCGGCCAATTGGGTGGCTCTCGTAGCTTGTCCTCGACCGCCGTGGGCGCGAAGCCGTTTGTCGAGGAGGCCCTCCGGTGGCTTCCTGACTCTGCCGCCGCGAGGGGTGAAATCTTTTCCGTGCAGGATGAGTTGCTGCCAGTCCCGTGTCCCCCGGTGTCGGGGAGCGCCGTTCGTCCTCGCGTCCTTATAGCTGACGACAACTCCGACATGCGCCAGTATCTGGCCCGTCTATTATCGGAACAGTACGAAGTGGAAACTGTCACCGACGGTCAAGCGGCTCTTCAGTCCGCGCATAAACATCCCCCGGATCTCATCATTAGCGATGTGATGATGCCGATACTCGACGGCTTTGAGCTTCTGAACGCACTGCGGGGCGATGAGCAGACTCGCACCATTCCAGTCATCCTAGTTTCGGCGCGCGCTGGTGAAGAATCGCGAGTGGAAGGCATCGAAGCCGGTGCGGACGATTATTTGATAAAGCCCTTCTCCGCCCGGGAATTGCTGGCTCGCGTCAGCGGCAGACTGGAGATTGCCAGGCTGCAGCGAGATCGAGAAACGCAACTCAGGATAAGCCAGACAGAGCTAGAGCAGAGAGTTCAGGAACGCACGCAGGAACTGTTCAACGCAAGCCAGGAGCTCCGCGAACTGTCTGCCCGCATTTTGCAGACTCAAGACGATGAGCGACGGCGAATCGCGCGGGAGCTCCACGACGGCGCCGGACAACTTCTCGCTGCGCTCGGCATGGAGGCCTCCAATTTAGCCAGTGAGCGCGACCGGCTGAGTACGCGTGCCGCCTTGTCGCTCAGCAACATCGAATCGTTCGTCACCCAAATGACCAACGATATTCGTACCATGTCTCACCTTCTGTATCCGCCCCTGCTGGACGAAGTTGGCCTGCAGTCTGCACTTACGGAATACGTCGATGGATTTGCAGAGCGGAGTGGGGTCAAAGTATCGCTCGACGTGCCCGCGGCGATCGAGCGTTTGGATCGCGACTTTGAGCTTTCATTGTTCCGCATTGTCCAGGAATGCCTGACGAACATCCATCGCCATTCGGGAAGCAAGACTGCCAGCATCTGCATCGTCCACGACGAGGGAGCGCTCGTTCTGGAGGTCCGAGATGAAGGCAGGGGCATGTCGGCCGAACGATTGTCAGAAATTCAGTCGCGAGGTTCGGGTGTCGGAATCCGAGGCATGCGAGAACGTGTTCTCCAATTATCCGGGACGATGAGTATTGAGTCCGACGGTTCGGGAACCAGAATACAGGTGGTAATTCCGACTCCCAAAACTGTTTCGCGAGAAAGAACGGGCAGCGATGAACCGGTGCAAACAGCCGTCTGACAGTTTTTGGCGAATCACCTCAGATCCAGCGGCTGCTAGTGAAGGGAAAATATCTTCCATCCGGCGTCCATTGCCCGCAGCATCCGTGGGGAGAAGCGTTCCCGTTGGCAAGATGGGATGGCCCCCGTCGCGGTTGAGTTCCCAGTACTCACTGATGCCGGTCCTCACATCGTCGACCGTGATGCGGATTTTCTGCCCGTCCGGCGACCCTCGCACATCGCCGATTCGCGGGGAAAGAGTGTCGAGTTTCCCGGCGTCCGATCCGTCGGGGCTCGCCTCGTAAAGGTCGGCTTCGTTGGTGAAAAGCAAACGACGCCCGTCCGGCGACCACACCAGGTATTATCCATCGCGGTAAATTAAGGGGGATGGAAGGAGTACTGTGGATGAAGACCGATACGCTCACCAACCCAATAGTAAAGGCCGCCATCGATGCACTGCAAAAGGGTGACCGGAAAGCATGGTCGGCACTCTTTGAACCCAATGCCGAACTTTATGACGATGGGAATCCCCGTAGCTTCAAAGAGTTCACCCGCGATGCGCTCGGTCACGAGCGATTCATTTCCGTCGATCGCGTCGAGAACAACGGGCTGGATCTCACTGGCGCATTCCATTCGGAGCAATGGGGCGATTTTCCGACCTACTTCAGGTTTCAGATCACGTCTGCAGGTAAAATCAGCCGATTAGATATTGGTCAGGCAGCATAGCCGGAAGCCTTTGCCGTCGGAGTAGAAGGTTGGCATTTCTGCGGAGGATTTCTGAAATGCATACGCTGAAAGTAATAGTCGGCGGGTTCCTGCTTCTGGGACTGTGCCTTGTCATCGGCCGTTGGACCGGCGGAGCATCGGCGGGCGTGGTCGCCACGGCGATAAAGTGTTTTCTCGTGCTTTGGCTGATCGCCACGCTCGTCAACATGTGGTTCGGTGTCAGCAAGGCAGGCTATTCCATCAAGGATGAGGCTCCGATGGCTTTGCTCGTCTTTGCGGTCCCAGCGATAGTTTCGATTCTTATTTGGTGGAGATCCTCGTAAAGCTAGAAGTACGGGGAGACCACTCCAACGATTCCTTCTTACGCATGGTGTGCTTCAGGCAAATAGAGAAATGTCTGCGAATATGGATCGCCTCGATTTTGGCGCATCTACTAGCCTAGCGCTTTCTCGACGCGCCGAGCCTATGGGAATGTAGGATGAGTAAGAACTCCGTAGAAGAAAAAAAACGCTTTACGATTGGCTCGCATCGCAAGGGCGACGTTGAAATTTAAAACAGCCACCGCTGGAATTCGATAGCAAGGACCGAATCGAAAGGCCCGTATGGCAAACGAGTCTGACTGTCAGGGCCCCAACCGAGCGCATAAATCTGAGGGCGGGAGATGTTGCGCGTCACCCGCAGAGAATCACCGTTACACCCAAGCGATCCAGGAAACAAACCGTCACTTGCGGTTCGCCCGTCATCCGGGCACAATCCAGGCACAATAGAAAGGTGACATGAATGGCCCACCCGGTGAAGCCACAGATTTTTATGCGACAGGGAGCGATGTGTTGAATGCTCAAACATGAAGACCAAATCGAGTCATCATTTCGCGTCGCCCCAGACTGGTGACGCTTAGGACTCTGCTGTCGAGGTCCTGGAGGACCCACTTGTTTTTAAGCGCGATCTTTAGGAGGGCTGCCCCCAGCGCCCCGCCGAGATGAGGCTTTCGCTCACTCCAGTCCACACAAGGGTATGCGAAGCGACGGCGCAGCCTCCGAACTGACTCGACGTCAATGCCGAGAGCTTCAAGCGCCCTTGTTCCGCTTCGGGTGAGGTCGTAGGCATTGTTGCTGGCGTTTGAATGGGAGGTTGAACAGAAGGACAGCCAGCCCAATATGTGGAAGCGTTCATGCAGCGAGACGCCCAAGGTGCCTGCGATGTGATCGTAGCAAGTGCGTGCAGCGCGCAACCGATTTGGCGTACTCGGCACGAATGCGGCTCGCGATTCCCCGGCGAGCACGCTCAAAGCTTCGAGCGCCGCGGCCACACTGTCCCCTTCCAGACTGTAGTAGCGATGCTTCCCCTGAGCAAACACTTTCACCAGACGCAGCGTCTTCAGCCGCTGCAGGTGCACGCTGGCGGTTGAAGGCGTTACATCAGCGACCGCCGCAAGCTCTGTGCTGGTTCGGGCGCGGCCATCCAACAAGCAGTAGAGCATGTGGGCGCGTGCTGGTTCACCGATGGCCGCCGCAATTCCAGAGGCCGTAGTGTCGGAGACGGGCTCAACATGCATACTTTGATGGTAGGCGAAGTGTTCATGCTCGGCAACTGGCATATTGCCGAATGTGCGTCCGCGAGAGCCATCCACTGCACGAATGACCCGCCGCGAAGCCATTCAGAGCATTTCGGCGATGTGTGCGCTGATCTTTGGCGACCAGGCATCGGCCACGCCGGTCATTGAGAGGAGAACAACGATGAAGATCACGTGCATCATCCGCTACCAGATTGATCCGTTCCAGCGAGACGAGTTCGAGAAATATGCCGAGAATTGGCGCCTCATCATTCCCCGATGCGGTGGCCACCTTATCGGTTATTTTCTTCCCCATGAAGGCACGAACGATGTGGCCTGGGGGCTGATTGCGTTCGATAGTCTCGCCTCCTACGAGGCGTACCGAGCACGCTTGAAGTCTGATCCCGAAGCTCGCAAGAACTTCGCCATGGCACAGACCAAGCGACTTATCCTCCGCGAAGAAAGAAACTTCGTGGAAGCAGTCGATGGAACACTCGGCATTCCGTCGACACTAGCGGGATCAAGGTGAATCCCCAGGAAGTTCGGAAGATGAAAAGTACAAATGCAATGAAGAAAATTGGCATCGTGGGAGGTCTGGCTTGGCCGTCGACGGTGAATTACTACTCGGAGATTTGTCGTCGAAGCGAACGATGGCACCTCGCCAGGAACCCGCAAGCCGTGCCCTCGACACCAGAGATGAGCATTGAATCATTGGACCTGAACAAGGCGATTTCCTACTTCGGGACTGATGAGCACGAAGAATCGTGGTCGCAATTCGACGGCTACCATCGCGCGGCCCTGCAACGCCTGGAAGCCAGCGGCGCTGACTTTGCACTCATGGCGAGCAACACTCCTCACCACCGGTTCGCCAGCATCGTGCGCGAAATCAGGATTCCGGTCCTTAGTATTCTCGACGCTGCCGCCAAGGAAAGCGCTCGAATCAGGGCGAGCGAGGTCTTGATTCTGGGAACTGCCCTGACGATGAGATCGCCAAAATTTCGCGAGGGGTTCGCAAAGTACGGAGTTGAAGCGACTGGCCCGCACGACGAGGCAGCAAGGGTCATGACGGCCGGTCTGATAACAGAGTTACAACTTGGCAAGGTGGAGGGGGCCGCGGAACGACTCGGAAGAATCGCTAGAATGTCGTTTGGACGACACTTCAGGACACAGCCAGTGGTGTGTTTAGCCTGCACCGAGTTGCCGCTCGCGTTCGAGGAGCGGAAGATGCTCACAACCTTTGAGTGCGATGGCGTCACCTATATCAATACCACTGCCGTGCACATAGTCGCCGCCCTCGATTTCGCGGTCAATCTGGGCGAGTCATGCTCTTGAGAACATGCGACAGACACAACAGAGTCCGTTCCGTCGATCGCGCTGAGAACAACGGTTGGATCTTACTATCTGCCGTGCCCGCGATTAATCCCGAATGGTCGGCTTAACCGGAAACAATCCAGAAACGGACACGAAGGAAATCAATGGCGATCTCCTCCAAGCCAACCTCTGGTCCGCGCACGTTTTTGCGACCGCAGCCTTTACGGTTATGATGTCTCGATATGTCCGACAAAGTCCGCTGGGGAATTCTGAGCACGGCCAAAATCGCGGTAACGAAAGTCATACCGGGAATGCAGAAGGGTGCGTGGAGTGAGGTAACCGCGATTGCTTCACGCGACCGACGCAAGGCCGAAGACGCCGCCCGTACGCTTGGCATTGCCAAGGCCTATGGGTCCTACGAAGAGCTTCTGGCCGACCCGCAGATTGAGGCGATTTACAATCCCCTTCCAAACCAGCTTCATGTCTCGTGGTCAATTAAAGCTGCGGAAGCCGGCAAGCACGTCTTATGCGAAAAGCCGCTCAGTCTGACGGTGCTCGAAGCCAGAAAGCTCCTGGCAGTGCGGGAGCGCACGGGGGTGAAAATCGGAGAGGCATTCATGGTGCGCACTCACCCCCAGTGGCTGCGTGCACGCGAGTTGGTCGTCTCAGGCCGAATCGGCCAATTGCGTTCCGCCATGGGTTTCTTCAGTTTTTTCAACGACGACCCATCCAACATCCGCAACATACCCGAATACGGCGGCGGCGCGCTGATGGATATCGGATGCTACCCCATCACTACGTCCCGGTTCATGTTCGGTGAGGAGCCTTCCCGGGTATTGGGGTTGGTCGAGAGGGACCCGAAGATGAAGGTTGACCGGCTGACCTCAGCCATCCTCGATTTTCCATCCGGCCAATCAACTTTTACTTGCAGTACGCAGCTCGTGCCCTACCAACGAAGCCACTTCTTTGGAACACGGGGCCGCATCGAATTCGAAATCCCGTTTAACGCTCCCAATGACCGGCCGTGCCGCATCTTTGTAGACGACGGGCACCACGCCTTCGGCACCCTCATTGATCCGCAGGTTTTTCCCATTTGCGACCAGTACACGATCCAAAGCGACGTGTTCTCCAGAGCGATCCGCGGAGACGGTGAGGTGCCGGTTTCACTTGAGGATGCAATCAAAAACATGGCCGTGATCGAAGCAATTTTCCGTTCCGAGGAGTCGGGCAAGTGGGAGACGCCAAAAGCGGAGTAGCTTGATCAAAGGTTGCTTGGAGGAGAACAAAGACGATCTTCTTGAAACCGACTTCTGGACCAGAACAATTTTCCAGGCCACTCGCCACAATCGTTCTGGTCGTGGCCATGGCGGGAAGCAAGCCCAGTTCCGGCAAGAATCTGGAGTGTATTCCAAAGGAATAACGATTCCGAAGTCCCGAATGCCTACTCGTAGCGCAGGGCTTCGATCGGATCAAGCCGTGAAGCCTTAATGGCCGGAATCATACCGCTCACGAGTCCCACAAACGTCAAGATAATCGTCGCGATCACTACAATCGTGGGATCAATAATCAGCCGGATGTCAGCCGCTTCCGCGTTCTTGGCCATTGCGCTATAAAACGTAATCCGGCCCGCACACAGCGAAACCGCATAGGCCAGGATGATGCCCAGAATCCCGCCCAGGAAAGTAATGGTCATCGCTTCTGCCAAGAATTGCAGCAGGATGTCGCGACGGCGGGCGCCCAAAGCCTTTTGCACGCCAATCTCTCGCGTCCGCTGGGTCACCGAAACCAGCATGATGTTCATCAGGCCGACCCCACCGATGCCGAGCGTAAGCGTGCCGATGAAGCCGAGCATGACTTTCAGAGCCGCTGTGAGAATCTGCAGCTGGCTGAGTTGCTTCATCAAGTTGACGCTAAAAACCGCGCGCTTGTCATCAACTTTGAAGTTGTATTGCTGGGCCAGGACGGACCGCACCTGTCGCTCCACCTGCTCGAATTCATGGCCTTCGTAGTCCAACCAGATGGCGTCGAGGTAGTGCGTATCCTTCAGCGCGCCCATGGTAGAAAACGGGATATAGACTTGGCGGTTGATGCTGTCGTCGGATTGCTGCATGCGCGGCGCGATGACACCGATCACCTGAAAGGAGAGTCCGTCGATACGGATATACTCTCCGAGGGCATATTCGCCGGAAAAGAGCTTCGTCTTGGCTTCTGACCCGATGACGGCGACTCGGGCGTGCGACAGCTCATCCTGCTGGTCGATGAGACGGCCTTCGGCCGCATTCATCGCCCAAATTTTGAAGATATTTGGATAGCTGCCCAGCACCGGCAGAGTGTAAGTGCGCACGTCCTTCTGTACGGCGCACTGCTTTTCCGCGTAGGGTGTTATGCGCTTGACCAGGGGCGCGGCATTCACGATGCGATCGATGTCGTCCAGCGTAAGACGGATCTGCGTGCCTGACTTTTGGCCGCCCGCCTGCTGCGAAGTCCGACCCGGGGAAAAACCGATGATGTGCGTGCCCCAGTTGGCGAAAATGGCTTCAACAGCCCGTCCGAAGCCGGACCCGTAGGCGAGCAGCAGAACCACCGTCGCAATGCCCCACGCCATGCCGAACACGGTTAGGGCCGTGCGCCGCCGATTGTGCAGCATAGCACCGAAGGCCTGCGTCA
>Ga0302326_10009534_pt1 | contig 21176 bp, 20 predicted proteins | sample Palsa_T0_3_FD_202264 | JGI IMG/M metagenome (GOLD analysis project Ga0302326, IMG submission 202264) | Peat permafrost microbial communities from Stordalen Mire near Abisko, Sweden - Palsa_T0_3 | ecosystem: Environmental > Terrestrial > Soil > Palsa > Peat permafrost | place: Sweden: Abisko... | reverse complement strand
TCCCAACGTGCTGACTCCGCCGGGCTGAGTCGGCTGCAGTGTTGTCGTCAGCTTCTGCAGTTGTTCGCGTAGGTCGTCCCACTCCACCGGAACCGCGGTGCGCTCCCGGGGAATCACCGCGTTGTTCTTCAGGACGGGCCCGCCGGTGTAGGCGGGTGTCAACTGGATGGTTCGAGACGTCACCAGCGACGGCGACAGAATCACTGCTTTGGCGTTGGCAGGCACTTTGTACTTGTCGTCATAGGAAAAGGTGATCTTGACGCGGTCGGGCTGCGGTTCGATCTTCTCGATCTTGCCGACCGGCACGCCAAGGATGACCACTTTGTCACCGTTGTAGGTGCCGTTGCTGTTCTCGAAGTATCCGACGACGGTGGTGCGACCCGCACCGCTGGCCGCCCGCACGGCTGCGCCGATACCGCCGACGAGGATCAGCACCAGAGCTACGGCCACACCGATTTTCACGCGACGGGGGTTCACCGCCCACCTCCCTGCGTCGGTGGCGGCCCAACCTGTCCTGGGCCTTGAAGTATCGGTGCTTGATTGGGTGGCAGCTGGCCGGGTGCCGGCAGTTGGAGCGTCGCCGGCGGCGTCGGATTCGTGTGTTGGTCAGGTGACAGCTGCGCCGGCGGCCCGGGTGGGGGACCCCCGGGCGGCGGCGCGGCAGGCTCTTCTCTGAGCGGATAGCAGCCCGGAGCTCCGGGGCGCCCCGGTACCGCGCACGGACGATCACCGGGATTGCCGGTGATCGCATCCGGCAGGTTTGTGCGAGGTGGACCACCCTGGCCGGTCCGCGGGAACGGCAACGGCATTGGCGGCGTGCCGGGCTGGCCGATCTGCGGATCGGAGCGCTGCGAGGGCAATAGGACGGCCGGATCCAGTCCGAGGTCAGAGAAGGCAGCGTCGATGAACGGCTGCACGAACTGACCGGGCAACAGATTCGAGATGTAAGCCTTGAAGCCAGGTGCCGAACTAACAGATTCACCCAGTCCCAGCGCGTAGGTATTGAGCCCCTTGAGCGCCTTCTGCACGCGGGCCTTCCGGTTGTCCACGATCGCCAACACGTCGTTGAGCTTGTCCAGCGCAGGTCGTAGCGTTGTGCGGTTCTCGGCGATGACGCCCTCGAGTTGCTGGCCCAGGGCGGCGAGACTGTTGAAGACCTGGTCCAGCGCGCGGCTCTGAGTTCGCAACTGAACTAACAGCGCATTGGTGTTTTCGACGAGATGGACCACTTCGTCACTGCGGTCCGAGAGGACCTTTGTCACCTTGTCGGCGTTTTTCAACAGATTGCGCAGCTGTGCATCGCGTTCGTCGAGAGTCTGGGAAACCCGCGCCACCCCCTGCACAGCCACCTTGAGATCCGGTGGCGTGTTGGAGAATTCATGCGCCAGCACGTCTAGCGACTTCGACAGCTGGTCGGTGTTCAGACCGCTGACGGCGTTACTGAGATCGCCCAGCGCGTCGGGCAGTTCGTAGGCAGGGGTTGTCCGGTTCAGCGGTATCGGACCGCTCAATTGCCCGGTTCCGCGTGGGTTGACTTCTAGCGATTTGCTTCCGAGCACGTTCTTCAGCTTGACCGCCGCCTCGGTGCGGTCACCGAGACGGATGTTGTCGGCGACGTGAAACTTGACCAACACCCGCGGTCCGTCCAAATCGACGCTAGACACCTGCCCGACCCGGTAGCCCGAGACCCGAACCTCATCGTCGGGCTGCAGGCCGCCCGCCTCGGCGAAGTAGGCCGAGTAATCCTTGCCTTTGGGGATGAACGGCAGCTTGTCGTAGGTGAGGGAGAGCAAGACCACACCGATGGTGGTGGCGACGCCGATGCCGCCGACAACGAGGGGATTGCGTTCAGAGAAGGGCTTCATCGTGGCGCGCACCGCCCCGTTTCCTGGCCGGCCAACTTCACGTACGTCGGCTGACCGTTTTTGCCGTTCAACTTCAGCACGATGTCGCAGAGATAGAAGGTGAAGTAGTCACCGTAGAGGGCCTGCCTATTCAGCATCTGGTAGGAGTCCGGCAGCGTATTGAGCAGGTTGTCGAAGAAGTCTTTGTCGGCCATCACGGTGCCAGCGGTCCGGTCCAATTCCGGCACAACCTTTTTCAGTGGCGGACGGATCTGCTTGAGCAGGTCGGCGATCGAGCCGGCGGCGGCGTTGGCATACGCCACCCCATTGGTGACGTCCTGTTTACGGGCCGCCAGGCCCGCCACGAGCTCCGACAGCGAGTCGACAGTCTTGCCGACCTGCTTGCCTTGATCGCCGAGCGAGCCCAGCAGGGTGTTCAGGTTGGTGATGAGCTGCCCGATCAGCTGATCGCGGTCGGCCAGGGTATTGGTCAGCGACGCTGCCTCGGCCAGGACAGTGTTGATCGTCCCGCCCTGCCCCTGGAAGGCGGCGATCAGAGAGCTGGTGAGTCCGTTGATCTGTTTAGGGTCCAGAGCACGGAACAACGGTCGTAGACCACCGATCAGGGCGTCGAGGTCCAGTGCAGGCTCGGTCCGGTCGAGTGGGATCGTCGCTCCCGGGCTGAGCCGCTTGACACCTCCGGCTCCCTCTTCCAGCGCCATGTACCTCTTGCCGAGAAGGTCTTCGAAGCGGATGACGGCTCTGCTGCCCTCGGTGAGCACCACGGAGTCGTCGACGCCGAACTCGACCCGAACTGTGGAGCTGTCTAGCACCGAGATGGTCTTCACCTTGCCGACTTCGACGCCGGCGATGCGGACGAAGTTTCCGTTTTCCAGTCCGGATACGTTTGCGAAGACGGCGCTATAGGTCTTCTGTTTGTCGAATCGAAGCTGGCCGAATATGGCGAATACCAACACTGTCCCCACTATTGAGACGACCGCGTAGATGGCCAGGCGCCATAGCGCTCCGGTCATATTTTCTCGCATGTCGGCCCTTCTCTATCGGCGTCATGCCCGGTCAGGGCGGCGGCGGGTTCGGTGGTAGTGGTCCAGGTGGCGGAGGCGGCGGTCCATTCGGTGCGGTCGGTTGCACCGCACCGGGGTGCGGCGGAACGAACAGCTCCGACCCCGGCGGCGGTGGGCCGGGCTCACGTGGTCGACCCGGTGGAGGCGCCGGCGGCAAGCCTGGATACAGCGGCGTTCCATCTGGTGCGTACTGCTGTGCGCCGTAAGGCGGGGCGCCCGGGTATGGAACAGGGCCCGGTGCAGCGCCGGCCAAGTGTCGATAACTCGGCGGCTCCGGTATCCCGCGGGTGACTGGAAAGAAGTTCGCGTAGCCGGGGAAGCCGATACCGGGGTTGGGCCGCATGTCCAAACCGGTGCCCCAGCCGGAGTTGCTCACCAGATAACGCACCGGCCAGTTCTTGGAGACGTCGGGCAGCGAACCGCAACTCGGCACCCCGCCGGGTCCGCCTTTCTGGCCCGTGATGGGCAGGTTGTCCGGGTAGCGGTAGGCGTCGTCGCCGAACAGCAGACCGGCGTCCACGATCGCCGACTTTCCGTTGTGTCCACCGGCAATGTCGGTGAAGCCGAAATCGAGGACATTCCTGCCGCCTATCAGCAGGCAGGTCAGCTCCGGGTTGTATTTCATCAGCAGCCGTGTCGTCGGCTCGAGTACGTTGATCCCGCGCACCAGGTTGTTTCTGTTGGGTCCGATCAGGTTGACACCGCTGCGCGATAAACCGACCAGGCCCGTCAGCAGCGAGTCGAGCGGTTTGGCGTTCTTGGTGATCGTGACGCTAGTGGTGTTCAGCGCGTCGAGAATCGTCACCAGGTTCGGTGCGGCCGGACTCAAGGCATCCGAAAACCGTTTAAGCGAGCGGAAATCCGCTCGGATCGTGTCGCTGCGCGGGTTGATCGCGAGTAGGACATCATTGAGGTCGGTGATTGCCTGCCCGAACGCTTCGCCCTTGCCGCTAAACCCCTCGGCGAGCGCAGCGAGCACCGCGTTGAGTTTCCCGACGTCGATCTGGTTCAAGACCCCCACGAGGTTTTGGAACACCGTATTGACCTCGATGCTCACGTTGCTGGACGACAGCACCGCTCCCGTCGCCAGTCGCCGCCGGCTCGGTTCGCTCGGGGTGAGCAGCTCGACGAACTTGGCGCCGAACGCTGTGGTCGCGGTGATCCTCGCTCCGACGTTGGCCGGAATGTATTTGAGCTGGTCGGAATACACCTGCATCCGCAATTTCACCGTTTTGTCCGGCTGGATGTCGGTAACTCGACCGACGTCGACACCGCGGAATTTGACCTTGGCGCCTGGCTCCATCACTAGGCCGGCCCGGTCCGACGTGAGTGTCACGTTCGCATAGGACGTGAAGTCTCGGTTGAAGAAGCCGACAGTCATCACGATGACGCCGATGAGGAAGACAATGAGAAGCACGGTCCACACTCCGGGATGCAGACCGAGTTCACGTCGCTTGCGTTTTATCGTCATTCGGAGAGATGGAAGTTGCCGGTCGCCCCGTAGATCGCCAAAGCGGACGCCAGTGTGATGGAAACCGTGACGACGAGCGAGGCGCGTACTGCGCGGCCGGTCGCCTCGCCGACACCGGCTGGCCCTCCCGCGGCGTTGAAGCCGTAATAGGTGTGCACCAGCATCACGGCGGTACCCATTATGGTTGCTTGCGCGAACGACCACAGCAGGTCGGCCGGTTGCAGGAACGTGTTGAAGTAGTGGTCATAGATACCCGCAGCCTGGCCATAGCCAAAGACGATCAGCGAACGCGTGGACAGAAACGTCGCTATCGCGGCCACACAGTACAACGGGATAACGACGGCTACACCGGCCACCACGCGGCTCGAGACCAGGTACGCAACCGCTCGGACACCGATCACCTCGAGCGCGTCGATCTCCTCGTTGATCCGCATCGCGCCGAGCTGGGCAGTCGCACCGGCGCCGATGGTGGCTGCCAGACCAACGGCTGCGATCAGCGGCGCCGCCAGCCGGGTGTTGATGTAGGCGGAGAGAAAGCCGGCCAGCGCCTGCACACCGATATCGGACAGCGAGCGAAAACCCTGTTCACCGACCAGCGCACCAGCGTTGAACGTCAGGAAGGCGACGATTACGACGGCGCCGCCCATCAGTGCAAGGGCTCCGACACCTAGGCTCATCTGCGCGATCTGGCGCAATGTCTCGACGCGATACTTGAGGACGGCTTCCGGAATAAGGCCAATTGTTTTGAAGTAGAACGCGGTCTGTTCGCCGATCCGATTCCATCCTTCGGCGAAGTCGCTCGCCGCGCGCGCCACCTTCGGGCGCAAAGCGCTAGTGGCAGTGGTCATTTCGTCGCCCCAACACCTACACCGGTCACCAGCACGTTGATGACGAACAACGCGACGAACGTGTAGACCACCGTTTCGTTCACGGCGTTACCCACGCCTTGAGGTCCGCCGCCGACCGTGATGCCCTTGTAGCAGGCGATCAAACCGGCGGCCAGCCCGAACATGATGGCTTTGAGGAAACACAGGACCGTCTCTGAAAGCCCCATGAGGGTCGTCAGGCTGTCGGCGAAGGCGCCCGGCGTGACGTGCTGAACGTTGACCGCGAAGAAATACGAACCAACCACTCCGGCGATACACACTATGGAGTTCAGCAAAAACGCATTCAAGGTGAGCGCCAAAACCCTTGGCACGACAAGACGCTGAATCGGGTCGATGCCCATCACTCGCATGGCATCGAGTTCCTCGCGAATAGTCCGCGCACCCAGGTCGGCACACATCGCCGTCGCGCCGGCACCACCGACCACCAAAACTGACGTGATTGGCCCGGTCTGGGTGAGCGTCGCGAGCGCCGCTCCGGCGCCGGACAGGTCGGCGGCGCCGATCTCGCTGAGCAGGATGTCGAGGATGAACGTCACGATCACGCTGAATGGGACTGTCAGCAGCAGTCCTGGCACGATCGATACCCGAGCGACAAACCAGCACTGGTGAACGAATTCTCGGTAAGCGAAGCGCGTGGTCACCAGTGCCACCGCGGTGTCCAATGCCATCGCGAAGAAACTGCCGACTTCGCGCAGTGGTGTCGCCAGAGCGTGCGCCGGCCTGGCGAGCTCACCCACAAACTTGCTCGCCGGCTTCTCGGCCGGCTCGCTCGTCGCCGTGGCCGGTGCGTCTGTCGCGACCAACTAGCGGCCCTCCCCCCTAAGTCCGTTCTGGCACAATCAGGTAAATATATGAAATGTTTCAACCACTAGTCAAGCAACGCCACCCGTGCACCCGCGCGCCGCGTACTACACCTCACGGCGGGCTCCCCGACCCCTCGAGACTCGTGCGTCCGGCCACCTCACCACCACAGATTTGTGAGCCACGACACCGAAGCTTGCCCGCGGAATGTACACAATCATGCGGGCCCTAGCAACGAAATTGGCAAATTCGGGAACGGCCCGGCGCGGCCAATTAGTTAAATAATTACGCCGTTGCTGTGGGTCTGCTGAGCGCAGGCTGACGAGACGCTTCCGACACGCCGTTTGTGTGGCATAGACTGTCAGTGTCATACTCTGCCACATGTCGCCGGGATCCATCTCAGCTCGCGTTCTGCCTAAGTATCAGCCGATTCCGGTCGACGAGAGGGCCGATCTAACACGGCAAGCAATCGTCGGCGCGGCAACCAATGCATTCCGCGTCCACGGCTATGCGGCAACGACGATGGGAGCGGTCGCCGCGCTCGCCGGCGTCTCACCTCGGACCCTCTATCGTCACTACGGCAGCAAAGGCGAACTGTTCGCCGCGACCATCGCGGTCGGCATGGGAGATTTTCTCGATCAGTTCAGGGCGTACGTCCAGCGATGGCCACTGCGTAAATCGATCCTGATGGCATTCACCCACGCCGCGGTTGATGCGAGCGAAGAGAGCCGAGCGCTTCTCTACCTCATCACGACCGATGAAGAGGCGTCGCAGGTCGCGCTCGCAACCGTTCAGCGAATGCTGCCGCCGATGTCGGCCGTCCTGCGTACCGTCGCCCGGGCCGAGACCGGCGAGGACACTTTGGCATGGGAAGTGCGGGCCGCTGCGTTGCTGGACGCAATGAGCCTCGGCTACCGACACTGGGCTGCGACGCCGGGCTCAGATCTGCTGGCTGTGGTGACCGACGCCGTCGACACGGTGCTGCCGATATTGCAACCGTCAACCGCACACGACGATGCTCACTTGCCTACCGCCGGCGATGCTCTTGACGCCTGTTGAATTAGTTGTGGCACAGGCAATTTAGGCCCCAAGTAGGTTCTTCATCTGATCGATCTCGGCCGGGCGTGCTGCAACGATCTGCTTCGCGACATCGACGGCATCGACATTCTTGCCGCCGGCGACTTCGGCGTTGGCGGCCTCGATGCTTCCCTTGTCGAGACCGATCATCGTCTGTAGCCAAAGCTTGTCGAACGCAGAGCCGTGCGACGACTGGAGTTTCGCAATCGTGGCTTGGTCGAGCGCGCCTTTCGTCGCGGTCCCGTTTCCGTGTTCGATCTGGTTTTCCTGGTTGGAGTTCCACTGCACAACCAGGACCTTAAGAATCGACATCTCCGACTGTCGTGCCGACGTGCGAGTCGCAGCAAGCGCAACGACATTGGAGTTGCTTGAGCGGTCCGCAACCAGTTTCGCGAGCTCGATTTCTTGCTGGTTTTGGGCGATCAACGCGTTGGCGAAGGTGATATCAACGGCGTTGTCGCCGGCTGGCTCTCCGGTCACGATGGGTTGGTCGGAATGGGTGGAGGGGGCGGCACTTTCATGGCCCGCGCTACTGCATGACGACACCAACAATGTGGCGGCGAGTACAGCAATTATCCCGCTGCTGAGGGGCGACACGTTGTCAGGGTAGCCGGGGAGGTCAGCACGTCACCTCGATGGCGAACGGCTGCGTGGCCACGGCAATCGATTCCGGGCTGCGGTATCCGAGGGCGGTGCCGCTGATGTGGTAGGTGGATTCAGTGAGTGCGGCCGTCGCCTCGTCTCCGAGGCCGAGGTTGTAATCACCGCTGAAGCCATTGAGGTTGCGTATGCGGACCAATTCGACCGTCAGCTTCGCTCGGTTGGACAGCAGTACCGTCACGCCGGACTTGTCGTCGCCGGTGCGAATCGTGGTCCGTGAGCCGACGGCCGCGCATTCCACCGACTTGGTAGTCCCCGCATCGTTGCCGTCGATGGAGAGCCGCGCGGTACCGGGAGGCAACGTTCCGCGCTTCGGCTTAGCCGGCGGCGGATCCGGGGAGCATCCGGCGGACCCGCCCGCTACCAGGGCCGCGACGGTGATCGCAACAATCATGGACTTCATCGTCAATCCCCCGTCGCCGCGAGCGGCTAGCCCGGCTGCCCGTAGACCGCAACGGCGACGCTGCGGTTGAAAGTGTTCTCTGACCACACCCCGATTTGCGTGTTGGCGCAATTGGACATGATCGCGTAGTAGTCGGGGCGGTAATACCAATTGCCCATGATGTCAATGCCATTGATGGCCAGCGAACCGATGGTGGCCGACGTTTCGGCGACGTTGCCCTTGTAGCCCGCGGTCCGCGCTCGATCCTGCACCGTCGACCCATCGGTCCCGATGTCACCATCCAGATCGCGGTTGTTGAGCATGTCGTCGGCATGTAGCTGTGCCGCGTATTGAAGCTGCAGGTTGAGCTTCAGGTCGGTCTTGCATCCGGCCTGCTTCTTGATCGTGTCGACGTTGGTGATGACACCTTGGTTGAGCCGCAAGTTGTCGGCCCGGGCCGGCGCGCCGGCAGCAACCGCGACGACGGCGACACCGACTACAAGCGGTGTCCCGAGCGCCCGTCTGCGACGCAGAGTCGCATCACTATCCGCCATTGCAAGTTATTTTTACACAAGTTCGTTGGATAGATTAATGATTAATCTTTTTGGACTTCGCCGGTTCTCCTGATCTGGCCGCTCGCCTGCACGCCATGTGCTTCACTAACGCCGGGAAGACATGGGCGAGCGCGTGGTTGGCCGCTGGCTGCCGCCGCGAGAGAAGGGTGGGGTTGCAATGAAAAGCCTCTCAATCCTGCTTCGGGTGCTGTGCGGAGCCATTCTGACGCTCGGCTTGTCCGGCGTGAGTGCAACCGTCGGCTCCGCGGGTTTAAGCAAGGCAGCGGGTTTTGAAACATTGATGGTGCCGTCGGCTGCGATGGGTCGCGACATTCCCGTGGCGTTTCTGTCGGGTGGCCCGCACGCGGTGTATCTCCTGGACGGCTTCAACGCCGCACCCGATGTCAGCAACTGGGTGACGGCGGGCAACGCAATGAATACCCTTGCTGGCAAGGGCATTTCAGTGGCCGCGCCAGCCGGCGGCGCCTACAGCATGTACACCGACTGGGAGCAGGACGGCAGCAAGCAGTGGGAGACATTCTTGTCCGCTGAGCTGCCGAACTGGCTGGCCGCCAACAAGGGCTTGGCACCAGGCGGGCACGGCGTCGTCGGCGTTTCCCAAGGCGGATACGCGGCCGCGGCCCTCGCGACCTTTCATCCCGACCGATTCCGCTACGCCGGATCGCTGTCGGGATTCCTTGCCCCCGAGCGCACCGGCGTGGACGGAACGATCAGGAATGCCCTGCTGCAGGGCGGTGCCGACAGCGGTGCCATGTGGGGTGCGCCTCAGTTGGGTCGCTGGAAGTGGCATTCGCCGAACCAGAACATCCAGCAGCTGGTCGACAACAACGCCCGGCTTTGGATTTACAGCCCGGGCAGCGGCGCGCCGACCGACCAGGGCGCTATGGCGGGCTACGGCGATATCTCCCAAGGGACCAACGCGACGTTCTACTCCCACTTCCGCGACGTCGGCGGGACCAACGGCCACTTCGATCTGGGCCACGGTGGCGGCAACGACTGGCCGACGTGGAGCCGACAGCTGGGCGCAATGTCCGGTGATCTCGCCGCGAACATCCACTAGCGAGCATCGGCGCCTTGGTCCGCACTCACGGCTCAGGCCTTGCTTCTGTCAGACAACGTCAGTGAGCCTCAGAGCGGAGCGCACGGGCTCACCGGGAAAGAATTGACACCGCCGACGCGCCGGGTGCCCCGTAGAGATGCGTGTACCCGACCCGCGGGTTGTTAGGCACTTGCCGCTCTCCGGCGCGTCCCTGCAACTGCAGTACGATCTCGTAGACCTGGCGCAGACCAGACGCGCCAATCGGTTCGCCATTGGCTATCAGCCCGCCGTCGGTGTTGACCGGCAGTCGGCCGCCAATCTCTGTGTCGCCGTCGGCAATCCACTTTTCCTGCTCGCCGTCGCCGCAGAATCCGTTTTCGGCCATGTGGATGACCTCCGACCCGGCGTCGGTATCTTGCAGCTGTGCGACGTCGACGTCCTCGGGCCCTATGCCGGCGATTTCGTACGCCGCGCGCGACGCGTCAACTGTCGGGCTGGGGACACTCTGCAGGGGCAACGATGGACTCTGTAACTCGAACGCGCCCTCGCGGCGCGTACGTAATTCCGCCGCACGTACATAGATCGGCGATGAGCTGAACTGGTCGGCGATATCGGCGCGACACAGCACCAGCGCGGCCGCCCCCTCGTCGGGATTGCAGTACATGTAGCGCGTCAGCGGGTAATTGACCACAGCAGAATTCAGGATCTCGTCGACCGAGACGGCGGTTCGTCGCCACGCTTGCGGATTGATGGCGCCGTTGGCGAGGTTCTTGGCCGCGACGCGTGCCAGGGTCTCGATCCCAATTCCGTGCTGATGCATATAACGGTTGATCTTGGTGCCGAAGAAGTGCGTCGTCAGGAACATTCCGGTCTGCCCGTACCAACTGGGCAGGCCGACGACCGAAGGATCCGCGGCGAATGCGCCGCGTGGATGTTTGTCCATCCCGATCGCCATCGCCACATCGGCCTCGCCGTGGCGGATCGCCTGCGTTGCCATCTGCAGCGACGTGCCACCGGTCGCGCAACCGTTGAACACCCCGCGCACCGGAATGCCGGTCAGACCAAGCCATCCCACGACGGCATCGGGATTGGACACCTCGTAGCTGCCGACGTAGGCGGATTGAACCCGCGACCAGTCCGTGCCGGCATCGGTCAGCGCCGACTGAGCGGCTTCTGCGCCCATCTCCAGACAGAGCTTGTCCCCGTAGCGCCCGAACGGGTGCAGACCAACACCGACAATCGCGACGTCCGTCATCGTCAGTTCCCTTCCACCGGAGCGAATGCGTAGGTGAGAATCTCGGTCCCGTCGGCACGCGTCGTGTACGGGACTACTCGGAGCTCCATCTCCTGACCGATCGTCAGCTTGTTCGGGTCGGACTCGGTGAACCGGGCCTGCACCAGCAATTGACCGGGGAGTTCGACATAGCCGAGTGCGTAGGGTTCGAACGTCTCGGCCGTATCGTCACCGTCGTAGGGCGGAGAGGGCGGGCGGAACTGCTGAGTAGTGAAGCCCCACAACGTGCCGCGACGCTCGAGCAGCACCTGATTCGCGCTGGGCCTCGCAGGGAACGAATACCGTCCGTCGCTCTCGGACCCGATGAGTTGGGGTTCGTCGGAAGGCCAGGTGAAAAGTCCTTCGGCGACCGGCTTCTGATTGCTTGCACTCAACGTTGAACACTTTCATCCGAGGCGGTGAATCGCTCATGTGCGTCTCGCGTGGCACGGGCCAGGATCCGGCGATGTGCATGCACCATTGCGAGACAACTCCGCCAGCAGATTATCGTTTAAATAATTTACCGTCAAGCAATCGATCGACGTCGCGGGTCAGACTTTCGTAGCGCCCATGTCGACCGTCAGTTGCGTACCGGTGACCGCGCGAGACAGGTCCGACGCCAGATAGATAACCGCGTCGGAGATGTCGTTCGAATCCGCCGTCGGCAGCGCGGGCAGCACGCTGCCGAATGACATCATGTAGCTCGGGTGCGCGGTGAGAGTTTCCTCGATGTAGGGGTCCTCGGTGAGCGCCGTCGCGACTCCCCACGGGTGAATGGAGTTGACCCGGATGTTGTACTCGCCCAGTTCGATCGCGCCCGCCTTGGTCAATCCCGTGACGCCGTGTTTGGCGGCTGTATAGTGCGCCTGCCCGGGCAACGCCTTAAGGCCGGCCACCGAACTGATCGTTATGATCGACCCGCCGTTGCCGGCCGAAAGCATGTGCGGTACTGCCACTTTCAGGGTGCGCCAGACGCCTGTGAGATTGATGTCGATCATCGTCTGCCATTGGTCGTCGGGCATCTCCCAGAAGCGACTCCAGTTGTTGATGCCGGCATTCGCCACGACGACGTCGAGACGTCGACCGAAATCTGACACCCCTTGCGCAAGCACGTCGTCCAGCGCGACCGAATCGCGAACGTCGGCCACCTCGATGAGAAAAGGACGTCCCTCGGCTTCGAGCAGACGGGCCGTCTCCTTCAGGTCCGTGGCACTCGCCGCGGGATATCCGTTGTGTGGTGACGTTGGTGCTGAGATGTCGACGCCGATGACCGCTGCCCCTTCGCGCGCCAGTCGCACCGCATGGTTGCGTCCCATGCCGCGGGCCACGCCCGTGACGAATGCAACCCTGCCGTCGAGCAGACCCATGGGGACCTCCGCTTCGCCCGTGAACACCACGCCATAGGCTGCGCTCACGCCATTGCCAGCACGATGCCCCTGTGCTTGACATCACGTTACAGCGTAAGGTTAAGTTTGGTCAGACTGCAATCGTTGAACTCTTTCAACCAAAAACTTCCTTGGCGCGGCAGACGCTTTCATCTTGCGGAGAGGACCGGCATGGGCACCACAGGTTACGAGGGCCGACTGTTTATCGACGGCGAATTCCGGGAGGCCAGCTCGGGTGAGCGTTACGAAGTGATCAACCCGGCTGACGAGTCGGTGCTGAGCACCGCCGCCGATGCGGGCATCTCCGATGTCCGCGATGCCATCGCTGCGGCCCGCCGTGCGGCAGACGAGACCGACTGGGCCAACGACCATGCTTTCCGGCGGCACTGCCTCGAACAGCTCCAACAGGGGCTGCGTAAAGACATCGACGACATCCGCACTCTCGTCACAGCCGAAGCCGGTGTGTGCACATCGGTGATCGCCACCCACGTGGACGTGATGATCGACGGGATGGACTACTTCAACGAGCTCACAACTGAGTTCCCCTGGGAAGAGGATCTGCCGCCATACGAGATCCTCGGAATGCCGAGCGCACACCGCATCCGCTATGAGCCCTACGGTGTCGTCGGAGCGATCACCCCCTGGAACGCCCCGTTCATGACGGCCATCTGGAAGGTGCACCACTCGCTGGCCACCGGCAACGCGGTGGTGCTCAAGAGCGCACCGGACACACCGTTGACGGCGGCGTTCCTCGCCCAGGTGGCGGTGGAGTCGACCGACATTCCAGCCGGAGTGTTCAACGCGATCAGTTCGCAAGACAAAGCCATCGCCGGCGATGCGATGACCGCCGACGACCGCATCGACCTCTACCACTTCACCGGCTCGCCGGGCGTCGGACAACGTATTGCCGAACGGGCGGCCAACGGCATTCGCCACACCGTGCTCGAACTGGGCGGCAAGTCGGCCAACATCTTGCTGCCCGACGCCGACCTCGACATGGCATGCAGTCTCGGTGTGGCGATGTGCATGTCCAGCAGCGGGCAGGGCTGTGCGCTGGCGACCCGCATGGTCGTGCATGCCGACATCTACGACGAAGTGCTGCAGCGCCTTGAAGCGATCGTCGGCAACCTGCCGTGGGGTGACCCGACGGACCCGAATAACTTGGTCGGCCCGATCATTCGCGCCGAACAGCTGGAGCGGGTGGAAGGACTTGTCGATCGCGCACGCGACGCAGGCGCGCGCACTCTGTGCGGCGGCAAGCGCGGCGACGTCAACGGCAAGGGTTTCTGGTACCAGCCGACGGTGGTCGCCGACGTCGACGAGAACGCCGAGATCGCCCAGAACGAGGTGTTCGGCCCAGTGCTCGCCGTCGTGCGGTACGACGGTGACGACGACGAGGCCGTACGAGTTGCTAACAATTCGCGTTACGGCCTGTCGGCGTACGTGCAGTCCCGCGACGAGGAGCGGGCCTGGGCCGTGGCTAAGCGCCTGCGGGCCGGCACCGTCAATATCAACAACTCGTTCTACCTTGCGCCCGACGCTCCGTTCGGCGGTTACGGGATCAGCGGTGACGGCGTGGAGCACGGCATCGCCGGATTCCGCGAGTACCTGCGGATCAAGACGGTCGCCAGCCCGGTTCACTGACAACACGCAAAGGAACATCGACAGACATGCGATTGCAGGACAAAGTAATTGCCATCACCGGCTCGGGTTCCGGCCTGGGGCGCGAGGCTGCGCTGCTGTTTGCCGCCGAGGGGGCGACGATCATGGTCAGCGACGTGGTCCCGGGCCGCGCCAAGGCTGTCTCGGAGCAGATCCTGGCGGCCGGCGGAACTGCGTCGTCGACCGATGCCGATGTGCGCGAGGAAGCGGACATGGAACGCTTGGTCGCCGACACCGTCGAGGCATACGGCCGGATCGACGTGATGTGGGCGAACGCGGGAATTCCTGAGCCCGGTTTCGGCATGAAGTCGTTCGCCGATTCCGAGCTCGAGGACTGGAACAACATCTTCACCACTAACGTCACGGGGCTCTATCTGGCGTGGAAGCACGCGGCCCGTTGGATGATCGCCCACAACCACGTCGGCGCAAGCCTGTTGGCGACGACGTCCGCCTCCGCGTTCAACGCTTACCCGGGATTCCCCATGTACACGGCGTCCAAGGCGGCGGCCAACGGCCTCGTTCGTGCCGCTGCACTGGAACTCGGAAAGTTCGGAATCCGGGCCAACGCACTCGCGCCGACCCACGGCATGTCGGTCAACTTCGCGCTCCCCCCGGAAGCAGAAGTGCTCGGGAAGTCCTACGAAGAGATGTCGCCGTGGAACCCCGACAATCGCGCAATGCCGTTGCGGCTCAACCGCCCACCGAACATACGCGACAACGCGAACCTAGCGCTTTTCCTCGCCTCGGACGAGTCGGCGTATATGTCCGGGCAGACGATTCAGTCCGTGGACGGCGGCAACTTCGCCCGCACATCAATCGTCTTCCCGACCGACACCGGCGAGTCCAACGACATCACCTCTGGCGCCATACCCGACGACGTGCGAGCCAACATCGACCGCTGAGCTTGACCGCTGAATGGGCCGCCGAACGGTTGTGTTCGGCGGCCCATTCGCGCTCAGCGTGTGGTGAGGCTCAGTTCGTCGGGGTCCGGGACATCGAATAGTTCCTCGAACGTCCCGCGCAGTACCCGTTCCCTGATCCACGGCTCGACGGTGTCGAAGATCTGGTGCAGCGTCTCCTGCGTGTGGCCGTAGGTGCCTTCCAGGTGGGGGTAGTCATCGCCCCACATGACGTTGGTGTAGTTGGTGTCCTTGATGACCTGCACGGCGCTGATGTCGTGCTGGAAGGACGTGTAGACCTGCGTGCGCACGATCTCACTCGGCAGGCGATCCAGGCGCGGCCGGACGAACATCCCGTGCTGGCGGTACGCCTCGTCCATCCGGTCGCCGATGGCGGGAACCCAACCGGCGCCGCCTTCAGCGACCACGACCTTGAGGTCGGGGTGTCGGTCGAGCGCGCCGCTGGCGACCAGATGCGACACCACCCGCATACCCGGGTACGTGGTTTCCATGTAGTTGACCACCGCTCCCCCGGGACCGCGATAGACGACGTTCTCCCCGCCGGTACCGATGTGATAGGCGATCACCACATTGTTGGCATCCGCGGCGTCCCACAACGGGTTCCACAGCTCAAGTCCCCAGTCTTTCTCGGCTGGCATCGTGCACGGCAAGAAGATCGACTGAAAGCCGTTCTCGGCGGCCCATTCCACTTCTTTCACCGTGGCCGCGACGTCCACGAGCGGCACGATCGCGGGGGTGAAGATGCGATTCTGCCGACCCATGAAGTCCTCGCGGGCCCACTGGTTCCAGGCGTGCGCCACCGCGGCGGAGAGTTCGGGATCTTCGATGTTGGCCGACCAGAATCCCTGCGACGGGAACGCGAGCTGGCAACGCACTCCTTCCTGCTGCAGGTCGTGAAGCCGGATGTCAAGGTCCTTGAACCCCGGCGGGCGCATCGCGTCCATGAAGTCGTTGAGTTGGCGGCTCAGCCGCTTGCCGTCGACGTAGACGATTTCGTACTTTTCGCCACGCTCGGTGCGGGGCGCCCGGTCGGCCAGGTGTTTGGGCAGCCGCGACGTCCAGAGGTCTTCAGGCTCCATGGCGTGGGAGTCTCCCGAGTGCGCCCAGATCTTCTCGCGTCCGTCGGTGGTCGGATCCGTTGACGGGTCGGCAATCGTCTGCGTCATATCCGCTGCTCCTTCGCGCTTGTCCGTTGTGCGGCGCGAGCCCATAGCAGCCGGCCCGGCACCCCGGTCTCCTCGGACTATACACTGTAATGTTGACTCGAGTAAACGAAGACGGATGAACAGGAAGGTTTCTGCGATGCCCACCAAAACCCAGACGCTTACGCACGAGAACGCCAGTGACGTCGATGCTTTACTCACGGCGGAATCACTGTCGGCGTTAATGCGTTCGACGTGGACGTGGGACGATCGCGCGCTGCGACGTGATCTCAGCACTCTGCTGGTCCAGTTGGACGCAGCCTCATTGGCGGGCGCAGGTGTCACCGCCGGCTTGGCCGCTCCCACAGCCCTGCATGCGGCGGCCCGGGCTTACGCGGCCAACTTCGTCGCCGCGGTGCTGGGCCCCAAATTGATAGCCGACACGGGTAATCCACTGCGCCAACAGTTTCTGCCGCTCGCCGGCGATCCCGCGCGATTCGGGCGGCAGGCGTACGCAGCGCAGCGCGAAGTCGCAGGTCACGCTGACAAGTACTTCAACACCAACGTCGACAACGTGGACTTCGCTCCCCCATCGGCGTGGCCGGCCCTGGTGGCCGACAAAGGCGTCGCCGGCCTGGGCACGGCCATGCACGGATACGGGCACGACCTAAGCGACGCAACGCTTTTCGCAAGCCTAGCGTTGGCCTGGCAGGCGGCAACACTCGTCGCGGGCAGCGAGGTCGCCACCGGATATGCAGACCGCCTTCAGTCCGGCGATCTGGTGGGAACGCTGGCCGCCGCGGAGCAGACCGGGTCATGGGATCCGGCGCTGGTGCGCACACGGGCCGAACTTAACTCCGGGCAGTGGCTGCTGAGCGGCGAGAAGAACTATGTGCCCGCGGCCGACGCCGCCGAAGTCGTATTCGTCATCGCAAGAGCCATCGCTGGCCCATCACTGTTCGCCGTGGATGCCGGTGCTGCGGGCCTGCGCATTACCGCTCACCCCGTGCTCGACGACACTCGCCGCCTTTTCAGTGTCAAGTTGTCAGATACTCCGGCCACGCTGGTCGGCACGGAGGGCAGTGGTGGTCGACTCATGTCCACGCTGATCGACGCGGCGACCACGGCGCTCGCTGCCGAACAAGTGGGTCTCATTGAGGCGGCGATCGGCGTGCTGCGCGATGAGCCGACACCCGGCGACGACCGCGTCGCCGCCCTCGTGCTGGCTCACAGTGCCGCGCATGCCTTGTGGCAACGCGCACTCAACGAGCCAACTCCCGCGGCAGCGGCGGCAGCGCATATCGGATGCTCGGCGGCCGCGGTGCGGGTGGCTACCACCGTGGCCGAGTTGCGTGGGCCTGACAGCGCCACGACGGCGCTGCTGCATCGCGCTCTTTCGGGCAGCCTACTTTTCGGCGGTCCCGCCTTGGCGCACGAGCGCCTGCTCGACCGGCTCGGCATCTAGTCGCCGGTGCCAGGCGCCCCGCCGCATTGTGAACTCAGGGAGCCATCTTCGTACCAGGCGCGCAGGATGTGTTTGCGTACTTTTCCGGTGTTGGTGCGTGGCAACGTCGCGACCACGACCCACTCTGCCGGTCGCTTGTAGGAGCTGAGGCGAACCGTCGCCAGAGCGGCCAGCTCGGTGACCTCGACCTCCGCATGCGGAGCGGGAATCACTGCGGCTACCACACGCTCGCCGAGCCGTTGGTCGGGTACGCCGAAAACTGCTATCTCGGAAACGGTTTCGTGTGTGGAGATCGCCTGCTCGACCTCGGCCGGATAGATGTTGAGTCCCCCGCGGATCACCACCTCGCGACTACGGCCGTGGAAGCTGACCACGCCGTCTCCATCCATCGAACAGAGATCGCCGGTGCCGCGCCACCCGTCGGAATCGACTGCGGGGTCCAGGCTGCCGTCGGATTGCAGGTAGCCGGACATGGTCAGCGGCCCGCGGACGTGCAACTCGCCGACCACTCCGATCGCCGCGATCGACCCGCCGCGGTCGCGGATGGCGATATCGCGGCCCGGCAGGCAACGACCGAGCGTTTGGGTGCGAGTCCGCGGCGGATCCTCGGGCGAACTTGCGGTGATCGCGGGGGCCTCGCTTTGACCGTACGAGCCGACCACCGTGGTACCCAGACGACGTTCCATCTGAGCGATGAGCGCGGGATCCACGGCGGTTGCGCCGCCGACGACCGTTCGGAGACTGGAGAAGTCAGCAGGTGTGACGCCGGGCAGCGCGAGTAGATCGATCATCATCGTCGGCACCAGGCCGGCCAGGGCGGGCCGCGTCTCGCGGAGGGCATCCAGTACGGCGTGCGGACTGAAGCGCTCGACGAGAATGTAGGTGCCGCCGATCGCCAGCGCGGCAATCATCCCGGTTACCGTGCCGCCAACGTGGTGCAGCGGCAGCGGGTTGAGAAAGCGGTCGCCGGTGGTGCATCCGACTGCGCGCATGAAGACCGCAGCAGAGTTGAGCGCCGCGCGGTGCGACAGGCTCGCCGCTTTGGGCCGACCCGTGGTGCCGGAGGTGTACTGCACCAGGAACTCGTTGTCGGGCGAGACGATCACCGGCGTTGCACGGGCGGTCGAACAGATCTCGGAGATGTCGTGCACCGCGGGCGGTGTCTGCAACGACGGCGCGAGCGCACGAACCCGCTCGAGGACGCGGTGTTCCCCGGCCCATTTCGCCGCCAACACCACGCCCACCCGGGCGTGCTCGAGCTGGTAGCCCGTCTCGTCATCGGTGCCCGACGCGCTGACGGGCACGATCGGCGTACCCGCCATGGCGCACGCGAACATGGCGACGAGCCAGTCCACCGAGTTGAGGGCGGCGACGGCCACGCGGTCTCGTCGTGGGTTGATTGCGAGCAGCGTCGCCGCACCGCGCTGCGCTCGATCGCCAAGCTCAGACCAGCTGAGTTGCTCGGCACCGTGCCCGGTCGCCCATATTACCGCCGGGCGGTCGGCGGCGTCGCGGCTCAACCGGACCAGCGCATCGACGATCGTTTCGTCTGTCAGGTTGAAACGGTCGGTCTCGTTGACGTAGGCGAGGCGGAGGACGCCAGCGTCGACATCCTGCCTGTCGTGCTCACCAGCTGCGTTGAGCGACAAAGGAACCCGCTAACTCGATCCGGTGTCGCCGCCGCGCGAGGCGGCCGCGTCCTGCTCGGCCAGCCACTGTTGGTGGCGGGCGAAATGAGCGACGTCGCGCGCCACCCAGATGCCGGTAGCGGTGGCGAGCACGCTCTTGCTCGAGACGAGTATCAATTCGCCTGAGATGTACCACTTCTGGCCGTCGATCTTGTCGATCCAGGCACGCACCTGAAGTGGTCGTTCAATGGGTACAGGCTTACGGAAATTCACTGTCAGTGTTGCTGTGACGCTAAGTTGGTTGTGCCACAGCGGCACGTGCCCGAGGACCTCGTCCAACACGCTGGCTGTCCATCCGCCGTGGGCCACTTGGGGTCCGCCCTCGTGGTCAGGTGGGCACACGATGTTGGAGGTGACGACATCGTCGTCGGTCAGCTGCTCCTGTTTAACGCCGAGGCGGCAGCGTTCGACCGGTCGGCACGCTCCGCACAGCGGGACATCACCCTCCGTTTTGGGCATCGATTGAAAATCGCCGCCTACCCACGCAAGAAGGTCTGATTTTTCCGTGTCACCACTCATCGCGGCATCCGGGCTGTCACTGGAGTTCGGGTGAGTGGGGCCATCAGTGTCCAATCCGTGGCGGTGCAAAGCTTCGCACTGTACACCGTACAGTCCGTCCTGCGACGCGGTGTCGTCGCGGTCGAAATACCTCGCGGCGGCTAATCTTTGGTGCGCCGAGCCCGCGCCTTCCGGCGGGCCGGCTGGGACCGCGATGCCTCCAGCCGGGACCGCAAGCCCTCGATGATGACGTCGACACCGTAGTTGAAGAAGTCGTGGCCGTGCAGATCGGTGAGATGTGGACGCAGGTTCGCGATTGTGTCCTCGAGGTCGGGCGGATCGAGGTCTGCACTGAACCCGACAACTTGGTACCTGCCGAACAGATAGGTGTGAATCATGGCGTAGGACAAGAACACTTCGGGGCCCTGAAATCCCGCGCTGATCAGGATCTCGATCATGCCGTTCATCAGTCGGCGGTCGGTGCTGCGCATCTGCTCCAGCAGAATGGTCGCGATACCGGGATAGTGATGCACCTGCGCGTCGATCCCTTGCACAACCTCGCGGAGACGTTTGTCCCACCCGCCGGAGTCCGGAGAGGGCACCTCGACTCGCGACAACAGCTTGCTCGCCACCAAGTCCAGCAATTCCCGTTTATCGGACACATACCAATAGGCCGCCATCGCAGAGCGGCCGAGCTCGCGCGACAACCGACGCATTGACAGCGCCTCCAGGCCCTCGGTGCGGATCACCTGCAGCGCGGCGTCGACGATCTGCTCTTCGGTCAGCGTGGGCGGCTTGTTGCGGCCGACGGCAACCTCGGCATTCGCAGCGGCACGATTAGTCCTGGGTATCGCGGTCTCCGTTCAGGTCCTCAGCTGAGAAGCACTAGCCGAATCGTATCGGAGGTCAGCACCGTTGCGGGCCGTTGACGCGTCGCGGCATCGTCGGCGCAGAAACGACCAGACGCTCAGAACGCGACCCGGCTGATGGTCTCTGCAACCACTGCCGGTTTCGGGTGCCCGTCGATCTCGAGGACCTGGTTGACGATCATCTGCACCGTTCCATCCGGCAGCTGCTCGGCGTTCTGCAGCGTCGCGCGCAGCCGTAGCCGGGCGCCCACCGGAACCGGGGCCGGGAAACGCACCTTGTTCGAGCCGTAGTTGATGCCCATCTTGGTGCCCTCGATGGTGTAGATCTGCCAGCCCAACATCGGCAGCAGCGACAAGCTCAGGTATCCGTGCGCGATGGGTCCGCCGAACGGCGATTCTCGTTCAGCGCGTTCGGCGTCGACGTGGATCCACTGATGGTCGCCGGTGGCTTCG